>Ga0208549_101098_pt1 | contig 9939 bp, 9 predicted proteins | sample BED_host_MetaG_FD_187135 | JGI IMG/M metagenome (GOLD analysis project Ga0208549, IMG submission 187135) | Hot spring microbial mat communities from Yellowstone National Park, Wyoming, USA - BED_host_MetaG (SPAdes) (version 2) | ecosystem: Environmental > Aquatic > Thermal springs > Hot (42-90C) >... | reverse complement strand
TACCAAACTAGTAAATTAACCCCGATGATCAACGTAAAAAATCACTAAAACTTCTTTCAGCCCGATTTTCTACTTGTACTCAAAATGGTGGTAAATAAAGTTAACGGAGAAGGATGTTACGTTCTTCAACCTGAATACCAGAAATACGAAAAGCCGAGATCATCCGTATACAGATTTCTTGTCTCTCTTCAGCTCATTGTAAGCCGACTTAAGTACATTATCCACTCTCTCTTTCTGTATGTTTGGTTTAACTTTGTAAATCAAAAAGAATTGTATATCCTTCACTAAAGGTAAATAAATATAATTTCTCACCCTTGTGTTAAGGAGGACTAGGGGTTTTCTTCTGCGATTACCAAGATAGATGAGGGTTACATCACCGTAGGGCGTGCGTAATCCACCTACCACATCGTATTCATCCTTACCCCCGTCAATTACACGTAATAGTTGATATCTGACATCCTGTATCCAATTCCTGTATTTCAATAAGTTAATAACACCACGTAGTTTTGAATGCCTGTTCACTAGATCATACGAGAGTAACTCCACCGTTACCCTCAAGTCGAACTCCTTGTCCAGGTTGTGTAAGATAGTGTAGTCACCAATCTCAATTCTTCTACTGTAGCTTGCCTCCCCGTCGCTGGATGGTATTATCACATCCTCGTCCCCAACGTACGTGAATCTTTTCTCCAAATTACCGTACTTTAGTAGTATGTACACGAGTTTTACTCGTTACTGAAGATAAAAATTTTTTGATTTTTGAATGAAGAATCTAGATCTACTGATTTGTTACACGTGAATCTCAATCGGAAAGTAAAGGGTATATATCACCCTTTACAAAACACTAGTCATGAGTTGGTATCCAGGTTACTTCTTTGATCAGATACGTACCGCGGTTTACAGGAGACCCAGGGTCTTCTACAATCTAACTGAGGGTGAGAGTAACTATCTCGCCGGAATAGCCAATTTCCTGGGCGTGTCTCCTGATGATATAAAACCAACGAGGGGGCAGAAGTGGGTTGAGGGAGTGGAGGCGGCATACCTCAAACCTGGTGTAAAGCCACCACCTCTACCAGACCAGGAAGAGGTAGTACAACACGCAAAGGAGAAATACGAGATTGAACATCCAGAGAGGGTTGAGGAGGAGATGGTTCAACAACCAATGGTGACTGGGAAGGGTGAGGCAACGTACGTAAAACCACCCGTTAGGACGCAGAGGAGTTATCGCGTTGAGAGTGTAACACCATACGATGTGAATGGTAGAAGGATGTGGTTTGTACAGAATAGAAGGCTTTTTTAACGGGAGGATTCTTGTTTGATAGGTTGCAGTCCTGGTTAAGGCAGAAGAACGTTGGGGTTTATCACGACGCTTTTGTGAATGAGGCAAGGGAGATCTGTCTACCCTTACTGGCTTACAACTGGATGGTTAAGTTTGCCGAGGCTTACAACACGGATTACAGTCGTGTTTTAAGGAATGAGAAATTCCTGAGGATGGTAAGGACTTACTTAAACACAGTTGTTGTTGATGTGGATGGAGTGAGGTACGTTTTACCAAAACCGGCGTACGATTGGCTTGTAAGCTACTCCCGTGCATATAACGTGGGTTACAACAACCTGATCAAGACTGAGGAGTACAGAAGGATTGTGGAGAGGTATTCACAAATGATCTGTGTAACCCTTTAAGCCTAACTAGTAGTAAAACGCCCATAAGTACAAAGCCGCTGGTAATGCTGAGGCTGGGACGGCAGTTGACGCACGGTAATTCACCTTGTAGGTTTTAAAACCAACGGCAATCTGTCCTCCCGCAATGATCGGAGGGATGTTGTCCGTGGGTTCTATGTCATTAAACCCTATTATCGACTCAACCGTCGGAGAGACTACGATGTAGTCCGCCGGTTCCTGTAGTTGGAATGACCTACCCTCCTGTGTAATACCATATCTTCCCTCAAGCCTCATAAACACGGCGTTAGTGTACAATCTCGATGGTATACCCTTTTCAAGTATAGTACTCATAACGTTTGTTAGTGTCTTTACTTGGTTACTTAACTCGAGTATCACCTTAGTTAAGTCCGCACTCGTCGTCGTTGATGGAGTGATTGGGGTTGTACTAGTTGGGCTTACCTTCACACCAAGTTGTGAGAGGACACGGTCGATTGCCTGTATGAACGCCTGATCCCTTGCCTGTGTATCCCTCATGTGATTCTCGATCAATCTTCTCAATTCCTCTAAGGCTAGGGCTATGCCCTGTGACAATCTCTCACCCTGATTATCTCTTCCCTTTTCAAATAATAAACATGTACGACAACGTTTTGTACTACCTTATCCTGTAACGGGTAACCGGGGTAGTAGATAGTACAAACCCCGTTTACACACGGGTAAACGTTACCAAAAGCAGTTGCGTAAGCGTAAAAAATCGGCAAATCCGTGTTTATCAGAATGTTAAAACTCTGCCCAGGATAAACTACGTTAGGCTTTACTTTTAGATTGATTGTACGGGTAACGTAACTATCGTTGGAGCTGGTTGTACCACCGTGACTGCTGTACCCTTTCCTTGCCCAATCTGCGTTACAGGGACTTGCTGTATTACTGGTTGCCCAGGTACTTGCACCTGCCCCTGCACGTACTGGGGATACTGAAGTTGCATCAAAAAACCACCAATTTGTTGTTTCAGCCCCTGTAGTATCCCAAGTCCCTGTCCCGAGGTTGGAGTCCTGTGTGCCAGGCTTTCAATTGCGTTTATCCTTGTGCTCATGTTGGTTTGGACGTTGTCGATTAGGGTTTTGCTTAAAGTTTGGACGTTTGAAATCCTCCTATTTGTTATCGCGCTTATAGTACTTATGATTGGTCTATCTGATAGGATGGAACTCATGAGTTAATTTTCACGAATCAGTTAATCAACTTAACGGAGGAAAACACAAAAATACCTATTTGGGTTTTCACAATGTTATAATAATTCAAGTAGCTGTGCGTGTTCCTGTATCTTCCTCCTCACGTCAGGGTCGGTGAATATCTCCTCGGCTACAGTCTTGAAGAATGGTAGGAATCCAGGTCCGCTCACCTTCAACCTACCAGTCGTGAACGCCTCCTCAATGTCGAAGGGTACTTTCACACCACCAACCTTGTAGTAACCTAGAAGGGCACTTGCCGCAGTCTTCACGTCGGTCTCAATCGTGTACTTCACATCGGTAGTATTCTTTACTACAACTAGCTTACCGTCCTTCACCCTCAACACAACGTTAAGTAAGTCCTTACCATCCATGCCCTTTATTATGAGCGCGAACGGTATATTCCCCTCAAGCCCGTACTTACCTTGTAATCCTTTAATATCAAAGACCTTGTTTACCGTTATCAACACGTTTGCCACTAGTTTCTCAAATTGCCCTTTTACAAAGTCCCTCATCTTTCTCCAAGCCCTGTCCCTTTCCTTAGTGTTTGTAATCACCTCAACAACCTTCTGAAAGACGTCGGTGTCAAGTATCGGTTGCCCCTTCTCTATCTTCTCGTTTATCTCCACCTGGAATGGTATCTGCCCTAGGTAGTTAATACCGTACTTCTTCGCCAACTCTTCACCAACGGGTTTACCAAAGGGATAGATAACCTTGTCACCACACTGCATGTAAGCCATGTTTTCAATCAAACCCAGGACGGGTATGTCGTAAAGGTAGTGTAACTTGATTAGTCTTTCAACCGTTGGTAGGGAGGATGGTAGCATGACTATAATCCCTCCGAGTATGTTGTCATAAACGCTTAACACAGTCTTAAAGATGTCACTACTTCCAGCGGGCATGTCTATGACGAGATAGTCCAAGTCACCCCACTTTATCCTCTCCTGTAACTCTATCATAATATCCTGTTCCATGTCACCAGAAAGGGAGATTGCCCTTCCCTTAAACATGTTACCAAAACTAACTACCTTTATTCCATTCCATTCTAACGGTATTATCACATCCTTGGTTACGGGTATGTCGCTGTAATTCTTCGTAAGAAAGGAGAAGTACGGGCTGTCCAAGTCTGCGTCAAGCAGTCCAACCTTGTAATTCTTTGCCAACTCCATAGCCACGTTAATACTAATCATCGACTTGCCCGTTCCTCCTTTTGTACTACTCGTTGTTACTACCCTCATCCACCAAACCCTCCTCTTCTAGCTGGTTAATTAAACCTTCATTGGTTTTAATTTTTTGTATCTTAGGTACGATGTTGCTCGCAATTTGTTCAAGAGGTCTCCTCTCCTGTACAACCTTAATCAGGTTCTCCGATATAGTCTTCACCGTGTCCAACCCCTCCTTAATACTTTCGTGTACCAGCTTTGCCGAATCACTGTTGTATGCACTCAACTTCTGTTCCTTTATCCTCTCCTCCAACTCCCTAATCTTCTGTTCCTGTGCCCTCAACAAATCCTCATACCTCTGCCCTACCTGTTTCAACGTATCTTCAAAGCTCTTACTAGCCCTCTCCAGTTGATCCTTTGCCATCTGTACCGCAAACTCCTTGTCCTTATTCTCTAAGATTAACTTTAGTTTCTCCTCGTCAAGACTTGGTTTATTATTCTGTAGACTTTTGAGGGCATCTGCGATTGCACTAAATGCCCCACCAAGATTATTTGCCATCTGCTGAAAGCTAGCTTGCATACTTTCCCTTATGCTATTCAGTATTAATTCGTTATTCTTTTGTTGTAATTCCAGTAACTTTACGATTAGGGTACTGTTGTCCTCGTGTTGCGAGGGAGGTTGAGGAGGTTGTGGAGTATTACCAAATGGTCCACTGTATCTGAGATTATACTGCCTTATGTTTGGAGGTGGAGGAGATACTGGTATAGGAGATACTGGATTCACGGGTGCTGGTGGTAATTCCATTGGCTTATCACTTACTGGTGTATTATAATTTAGTAACCACATAGGGTAATCAAAACCCGTATTCCTTGCCTTCTCCGCCTCCGTGTTCAAAGCCTCTACGTACTCCCTAACAATAAAATCTGCCTCCGCCTCAGTCTTCACTCCGCTTTTCATTTTCTTTAGGTAATAAAGTAATTCATAAGGATGTATACCACCCTGTTGACCCTCCTTTCTCCTACAGTGGTTTACCATCAACCTCACAAAGTTTGGGTTTAGGCTTGAGAATTCTGAAAACACCTCTGCCAACACATCACACGGACTTTTTGGAGTAGGAAAGACGCTGGAGGCATCGTAATTCTCCTCTAAGGATTCCTGCCTTCCTGAGGTCTGCGACCCTTGCCGTGTGCCTTGTTCACCCCTCATAGCTTGGGGCATGGTATTTGGGTTGGAGACAATTTTTTGTGGTATTTTATCTTTTGAGCTTTTAGGTATTATGATATCATCTATCTCTCCCTCATTGTACATCCTTATCAATTCCTCGTAGCTTATGTTACCCGCCAGCCCATCCAGTTTTTTTGAAATGACGGCACTGCCATGCGGTATTATTCTTTTGGCAAAGGTTGAACCACACCTAGGGCATTTTGCGTATGGAGAGTTTATACTTTTTGTAATAAAAAACGCCACAGGTTGTTTACAAGTTGGGCAGGTAAATCCTCCATCCTGTCCTGTCTTTGGTTGTTGTACCTCTCTCCTTTCTTCCGTTACACCAATGCCCTCTGTTGGCAATTCCTCTTGTGGTATCTCTTCCGGTTCATTTATTACTTGATCTTGGGTTTCTACCTGTGACATCTGTTGTGGAGGTGGGTTTTCTGGTATCCCTCCAGATTCACTTGACATAGAATTTTATATCTGGCACTGATTATTTAAGATTATGAGGGTTGCGATAGTCGGATCGGGAATTTCAGGTAGTACTCTTGCCATCAATCTGGCAAGAAGAGGAGTAAAAGTTGACTTGTACGAGATGAGGGAGAAACCAAAGGGAATATGCGGTGGTGGACTGGGTTTCTATGCTCTAGATAGGATTAGAAAGATGGATGATGAGATATACGAGTTGTTGTTGAAGAGTACTAGGAGTTACATCACATCATTCAAAGTGTATACCAGGAAGAATACAAGACAGGGTATAGATATGAGTAACCAAATCAGTGTTGACGACTTTGAGAGTTTGGAGATCACAGGAGAAAATCTAAGAATAAAACGTGAAAAACTTGGAGTAATTATGGATAGGCATGTGTTGGACGAGGAGGCTGTAAGAATTGCAATAAGTTACGGTGTACAGTATTATAATAGAATGAGGGTTAATCCTTACGAGTTGAAGGGTTACGACTACGTTGTTGACGCAAGGGGTGTGGACGGTTGGGGGATGGATGAAAACACGTTTCTAGTTGCCTATCAGGAGTACTACCCTACACCAAAGGAAAGGGGTAACGTAATGGAGATCTATTTCGACAACAGTGTCTTTAATATGGGTTACTCATGGTTTATGCCAAGGGGTGGAGAGGTTAAGGTTGGGTTTGGTGATGTGGTTGACAAGGTGAAGAGGGAAGGGTTGAAGAATTACATGAATTACACGAAGATTGTTACGAAGACTGAGGATAAACTACTGAGTTTTGAGGGGGCACAGTTACCCTTAAGCGGTAAGGTAGTTTTAAGAAAGGGTAAAGTGTATAAGGTTGGTACTAGTTCGGGGTTTATTGATCCTCTAACCGGAGGAGGAATAAGGATGGGGATAGAGAGTGCAATAATTTTATCTAGGGCTTTACTTAGTAGTAATCCTTATCTTTATTATTTGTTAAAGACGGCATATCTAAGAGGGCAGGTACTCTTAAGTAGGTTGGCTAGGGATAAGCTAGTGAGGATGTCAAACGAGGAAATGACGAGGACTTTACTGAGGTTGAGAGAGAAGATAAGTGGAAAGAAGGTTACGGATAGTGTCTACCTGGAGGTCATTAGATTGATACCCCAGTTATTCCTCTAACAAAAGGCTCTAATACCTTCTTTGTGTAATACAACCATGTACTTTGTTGATAACAACAGTAGAAGGAGGATGAACAGGCAGTTGTCAACACCCGGAGTGGTGTACGAGGAGAGGCAGAGACTTCTGTTACAGGGATTGGAGAGGAATGGTTTGTACCAACAGAGGAGGTCTAGAAGATGAGCTACCAATGGACGGTTGTTAACCAGGATCCTGGTTCAATACAGTTTTGTGTAATACAGTCAGGTTTCTATCGAAACTGTGTAACCGTTAATGGTTCGAGTACGTTACCTTTTGTGATACCAGATTCAATTGTGCAACAGTTTGGTACACCAACGGGTTACCTTGTCACGTATACTAGGGTGCAGGTAACAACCTCCACCAAACCCCTCCCTTCCAACGGATCAACTATCGTCGTACCCGCCTATTCCGGTTGTAACCCCCTCCTGACGCAGGGGCAGGGGTACCCTCCCCTGGTGCCGTGTAACTCGCCCATAATCTACATGAAATCTGAGAGTACGCCAGCCATGTTTATTGAAAATTCGGGAGCAGACCCTGCAGGTTTTTCTTACTTTTTCGGTGTAGCGGGGACCCAACTAGGGATTGCCACGGGACCAGGATGGGCATACTACCGACAGTACCCGAAGGCCCAAGTCTACTTAATCGGAAACTGGAGGGTCACTTCAGACGGGAATTACTTAGATCTCGACTCTGGACGTACATATTGTGGGTGTCCAGGAAAAAGCGTTTACATAATCCCTAACAGTGATCTTCCAAAGCCGACTAGTACGAGTAGTAATACCAGTACAACTAGCACCACTAGTACTACTTTTGCTAGCGTATATAGTACTGGTAATGCAACAGTAACAATAAAGAATACCTGTAGTCTACCCTTGATAGCTAGGGGAGTGTACAATGGATTACAGTACTTTAGGGGTGGTACTGAGTCTCCGACAAAGGAATCCTTACCAATCGGTTCCACCGTACAATTCCTCTACGATGATAAGGTAATCTCCGAGGTTACCGTTAGGTATGACGGGCAAGTGATCACACCAACCAACTGCCCTCAACCTTCCACAACTCTTATGTCACCTCCTCCAGGTAATCTTAGGGTTGCTGTACAAAATCCTTGTAGTTTCCCCATCACAATTGTTGATGGTAGAAATCCTAATAACCTGATATTGGTAGCCTATCCTGGTTTTAACGGTTACACCTTCATACCATACAGTGTATCCTCCGTAAGAATCCTGTATAATTACAGATATGACCTCGGTACCTATCCAGTGTTACCCAACTCCGTCATAGAACCCTCATCCTGCCAGTTGAGTACGCCCTTTAGGATAACGAGCACCACTAGCATAATACCGAGTAAGCCACCCAGTACGGCGGCTGTAATACCTCCATCAACTAGGCCACCAACCATAACGAGTACCACCAGTGTAAAACCTTCTACTAGTCAATCCGCTGTGACGAGATATGTAACGACCACCATCCCAGTCACCAGTACCGTCTCCGTCCCAGTCACTAAGACTGTAATTGTACCAGTCACGAACACGGTACCAATCACGGTTACAAACACGATCCCTGTCACCACAACCGTGACAAGCACGTTACCAGTTACAACGACGGTCTCAACCCCTCCACCCTCCCAGCCAACAAAGATAGGAATATTTGGTATATTAGGTTTGTTAATCCAGGGGTTGGACAGGTTACTAGGGATTAATAACCTTCAACCAATCCAAAGCCAGGTTACGCCAGGACAGCGTAAGCCGGGTTGCCAGTCATGCAATTAAGCGACCCACAAATCATTCGTCTCATAGAGGAGACGTTTAATGATGGTGTAGAGAGGGCATTAGTGAAGTTGACGGATGTGGTTGACGGCGAGACACGGGTTAGGGTGGTTACTGGGGTTGGAGGGAGTGATACAATCCCTCTAGGTTTTTTAATTAACCAAAACGTCACACGTAATACCGTTTCAATCGACTTAGTTTTTCACACCCATCCACCCACAACCGTGATAGAGGCTAAGAAGAGGGGTTATCCGGAGGAGATACTAAAAAAGCTGGACTACCTGAATTCCTTTCCATCTGACTCGGATTACGTTGCCGCTGGTAGTCTAGCCGACTATTACGTCAATTACGACTTGGGCATATTTGCCGTTGGTACAAAGGAGTATCTATCTGGTAAGATTTATTTTACCTACTTCCCATTACGTACCGTGTTGAATAAGCAGGACTTATTAATGAGGGTGTCGTTAGAGGAACAGGAGGCACACGATGCTTTTGCACGTGGTGAGGTTACACTGGAGGAGGTTTTACAAGTGGACTTTAGGGATGTCGAATTCTTCAACAAGCTGACTGGTACGAGGAGGGTTGGATTGGAGGAGGTAACGGTGATAGTCTAACGGGTGATAACTCTGTCTACTTGTAATTATTTACAAAAACCAACCAAACCCGTTAAAATACCCTCAGCCCCTGCCGTCCTCATTCAACCCATAGAGAATTTCACAACACTGCCATTTATATGCGCAACACAACAAAACTATGTTATGGGAGGCTGTTCCTGCCAGACAACCTATCAATCTACTCAACCCCAAGTGGTGTACAGTATACAGGGTAGCGGTTACCTGTTTGGTAGCCTAATACGTTTGTTGTTGAATGAAATTGAAAGCCTTGAGTTAGCCTACACACAGCCCATTGTCACAGTACCCGTCCGTCCAAAATCCACAGTTAACTCCGTTATCACTCCGCCAGCCGGTGACACCACACACTGCTCAGTCTACGTCAACCTTGTACCGCTAACAACGACTTACGTGTACATAAAGCTTGGGACGGCGTCGAACCCAACCACACAAGTGAAGGTTGTCGGTAATTGGGAGAATTTAAATTACGGTTGTCTCAGTTGTCCCGCTAGCTCCTCCATCACCGTCACCTCATCCAGTTCAACCTCTTCTACAACATTCCAGGGGCAGAATTTTATATCATCCCCATGAGAAACAAACCTAGCTTGTCTCAGTTGCCCAGGGTAAAACACCCTATCCGTTAGTGTAGTCTAAAAGTACCCCATACTCCTCAA
>Ga0208549_101094_pt1 | contig 9955 bp, 8 predicted proteins | sample BED_host_MetaG_FD_187135 | JGI IMG/M metagenome (GOLD analysis project Ga0208549, IMG submission 187135) | Hot spring microbial mat communities from Yellowstone National Park, Wyoming, USA - BED_host_MetaG (SPAdes) (version 2) | ecosystem: Environmental > Aquatic > Thermal springs > Hot (42-90C) >... | reverse complement strand
AAAAAACCAATGATCTTAAGCCATGAAGATGAAATAAAGAAAATTCTTGATGGGCATTTTACGGTTATTACCATGTTTGTTCTGACCTCCTCCCCACCCTAGAAGGGTGAGGGTTCCCTTTTAGAGAAGTTCATTGGTTTCCAGCATTGATTCGGAGCTACATCTCGCATCTGCTGGACAGTCGGGAGGATCAGAGCTTCCCCCATTTTATCTGGTTTCAATGAAAAGAAACCTTCATATAAAGGGTTGCCAGCCCTATATCTGGATTCTAAAGAGAATCCTTCATTAAAAAGCAATGCTGAATGCTCCTCCTTAAGTCCCATCATGCCCTCTATCAAGCTTAGGAGGAGCGTCACTGAATTTCCTAAGAAAAATTTAAATTTTAATTATTTAAGCCTTTTCATTCCCGCCCTAAAGGGCTAGGCTTTCATTTATGTAAGGATGTTAAGAATGGAATAAAAGGATCTTCTTCTCTATTTATTTTTGAACAATTTAAGTTATCTCTATTTAGAACAATAAGACATGATACTGCATTCTACCTAAGATTTCGGGCAGATATTGCAATAATCCTAGTGTCGCAGATTTAATATCTTCATAAGACTTTCCTTATGGCTTCTCTGTGAAGAGGTGTCTGCCATGCTACATATTTGCCTATGCCCAGCTCTAGGTCCTTTTCGAGAGGCGGTAGGTCTATCCAGAGGTGCGGAAATCTACTGTACATATCGCTTACTGCAAGGTTTATTTCAACCAGCTTGTGCAGTAGAGATAACCTCTCCCTCGTGAAAAGTGTGTCAGGATCATCTAGCGCCTCCTTCAACCATCCCCGCTCCTCTTCTTTCATTGAGGTTACGAATCTTCTCAAAGCTTTAGCTTCAATGATCCCTGTTACTATATCATCCACGTTCCACCGCTTTCTGTATAACTCCTGTAGCATGTAAGGATTTACTCCCGTCAGCTTCCATGCTTCTTCAGGTGGTGGCTTTGGGCCTGGTATTTTCTGGTAGAGTTGCTCGAATCCTTCTCTGGACATGTTCCACATGGGTAAGATCTCAGACCACCTGTGCCTTCCGATTTCATAGCGTGTTAAGCCTTCGCTAGTCGCTACTAGCTCGACCATTTTTTCGTAGTCATAGACTAGGTGTTCTAACATGTTAAGCAAGCCTTTGACGTAAATTGAAGCTTTATCAAGTCCTATTGCTTGAAACACATCATCAGCTATGACTGCTACTTTTCTTCTCCTTCTCTTAAGGACTTCGCGTACGAAGTCGAATATTGCCCATGCTACGCTGGCCAAAGCATCCTCTGCTATAGCTCTTTGAGCAAGATCTAAGAATGCTCTTTTCACGTCTACCTCCTCCACCTCTGCTTCGAAGATTTTGTCAAATGGGTGTAGATAAAAGACGTCGTAGCCCATCTCTTTAAGCATTGCTGTTGCTTGTAGCAGGAAGGCAGTCTTTCCACAACCTTCAGGTCCAAAAATCACGACTGGAACTCCAGTGCCTCTATCAGCCCATTCCGACACTTGACTAAGCGCTCTGTCTCTATCTGTAAATTCAATTTGAAGATCTTCGAAGCGCAGCTTTATCCTTTTCACGATATTGCTCAAGGATCACATTCTAATTTGTGACTCGCATTGAGCTCTCCGCTTTTTTCCAGTCTTCTGAAAAAGCTGAAGTGCTTTTTTCATGTTTTTGTTTCTGCATGTATTTTCCATCCCTTCTTGTACCTACTTATCTTTAACCTTTCTTTAACTTTCTCATATGTTTTTTGCATTTCCTTCCATATTCCATCATCGTAAATTATTTTTCCTTCCTCAAATGCTTCTATAAGCTCATATTCAGCTGTTTTTATAGCATCAAAAAGCTCTTCTACTGTATATATCCTTGGATCAACCATTCCAAGGGATGGCAACTCGGTATATGATACAGCTTTATCTACAACTATTATGGCATCTATATCGCTGCTTAGCTTCCAGTTTCCTTTAGCTCTAGAACCTATAACTACGACGGCTCTTACGTTTGTAAGCTTGGATAATTGTTCTATATAATCTGCTAAATACTCTATTGCTGGTTTTCCGTTCCAAATTTTTCCTATATCTATTCTAAGTATTTTCTTAGTGTATCCCATAATTCTCTCATAATATCAACACATTCTTTTGCAGTATTTAAATCATATTTTATCATAGCCCTTCTTGCTGCATCAGGATATCTAGAAGCATAGTAGTGAATGGTTAACTTAGATAATTTATTTAATAAAATTGGTTCTTCAATACCCGTTTCACGTGCTAGCTCACTTAAATCATGTATTGGTATGAACATGCCTCGTTTAATCAAGATAGCCTTAAGCAATTTTTCACAGGATTGTTGAGCGTGAAAGCATGCTTCTTTAAAAGCATTTCTATTCAGTGCAGAAATAGCTTCCTCATAGTCGCTCTTGGCATATTGAAGCCATTCCTTCCAATCACCTGAAGCCAATCTTGGCATAAATTTTAAGGTCGCATTACGACGGTTTGTAATACTATTTGCAATATAATTTAGGTTGAAAATAAAGGATACTACTTTCTATTATAAAAATGGCATCATAACTATCTATATCTCTATCTATGAAATTCGTTTGATTTCTGTGAATAAAAATTAAGTCTATCACATCAAAACTTTCTTAATACTCTCCTTATATATTGGTATCTGCCAAGAAATATGCTTTCCTATACCTAATTCTAGATCTCTTTCTAGTGGAGGTACATCTATCCATATTCTAGGATCTCTTTCTGGAACCGCATCGATAACTAGGTTTAACTCAACAAGCTTGTTGAGTAGAGGTATTCTATCCCTAGTTAATAATGAATGTGGGTCTATAATAGCTTCTGAAAGCCATTTCTTTTCATCGTTACTAAGAGAAGATATGAATGTATCTAGCTTCTTAGATTCTGCAAGGTTTCTAGTAACTAACTCTACATCCCATTCAAACTCATATAGTTGTGCAAGCATTCTTGGATTGCCACCAGTAATCTTCCAGATGTTCTCAAATGTTGGTTTTTGGCCTGGTATTTTTTTCGTAAAGCTCTTCAAAACTACTCTTAGATATATTCCACATAGGCTTAAGTAAAGCCCATAAGTGTCTACCAATTTTACTTCTTGTTGTTCCTTCACTTGTAGCTACAATTGAAACAATTGCTTCATAACTTGCTGGCGGATATTCAATTAGATTCAGCAAACTCTTCACATAGATCTCAGCCCTATCAAGTCCAATGGCTTGGAAAACCTCATCAATAAGTATAGCTACACGTTTCTTTCTCCATCTGCTTATAAAATCCTTCATAATATCTAGAGTTAGAGAAGCTAATTTAACTTGAGCTACACCAATAACTTCTGCAGCAGCTTCAGCAAGCTTCATAACCACTTCTTTTATATCGGTATTAGCAATGAAATCTCTACCCAATGGATCAATATAAATAGCTTCAAAGCCAAGTTCTCTTAATATAAAGGTAGCTTGCTTTAACCATGCAGTTTTACCACAACCCTCAGGACCAAAGACAACAATTGGGAATCTAGTACCTTTCTCAGCAAGCTCTTCTACTTGTTTTAAAGCTCTTTCTCTATTAACGAACTCAATTCTAATGCAGGTGCGAATGAGAGCTTAATCTTATTAGTATCCACAATATTCCTTATCTCAGAAATTCTTCATCTAATACTTCTCTTTATGTTATAATTAATCTCTACATTAACAATCATCATCCCACCAGTACCATAACCAAACTACAGCATTCTCGTTAACCAGTTTCTTTATACTAGAAAATACAATATCGCTCTCTATTTCTTTGCCTTTCAATTTCATATATGTTGTTGTATCTTCACATATGGGAATTAGTATAGTCTTTCCTTCCCTTAATAGTCCCAATATTTTATAATCAACTTTTCTTTGACTCATTCCACCTCAATATCTGAAAATATTTAAAAACCCGGATTTCTCTCTTTTGAAAATTCTGCATAGAACTTCTTACATGTATTTTCTACCTCTCCGACCTCAACCGCAGATTTCTACTGTTTACTTCCATCTTCAGGAGGCTTTGCTTCTTTGACGGCAATACCCACTGGGGCATTGCCTAACGCTACATTTCTGCTTTGTCCGCTGTATAAGGGCTACCGCCCTTAACCCAAATTCCAGGGCCCTTTGCTGAGGTCCTTTTTGCCCTTCCACTGTATTTTTCCAGCTTCAGAGTTTTCTAAATACTAACAAAGGACCTACTAACCTAGGCTTTGGTCTCACTAGGTGCTCGTAAACCCAAGCCCCCTCAAGCATATTAGTAAAACCGGCATTGTTTAAGTCTTCTAAGCCGAACTGCCGATATTTTTAAGAGTCCCCTAAATCCCAAGGCCAATCTTAATAGGTGGAAAACAGGTATCATAAAAGTGGGGAGCCCGGGCTTATAAAGAGGTCGTCAAAAGGGAATGTAAATAACAAAAATCAACAGTATTCAAGATTAAATATGAATTAGGAATAGTTTGGTGATGGCTTGCCTGAGATTCTCATTACTCAAGTCGCAACCTTGCTCACATGCTCTGTAAACGTCCAAGAATAGCCTTGTAGGCAGTTTATCAGAGAGTGTCACAGCTCCTCTAAGTGCATGAGCCTTGGCTAGCTTCTCATCACCATTGATTAATGCGTAAAGCATGAGGGCTAACCGAGCACGTGAGGATTTGGGAGCAAGCAGTTGAACTAGGGACTTACCATCAAGCCCACCCACCAACTCCATAAACTCATCAAACAACTTATCTACATTAACGCCAAACTCCTTAAACAAGCCCGACTTCTTATTTAATGAGACACGAAAATCATTAACCCTTAACGCAGGTAGGAGTCCACTATACATTTCGTCTTTAAATGCCTTAATTAACTCCCGCGGTGCAACAACAATCCTACCCTCAAGCCCGCTGCTTAACTCACCCTTTGGACTGAGTAGGGCGTTGAGTGTTAGCTTGGTCAGGACTGAGGCTTGCTCATTGGCGTTCAGCACCCACAAATGCTTCTCAAGTAGCTCCTTAATCTTCTTAACCCCCTCACCACCCGTTAAGGCTAGGGACACGAGGTACTCACCAAGCGTAAACGATGCAGAACTGATGTACAAAGCCGTGGGCTCGAAATGCTCCTCATTAAATGCCTCCTCGTACAACTGCCGAAACTCATCAACCAACTTATCGCCAACTAACGAACCCTCAATAGCCTCAGCACGCAATGCCAAACGACGATCAATTAGGTAGTTTTGATAGTCACCAATTTCCCTATTCTCCCCAGCCGCCTCATTAAATAGTCTCTCCGCCTCCTTAAGCTCATCATTGCCAAACCTATAATGCGCCAACGCATGCTTAAGAAGCGATGTTTCCTCAAGGATAATCCCCCTAACTTCCTTCTCATCAGCCTCGATATACATGATCCTAGACTCGACATAACTCATGAAGCCCTCATCCCTCATTAACTCCTGAACCTTCTCCCTCAACTTGTTTAGTTCCCCAAGAACCTCATTAGCCTTACTAACCACATCAATGCCTCGTTCCCTCTCCATAAGCCCCCTCACATACTCATGCATTAACGCTGGGGTCAACGCAATTGCCCATGCAATGGTGCCTAGGCTAGAGTTGAACCCGCCTATTTCATTCCGCAAACCAGTAACCCTACTAATCATATACTTAATCGTCTCATAATCGAAATATTGAGGGTATCTCTTAAGTAAGTTGGTGTAGGCTATTATCGCATGGACGAGGGACCAGGCATGCCCCTTAACCCTATCACCGTAATTGTCTAGAACCTCATTCAACCCATCAAATATGTACCTAACCATGTAATGGTCAAGGATCCCTATATTCGGTGCTTGGGCTAGTAGTTTGAGGTACATATGCGGTGCCTTATCGCGCAACGGCTCTAAGGCACCCAGTATTGAGATAATGTGGAATGGTGATGGGACGAGAGGAATAACGGACGGTACTATGTACAATGCAACATCGGCGTCGCCGGGCTCGACGGCCCTGCCCGACTCAGCGGCATTGGCGATTATTGAGGCTAGTCCAAGAACATAAGGACTCTCAACAGCAACAATATCGCCCCTCTTCCTGGCGTTATTTAGGACCATGTATACCTCGGCAACAGCCTCACCGTACCTATCGATGAATGCCTCGGTCGAGACACGTACATAAGTGAGGATTAGGTGCTGTATTAATGGCGGTATTTTGTTACCAACGAGCAGGTAATCATCAACACCGCACCCCCTCAAAGCATCACCGAGGGACTCGATGACATCTCCAGGTAAGTCCTCAGGCTTAGGCACCGAACCAAACCCAGCCAAGGCTAATCCAATGATCAATGCGGCCCTCCTCCAGCAATTGCTGAAGATCCTTAGTGTGTCTGTGAGCTTCTCGCCGTAGTTATCTACGAAGTATATCACGGCACTGCCATTATCACTTACCTTCTTCGAGACCTCCCCCAATATCTTAACAGTTCCAGGCACCCAGGGCTCTAATGCACTGCCAAGGTCCTTGCACCCTTCACCCTTACCTTCTATGCAGTCGAGCAGCTTCCCAATCGCCTCCTCGATTAGGTCATGCTGCCTAAGAGCCAACCAACCACTCAACACAGTAACATCCATCAACTTGACAACACCAGGCGTCAGTATCGGATCACCGGGCCTCACCCAATTAATGAATGGCCTCCTCAATGCAAAGACCTTAACCAAAGCCTCTTTGGTTGCGTTGGAGTTATCATGGACTTTGAATAATCCGTTTATGTGTAGTATTATGAATGCCTTGGCTTTACCCCTAGCCTTACTAATTAGCCTCTCGACCTCACCGACACTGCAGTTGTTCCTCGCCAGTTCCTCACCAATGAGCCTGGCTATTAATGCGTGACCTGAGTCGAACTTGGCCACATTGCCGGCTAATTCACTAAGTTTCTCATCGCTTAGTGCACACCCATTGGGTTTATCCTCTGTCTTTGTGTACTCCCCAATCAACTCTGCTAGGAATTCGGTATTAATGAGTCCCTGTGAGACATCAAGCTTGTACTTCTCCAGCGCATCCCTCGCCCCCTCATTCAATGCATTGTAGACATCGCTCGGTAGTACAATGAGTATGGTTTGTCCTGAATCACTAAGTGTCTTTGAATGCCTAATCTTTATTAAGTATCCGATTGTTGTCTCAATATCCTTCGGTATTCTCGCGTACCTAGCCCCTACCTTATAAGCCTCTGCCGATTCACCCTGCTGAGGCTGAGTACCGGGTTCCTCCTCATAGGTCTCAGTTGACACCGGGTCGTAGAGTATGAGTAACTTGCGGAAGTACTTTACGAATTCTTTACTGTAGTTCTCGATGAATGTTTGGAATCTTGAATAGTTATCCTCATTAAGCACGTCAACACGTGCGATTAAACCAACCTCGTAGTTGTTCAGTAACTCCCATACTGTGGCTACTGCTAGCGTGGACTTTCCAATACCCTTGGGCCCAACAACCACAACAACACCATCATTCATAAGCCTACCCCTAACCTCATTAACCAATTCGTTGAATCTCTTGGTCTTAACCATGTTGTGGTACCTATTCTCAACCCTAATCCTCAACTCACTGTCTTCAACACTGATGTTTGGGTAAACGATGCCTTGCTCGAAATCGGCCTTACCGGTAATGGTGATGCTGGCGGCAACCCCTTGCTTGAGTAGGTTAATCCAGTTGTTGAGCTCGTTCACCTTCGCCTCAAGCTCCTCAATCCTCCCCTCAATCTCATTAACCGTCTTCTCCAACTCATCTGTCTTCAAGCTAGTTATGTCCATTAATGCCTCATAAGCCTCATCATAGCTCATCCTCATTACGTAGGCAACCCTATAAACCAACAACTTACCCAACTCATTAAACTCAAAACCGCCGCCCGGCTTCCCCACCCTTAACCTCTCAAGGCTCTTCCTTAACTCAATGATCTCCTTGACGTAGTTCTTCTCCTCCTTCTTCTTGAATGCCATGTGCGTGAGTACCGCGATTAGGGCTAGGGCAGGCGCACCCATTAGGGCTGTGGCTAAACTACCAATTACGTATATCGCGTAGTAATTCACGAAGTTTTCCAGGTACTCAACAGACACCGCCCCCCACTCAAGCAACTCCTCCCTCACACCGAGAACCTTGTCCAAAGTCTTAATGGCTTCGAAGTACGCATCAACCCAACCCCTCAACACATCCCTAGCCCCCTCCTCACCCTTCTCCTTAATCAAGTCAACAACCTCTTTGACCAAACCCGGCGGTACGTACTTAACCCCAAACCATTTAATCCTCCTATCCCCAAAGGCCTCCTTGATCAACTTCAACGCCCTACCAACATCAGCACCGAAGCCGCATAAACTAGGCTCCTCGACGCATTTCCACGGTATGTAGTAAGCCCTGTGAGGCGAATCCCCGATCCTCCTCTTAGCCTCCTCAACAACCGGTTTGGGGCCCTTATCACCAAGGACCCTCTTCAACTCCTCAGCCTTAACCTCCACACTGTCCCAAAACTTCTTAATCAAGGGCATTATCCTCTCAAAATACTTAATAACCCTCTCACGAAGCCCCAACCCACCCTCGGTATTGGCGGCTGTGAGGACACCTAACGTATACTCTTCAATGGTGACGTTGGTGTTTAGATTATTCCTCAAGTGGTTCTCTATGAAGAATGTCTTACCACTCCTCGGTGGCCCTATGACCACGAACCTACCACAACCAACGCACCTACGAAGAACCTCACTAACCTCACCATCATTGAAGTTCTTAAACAAGTCATCGCCAGAATTACTCATTAAATACTATGTAGATTAGTTTTATTTAAACTTTGACTAACGATTTGCTTTGTGTGCTACTTCAATTTTTATTAGGGTTCACGTGAGACTTTCTTTCAAACTGACCTGTAATTTCGAATTTTAAGTCGTCCAATGAGCCTGACATCTGAGAAATTTGAACAGGTACACAAAGCAGGGGCTATCCATCCCACCTCACGATGGGGTCTTCCGTCCCCTTAACTTTCGTTAAGATAAAAGGAGACATAAACCCAGGGCACCGAAGTGTACAGCCTGGCGCTATACCGCTTACTGCCTATACTTACAGTACCTTGTACAAGTAGCTCTCCTTATACTATATTATATTAGATATACAGCTACTTTAACAGTATACTACAAGGGGCAACTTTTACCCTGTTTCTGTTCACGTCGTAAATACCTTACACTCAATGGAAGTTTTCTCTTTATAAAACACGTTATTTTAGTAAAAGTATCTGTCCACTACCTTGACAATTGTTATTTATATTGCATTGCTTCTTTATATAACTTGTAATATTCTTCTACCATTCTTTCATAGCTATAATTTAAAGATTACTTATGATTTAAATGCTCAAATTTCAACAAACATTAATGGAATATGCTCGCTCCATTTCTTTCATTAATTAGGATTTTTACCGTTAATTATTTAATAAAAATGATACCTATGCCGTAACAATTTTGATTTCTATTTTTAATTATTTTCAAATATTCGTATTTTTCCTTTTCTTCATTCCAAAATTTATGAAGTGTAGGATAACCAGAAGGAACAATATCATGAAAAGCTATTATTCCGCCTTTTCTTACTAAAAGAGAATACATTTCAAAATCCTTCTTGATACCTTCATAGCTATGATCAGCATCTATAAAAAGAAAATCGACTTTATTATCTCTCAATATTGCTTTAATCTTTCTCAGTGTTGTGCAAGTCTCCTTGAATTAAATAGATTTTTCCTTAAAAACTTTTAATTAATCGAGATGCAAAGGATATTGTTGAAGGTCAACCGAAATTAATATAGCTTCCTCATGCGTAATATTTTAAGACATGAATAATATGCATCTCTTACTTTCTGATTTCTAAAATTATTTAAGTTTAACTTTATCGAGAATAAATAGAACAGAAGATGCTTATTTTTT
>Ga0208549_101093_pt1 | contig 9961 bp, 9 predicted proteins | sample BED_host_MetaG_FD_187135 | JGI IMG/M metagenome (GOLD analysis project Ga0208549, IMG submission 187135) | Hot spring microbial mat communities from Yellowstone National Park, Wyoming, USA - BED_host_MetaG (SPAdes) (version 2) | ecosystem: Environmental > Aquatic > Thermal springs > Hot (42-90C) >... | reverse complement strand
GAACCAAATAAGGGGAAAAAACAAAACATAATAATAAACAGAGAAGAAAATAATTTAATAAAGCAAATAGACAAGATATTCGAAGACCTAAAAATATCTGATATGGAAGCGTTTTAATCCTTTCATGCAAACCCTATCAATTCTGTACTGAAGGAGAAATGTGGTGGCAGCATATGCTTTCATTCTACATTGCATTAACAATATTCATTCTTGTGGTCTTGCTTTTGATGCTGAGAAGAAAAGGCAAACTTCTGGTTCCCATGTGGGCTGTATTCATCGTTGGTTCAATAATTGCTATCGCATTTGGACTTGTAACACCTATTCAGGCTATTTACAGCATTGACCCCCAGGTCATGGTTTTCCTGTTTGCAATGTTCACCATAAGCAAGGGGCTTGAAATATCAGGGGACCTTGAGGCATTTTCAAACTGGCTGATTAAGAAGGCCAATTCATCCTATCAGCTTTCCTTTTTTCTCTCAGTCGGATTGGGTTTGGCTTCAAGTATCATCATGAACGATTCCCTTGTAATAATGGGAACTCCTATATTGCTCAGCTATTCGAAGAAGATGGGAACAAATCCCCTTCCTCTTCTATACACAATGGCCTTCTCTGTAACTCTGGGAAGTGCAATGACTCCTATGGGTAATCCTCAAAATATGCTTATAGCGACAGAAAGTGGCCTAAAAGCTCCCTTAATTCAATTTATTCTTTACCTATTACCCTTCAGCCTTATCTCCTTGCTATTTCTATCGCTATACATGTGTAGAGAAATAAAAATCAGCTTCAGTAAAAACAGTGTTGCAAAAAGCTTTGAAATAAAAAGAGATGAAGAATTGTCTAAAATTTCAAGGCTATCACTTGTAGTTGCAATAGGTCTGATGCTCTTTTCCGATGCTCTTCAGCTAGCAGGAATATCTTCATTCCTAACGCTGTCCGAAGCCTCACTAATAGGTGCGTTAACCCTCCTTATTCTTTCGAAAAGAAGAATAGAAGTATTAATCAAAACGGAGTGGAGAATTCTTGTTATGTTTGCAGGCCTTTTCATCTTTACAAAAGGTCTTTACTCTGCAGGGTTAATATCTGCAATCTATCCATTTCTCAGCTTCATAAGCAGGGGCAATTTAGCAATGCTTATAATATCAAGCAGTATAATTCTAAGTCAGGTTCTGAGCAATGTACCTCTTACTGCACTTTTGCTCCCTCTCTTTAAATCAATTATACCTGCAGGTAGTTCAAATGTGCAATACTGGACATTGTTTGCAGCTTCAAGCACTTTAGCAGGAGCCTTAACGTTGCTTGGAGCAGCTAGTAATCTTATAATTGCAGATGTAGCAGAGAGAAATGGTGTAAAATTTTCATATTTTGATTTTGCAAAAAGAGGTATACCTTTAACGATTATATGCACTTTAATGCTCCTAGTAATATTTTATATTGAGTCGGGATTATTTTGACACATCATAATAAACCCTGAACGTTTCATCTTCCTGTTTTACTTCTTTTATGATTATGTCTTTTAATTCACCCAGCTTCTCCACATGAGTCCCTCCGCATGGAACGGGATTGAAATTATCTATCTGCACTATCCTTATCCTTTCAAGATTTTCAAGCACAGATTTCCATAAAGACCTATTTTCCCTTACTTCATTTCTATCTACAATTCTACTAGTAACGGCAAGATTTTTTCCTATACACTCTCTCATGAATTGAATTATTGATTCCAGCTCATCCTTATCTGGCGCTTTGCCTCTGTAGCCAACATATGCATCATTCCCAAGCCAGGAATCAACGGGGTCGCATGCTTCTAACCTGACCTTTTCTAACGCAGCATCAAAAAGATGAGCTGCTGCATGTCTTCTCATGAACAAATATCTATTATCCCAATCTATTTTTTGCACAACTTCTCCTAGCTTAACCTCTCCTTGGCTTTTTCCCCACAAAACCACATGTCTGTCAACTTTGAAACACTTTTTGACAGAGATGGTAAAATCATCACCTATCAGCGTTCCAGTATCGCTAGGCTGACCTCCACTCTTTGGATAAAATATGGTAGAGTTAAGCACTAGGTAATAGCTTCCTCCTTCTTTGACTGCTCTTATCAGCTTGGCTTTATCCTCTTTTCTATATGGTTCTTCCCAGTATACCAGTTCAGTCTCAGGTAATCCAGCAACTATATCCTGAAACCTCATCCATTACTATTCTTCATCAGGAATTTATGTGCTTTTTCCAGAACTTTTCTTGCATTATCATAGCTTATCTTTTTTATGGCATCTTCATACTTTAACCATACATAACCAGTATGCTCTTCTGAAACTTCTACCCTCTTTGGCTCTGCCTTCATCAGAAAGAAGACAACCTCCTTCGGATATTTTTTCCCGTCCTTAGAATATGTGTATTTTATTTTAACTTTGAAGCCAGATACAATCTTAACATCATCTAATCCAGTTTCTTCTCTTACCTCTCTTATTGCAGCCTCTTCCTCAGTTTCTCCTGGGTCTACATGCCCCTTGGGAAATTCCCAGTAACCCTTTCTATTTGACATTAGAAGATAAACGGGTCCATCGCCACCAGCATCGTAGTAAACTATTCCTCCTGCTGACTTTTCCATCTGGCATGTTCTAATAGTATCTTACAATTAAATCTTCGTGTCACTTTTAATGACCATTCTATGCAGGTAAGTTAATCTATGTCTTGACCAAAGATTACAATCGAAATAGGATGACTTGCAAATACCATAGAATGTGGACACTTTACTATAGGCTAGTTATCTTTTAAAATAGAAAATTTCGAATAGATTTACAACCATCGTGCTATTCCATCTACGTACCTGGACCTAATACTGAGATTAAGAAAAGAAAAATCTGTGTATCGTATGGGAATTAATAAAAAAGTAACTATGCTCCAAAGCTATTGAATTGAATTACAAATCATTTCAGCGAATTTCCAGGACAATACTAAGTCTCGTGGAGTCATGATTACATGAAAAATAGAAAAGGGATAAGTGAGTGGAAAAAGACTTAACAAAAATATTAGTTACAAGTCTGCATCAAGACGCATAGTTGCACTGAGATTTCATTGCTATTCGATTTAACCTCATCAAATATATTGAACCTATTCTTTGGAGTGTTTCTTTTTGGTAAGATTCCTAGAGTCAATTCTCGCGAAAATAACGAACAAATCCATTAATCTTACTAGTCAATTACACAAGTTTAGCCAAATGAATTTATGATATTAAATAAGCTATAGTCGGGAAAAACCCTAAACAAGTAGCTTCTGAGCCAAAGTTAAGTAATATAAGGATAATAATCCGTGCCAATAGAGTTGCATAGTTTCCACTATGAATGGATAAAAAATTAAAAAATGAAACTCTCAAGGTAGTACTATCGATGCAGGATAGTTGTTGCCAGCTGCAGTAATAATAGTGACTTGAATTGTTTGGCCATCAGTAAATGTATGTGCTTTGTTAACCGCAAGTCCGCTACTGTCAAGTGCAATGCTTAGCAGGAAAGATTGACCGGAGGGCACAGATATACCGTTGGCCAGGTTACCTGTGCTTGGTTGCGTCACTGTAACATAGGTACTTTGAACTGGCACTCCATTAATCTGGATTTGAGTTATTGTTGCGTCTGAGCTACCTGTGTTCTGTCCTCCCAGGGTGACTGTCCAGCATGGCGATACGCCACTATTGGGGCATGTGCCACTGACTAGGGTTGCGTACTGTGTATTCACTCCCAGCTTTTCATACTTAGAGAACGATGATGTTAGTCCTGATGCCCAGAATGCTACTGCAATGCCTAGAGCTACTGCTACTGCTATGAGAATGACTGTAGCTATGACTGGTGATACTGCCTTTCTTTTCCTTATTATTGATGTAGTCATTATGCTATATCGTTGTTAGTAGTTTTATAAGTTGATTGACATCCAGAGCAATTAGCTTATAAAACTCTTCTCCACTTGTTGAAATGTATAAAAAATACATATTTTGCTCTCATTAACATTTTCAGAGTCTAGCTCAACAATAAAGGTCTGCAATTTCAGTGTTAGTATGTTTCCAACGTTCCGTGCTTTTCTGACCAGTTGAAGACTAACACGTATGGAGTCCCTATTTAAAATTCATTCATAATGATGTTTTGCTTTTTTGAAGGATAGACAAGACATTTCATCAATAATCTGGTTCCACGCTTGAGTAATTGCTATACTTGTCGTTCAATTAACATTTTACTGCTTACCAATACATTTGGTCTATTTTACTGGTCAATATGCCAAGCATGCTCTGCAAGAGTCTGATTATTACCTTTCTTGCATTACTCAGCAATTGCGTCAGCGCTGCTTTCATATCCCTATTCCTTCTCCGTTAAAGATACCTGCCCAGGGTATAGACAGTTATTCTTCTTGAAGACCCTTCCGCCATGGCCTTGAGCCAGTACCCTACCGAAGACATCCGTTTCTTAAAAGCAGGATACAAAGTATTTTTTGATAGCCCGGAGAGGATTCGAACCTCTGTCCCCAGGGTTCTCCTCTCACCAAATATGGTGAGTCTTCGCCCATTTTTTGGAGATCCAGAGCCTGGGATCCTTGGCCGCTAGATTCGGCGGCTTAACGCCTCGACCGGGCTTCCGGGCTATCACATACACCTTTTGCAATAAGGTATTTTAGTTTGACTAAAGAGAATCAGCTAGGTAAGATATTTCCGGAAAATTACTCTTAATGTAATTTCTCCTTTCTTCTCTCAATCTTAGCATCATTTCACTATATTTCTCTCCAAACACAGCATGCGGGTCAAAAGGTGCAAGGTCTATATCCTGTGCTTCAACAACAACCTCATAATTTAAGTCAGAATCATATCTCCATTTTGCTTTACCTCTTACAATCGCAAGAATGAGTTTCTTAGTTATATCAGGAGGAATTTTATTCTCTCCCACATGGCCTGTATTAATCACGTATGAAGTAACCCAGCTGCATCTTTCAAGTATCTCAAGCAATCTCTGTCCTGACTTCCATTTCGGAGCTATTATGAATGGGTCGAAACCAGCTACTCTCATAGCCTTTCCTATCTGGCTTTTATCCATAGTTCCTGCGGATGTCATTACAGACTCTCCCAGCATGAAATATGCAACAGACTGTTCTCTATTTATCAGCCTGCCAGCTGCGGGTATATCTTTTCTTCTGGTTATGTAAAAAAGAAAATCTACTTTGCTTATATCTATAGTGCTATTAACATTCTTAACATAATCCCTTATGGCTATAGCTCTTCCGTTTGAATTGAAACTGGTATCGTCAAAATCAACTTTACCATATTTAACAGCCACATTCTCCAGAATAGCATCTGGATGAATTACTGCACCCTTTAATTCAGCTAACCCGTTGACACTTTCTGTCTTAGGATACAGATTCATTTCAGTCCCAGCAGCATAGCCATCTTTACTCAGTATCATTATATCATCCTGCTTTACGTAAACAGCCTCTGGGCTCTTCACACCATGGTCTGAAACTGTCAGCGTTGTTTTCCCAGTTCCACTCAGCCCAAAAAGCAGAGCTCCCTTCCTCTCGATCTTGCCTTTCTCATCCATTAATTCAAAGACCTTTCCTCCTGCATGCACACCTAAAGAATCCATCTTTTCTCTTGCAGTATTCATCGCAAGCCTGAGAGCGCTCATCTTCAGCTCTCCATAATAATCGCTACCCAGTATCACGTTTATGTTATGCTCAGGGTCAACATAGACCTTTTTCTCTGGCCATTCCGGCAAGTCTAGAGTGATAATATCTGATTTTTTATCTTCCTGTGCAGGGAAGTAATTCATATGGAACATGAGCGCGAGATGGGGAAAATCAGATGATACCAGCGCAGTTGCCTTTAAAGAGGTTCTGGAATTTGTACCTATATTTCTATCAACCCTGTAAAGGCTCTTGCTCTTCACGTATTCCTTTACCTTCTTCATTTCATCAATCAATCGAATCTTTTCACTATAATCTAGGTTGTTGACATTATCCACAGTAGCTTCAGGACTTCTTGCAGTCACCTTTGTATGGAATAACAGTAAGCCTAAATCGTTTGTGACTGAATATCTCTTCGCTTTTTCTCTGAGCACAAGAGGTGAAGGGTTATCCAGAACTTTTGCCTCGCTGGCAATCTGATTTATCGCTTCATACAGTTCCTTCAAAACAACCTTTGAGCCTATAACACCATTCTAAATATTTTGCTTTACTGACCCCAATTTTTATTAACACATCGACGATTGACGTATTTATTAAGCATGCAACACTCTAAACATTAATTAACTATGCTGCCATAAATTCGCTGTGCAACCTGAGTGGCCATTTCCTGATAAAAAAGTAGCATTAATAGGAATGTTGCATCTTTATCCGTTACCAGGCTCTCCTCTTTACGAGAATTTGAACAAAGTGATTGAAGCAGCTCTGAAAGATTTAAAGTCTCTTGAAGAGGGAGGTGTTGATGGCATTTTAATAGAAAATTTCAACGACGTTCCTTTCTATAAAGACAACGTGCCAAAGGAGACTGTTGCTTCAATGACAAGGGTATCCACAGAAGTAATGAAAAAGACTTCTCTACCCATAGGGATAAATGTATTAAGAAATGATAGTATCGCTTCCCTTGCAATAGCTCAATCCTGCAATTGTAAATTCATAAGGGCTAACATCATAACCGATGCTTATGTGACTGACCAGGGAATAATAGAGGGTAACGCTTACCAATTATTCAGATATAGAAGGCATCTCAATGCTGAAAACATTTCTATATGGGCTGACGTTCACAGCAAGCACGCTTCTCCTCTATCAACCAGAAGAATCGACCTAGCCATTCAGGATGCTGTAGAAAGGGGTCTTGCTGATGCAATAATAATAACAGGCGAGAGAACTGGCAGCTCCCCAAATCCAGCAGAAATTAAAATTGCTAAAAAATATTCAAGGGTTGTAGTTGGAAGCGGTGTACAACCAAATAATGCTAAATTGCTATTGAAATATGCAGATGCAGCAATCGTTGGTACCTATTTGAAAAAAGATGGAAATGTAAGGAATGAAGTGGACGCAAATAGAGTGAGGAAATTAGTAGAAGCTATCAAAAATCTTTAGTACTTTACTTTTAAGCATCTTTGAAATACCTTTTCAGTAGAGTTGAGTTAAACATTACTTTTGCCCCTTTCTTTTTTACCTTCTCAGCAGCAATCATGTTAGCAATTCTGCATGCTTCAAGTAAACTTCTCTTCTTTAGGAGCAAAGCTATTACTGCTGCATCAAAGGCATCTCCAGCTCCAGTTGTATCAATCACCTTTTCAACTTTCACACCCTCAACCTTTTTAACATTGTTATCTATTATGTAACATCCATCTGCTCCTGCCTTAACAACAATCCTTGAGCCAATTTTATCTGCAACTTTATCAAACCTATCTCCAAAGAACTTCTCAAATTCCATTTTATTGCAGAAAATTATCGATGCATATATCAAATCATCAATCTTAGCTTCATGCAATCCTTCAAGACCCAGCGAAAGAGGTACTCCTAGCCTCTTTGAAGAGCTTATGGCATTTTTCCATATCTTTGAACCATGCTTACCTAGCAAAGAGTATCCAGAAACATGTATCCAGGTTGGCTGGGAAGAAACTATTTCTCTGATGCTCAAATTGTATGAATCTGCAACACCTTTACTGCCTATCATTGTCCTCTCGCCATTAGAATCAACTATAATTATGAGGAAGCCTGTTTTGCCTTTAAGAATTTTAATATGTTCTGTGTTTATCTTTCTTCTCTTTAAATCATCAAGAAGAAACCTTCCTTCTTTATCATCTCCAACTACTGAGAAGATTGATGGCTCTATTCCACACTGATTGAGATAGAAAGATATGTTGCCAGCAACACCTCCAGGATAATACTGAATATTTCTCAGTAAGTAGTTTCCTCCCTTCTCAATAATCATGTCCTGATAACATACATTATCTATTACCAAATCCCCTATGATTGCTGCCTTCATCTTTCTAGGAATTTTCATCCTTCTATTTAAGCCCCAATCTTATTCAATATGCCAGGTCAAGTATTTTTAAGCCTAGCATGTGAGACTGGTGCGTGAGTCCTATTATCCCGATTGAAATATTTCTTGCTGCAATTTTTGCAGGACTTCTCGGTTCATTGACAGGCTTGGGAGGGGGTGTAGTTCTTACTCCTCTTTTTGTAATCTTTCTCAGGACCCCTATACAATATGCGCTTGGCACCTCACTTATTTCCACAATAGCGACTTCAAGCGGGGCTGCATCAGCCTACGTGAAAGACGAACTCTCTAACATGTCCCTAGGCATATCTTTGGAGATAGGCACAACTGCTGGAGCCATAACAGGCTCATTGCTTTTATATACTATACAAAGTATGGGCATAATATATATCATCTCCATATTGTTTGGTTCAGTGCTGATTTTTTCAACCCTGCCAAATTTTCTCAGGATGAAGAATGAGCTCCCAGTCAACATAAAGCCAGATTACTTTACCAGGAAACTCAAGCTGACAGGAAAATACAAAGATAAAGCTTTGAAAAAAGAGGTTGAGTACACTGCAAGAAGATACCCTTTTGGAGTTGCAGGCATGTTTGTTGCTGGGCTTATGTCAGGCCTTCTTGGTATAGGCTCTGGAGCCTTCAAAGTTCTAGCTATGGATGCTATAATGTCTCTTCCTTTCAAAATTACAACTGCAACAAGCAACTTCATGATAGGTGTAACAGCAGCAACCAGCTCTGGGCTATACTGGGCTCTCGGCTTCATAGACCCGATATATGTTGCTTCAACAATACCCGGAGTTCTGCTGGGTTCCATGATAGGGACAAGGTATCTTAATAGGCTATTGAGCAGAAGACTGAGGCAGCTTTTCACCGCTATATTGATAATATTAGGTATAGAATTGATATTGAAAGGAGTTGGTATATCAATTTGAGGGTTGAAAGAATCATCAGCTTGACCTTGAGGATAGGCGTTGTAGCCTCTTCCTTGCTTGTAATAACAGGTCTTGTACTCTATTTGATCTCAGGTGCAAATTCATTCATTCCCACATCAGAGGTAAACGGTTTAAAGCTTGCAGAACTTCTTTCGCAGGGGAGCCCTGAAGGCATAATTCTCTTAGGTGTAATTGTTCTTATACTTACCCCTGTGGTTAGAGTTCTGGAATTGCTTATCGATTATGCCTGGGTAAGAGATAAAATCTATATCATATTATCAATGGCAGTACTAATTCTAATGCTGTTTGGTATATTTGCACTTCCGATAATAAGATGATAATTATAATTTCATATGCATGAAAACGTTTATTCATACTATCCTTCATCAGATAGGCAATGTCCCTCCAAGGCTATAAAGGAAGACTGAAGGATATCTTGATTGAATCAGGATGCTCTGTTGGAGATGACGTATCGATAGAAACCGATTCTGGCTCAATAGAAGGCATTTTAATGCCAAGATACCAGTATGGGGATGAAAATAATCTAGTTATTAAAATGAAAAATGGCTACAACATAGGCATTTCATACGAAAAGATAAAGGGACTGAAACTTATCAACAAAGGAAAAGAACCTAGCTTTAGAGTTCCTCCAAAGCCAAAGACCAAGCCATCTCTTGCAAAAGTCCTTATCTTAGGTACAGGGGGTACAATAGCAAGCAGGATAGACTACAGAACGGGAGGAGTCAAGGCTGCTTTAACATCTGAAGAGCTATACCATCTTGTACCTGAGCTATCAGATATAGCTGATATAGAGACGCAAGTAGCATTCAACATATACAGCGAAAACATGACTCCTCACCACTGGTCAGAACTCGCATCAAAAGTTGCTGATGGTATAATGAATGGATATGATGGCATAGTTATTACTCATGGAACAGATACAATGCATTTCACATCAGCTGCTCTTTCCTTTGCGTTGCAAGGAACACCAATACCCATAGTTCTTGTAGGATCACAAAGGTCTTCAGAC
>Ga0208549_101091_pt1 | contig 9970 bp, 9 predicted proteins | sample BED_host_MetaG_FD_187135 | JGI IMG/M metagenome (GOLD analysis project Ga0208549, IMG submission 187135) | Hot spring microbial mat communities from Yellowstone National Park, Wyoming, USA - BED_host_MetaG (SPAdes) (version 2) | ecosystem: Environmental > Aquatic > Thermal springs > Hot (42-90C) >... | reverse complement strand
CTAGCATAAACAGCGGCTTTCCATTTAGCGCAAAAGATAATTTGTGTGTTAAGGGCATTGAAACAACCGCTTCTTCTAAAATTCTTGCTGGCTATATACCACCATATAATGCGACTGTTGTTGAAAGACTTCTTAATAATGGCTTTTCATTCCTTGGCAAGACAAACATGGACGAGTTTGGATTTGGAAGCTTCGGTATTAATGCACAGGAAATTGCGAGAAACCCTTTTGATGAAAGGTATGTTGCTGGTGGCTCAAGCAGCGGGGCTGCTGTTGCAACTTCTATATTAAAATACCATGTTGCGATAGCAGAATCGACCGGTGGCTCTATAGCAACACCAGCATCTTTTTGTGGTGTCGTTGGCTTCACGCCCACATATAGTGCAATTTCAAGATATGGCTTGATAGACTACTCTAACAGTATGGACAAAATTGGGATAATGGCTAGAACCGCAAAAGATATTAAGCCCGTATTTGATCTAATAAGAGGTCCTGATGGCTACGATTCAACTACATCTGATTTATCTATTACATCGATAAATAAGAAAAAGCTCATTGTTATAGACCAACTGCTCGATCTCGTAGACCAAAGAATAAAAGAGCTTTTTGAAAAGATGCTTGATAAGCTTAATGCTAAGGGCTACAGCATAGAACATAGAAGCATAGATTTAATAGATGCTAGTATAGCAAGCTATTATATAATAGCTATGGCTGAAGCTTCTACAAACCTTGCAAGATATACAGGCTTCAAATACGGCTTTAAGATAGATGATTTTGATAAAGGTTATAATGAATTCTTCACAGAAGCCAGATCTGTATTCGGCGAAGAGGCAAAAAGAAGAATACTGCTTGGCACATTTGTAAGAAGTGCAAATGTAAAAGATAAATATTATTTTAAGGCGCTTAAAGTAAGAGATATGCTCTCTTCTAGACTAGAAAAAATACTTGAAGAAGGCTTTATTATTCTTCCAGTAATGCCTATTCCAGCACCAAAAATAGAAGATGCGAAGAAGCTAACACCATTGCAAGTTTATAAGATGGATGCACTTACTATACCACCAAACCTTTGCGGCTTGCCGCACATCTCTTTCCCTTATGCATATGATAATGGCTTGCCTCTTGGCGCAGAAGTGATTACAAGCAGGTTCAATGATTATGCTATCATTGATTTTGCAGAGGAATGGGAAGAGGACTTTGAATACAAATTCAAATATAATATAGGCGAGGCAAAATGAAGATAGGGTTAGAGGTTCATGTAAGCCTTCCAACAAAGAGCAAACTTTTCTGCAATTGCAGTGCCAAGGCTAGCGAACCAAACAGTGCTGTGTGCCCTATCTGCATGGGCTTCCCTGGAGCGAAGCCTATGCTAAATGAGGAAGCCCTACGCTTTGCGGTAAGCATCGCAAACGCTCTACATTGCAATATAAACGATAGAGTATCGTTTGTTAGAAAGGTTTACTTTTATCCAGATTTGCCAAAATCATACCAAATAACGCAGCTTTATGAACCTATAGGGATTAATGGATTTGTAGAATGCTGCGATGGTAAGAGAATAGGTATAAGGCGCATCCAGCTAGAAGAGGATGCTGCAAAGATTATAAGAGGCGACGATTATACACTCCTCGACTTTAATAGATCTGGCATACCGCTTGTTGAAATAGTTACCGAGCCTGATATTAAAAGCGAGGATGAGCTAAGATCTTTTTTGACAGAGTTAACAAGCATACTTTACTATCTCGGCATAGACATAGAAGGCGAGCTTAAGACAGACCTTAATATCTCGCTAGCAGATGCACGCGTAGAAGTAAAGAATATAACAGGTATAAGGAATTTGATAGATGCTGCAAGATACGAAATACAAAGGCAAGAAAAGCTTATAAAAAGTGGGGCAAAAGTGGCTCAAGAAACAAGATCTTACATAGAAGCAAAGAAAGAAACAGTAGGAACAAGAGAAAAGGAAACAGAAGAAGAATATGGGTTTATACCAGAACCAGACTTAACCTCTTATGATACAACACACATACCAAAGATAAAGCCCGTATATGCAAGCAAGATAGCAGAAGAGTATGCAAAAGTCTATAATGTTGATAAAAAGCTCATTGCTGAATTTATCCTATTTGACAAGCATGCCTTAGAGCTTATCGATGCCACAAAAGATAAGTATGAAATGAAGTATATCCTCAATGGAATTGGGCTTATCAAAAAATATAGAAAGGGTGAGATAAAGCTAGAGGCTTTCGAAAAACTTCTAGAGCTGATAAAGGAAGGGGGTTATATTGATGAAGAGACACTTTCAAAAATAGAAAAAGGAGAACAAATAAGCACTGAAAGCTTAAATATTGAGTTAATAAAAAAGGAAGTAAGAGAACTTCTTACCCCAAGCATAAAGTTAAATTATAAGAAAAACCCCAAAATCATTAATTTTATAATAGGCAAAATAACTACAAAGTATAAGATAAGCCCCAGAGAAGTGGCCGAGATTGTAAAAAAGGAGATTAGTGATTGAATGGAGATAGAAGTTAACTGTGGTGAGCTAAACGAAGAGTATATAGGAAAGAAGGTAGCTTTGCGTGGCTGGTGTAGATATATAAGGGATCACGGCGGCAAGCTATTTATAGACCTTGCTGATATGCATGGTATAACACAATTAGTATTTGAAGGTAAGGTAAAAGAAGAGGCCGAGGAGCTCGGAAAAGAGTATGTAATTTATGCAAGCGGTATAGTAAGGAGGAGAGATGAAGAAACAGTAGATAAAACCAATCCAACAGGAACTATAGAAGTTTACGTTGAAGAATTTGACATTATAAATAAGTCAAAGCTCCCGCCTTTCGAGATTATTGATGAAAAAAGGAGCTTTTTGCCTAATGAAGATCTTAGGCTAAAGTATCGTTATCTAGACCTAAGGAGAAGGGAGATGGTTAAGAAGATTGAATTTAGGGATAAGATAGCAAAGATTGTTAGAAAGTATATGTGGGACCAAGGCTTCCTTGAGCTTGAAACGCCAACATTAGTAAAAGACACCTATGAAACTGGTTCTAGAACATTCCTTGTACCATCAAGGACAAAGAAGGGTACCTTTTACTCACTTCCACAATCACCACAGATTTATAAGCAGCTCTGCATGATTGCCGGGATCGATAAATACTTCCAGATGGCTAGGTGTTATAGAGATGAAGACTCTAGAGAAGATAGGCAACCAGAGTTTACACAAGTAGATCTCGAGGTCTCTTTTAAAGATGAAAATTATATAGAAGGTGTTATAGAAGGTCTTATAAAAGCTGTTTTCGATGCTCTTGGCAAGAAGGTAGATATTCCATTTAAGCATATGAAATATGCGGATGCAATCGCTACCTATGGCTCTGACAAACCAGATCTAAGGTTTGACAGCAAAATAATAGATATAACAGAGATAATGAAATCATCTAATTATAATGTTGTTAAGAGAATAATTGCTAGCGGAGGAAAAGTAAAGGCGATGTGCTTCGATGCAGAGTTTGATGGCAAAGAAGGTTTGCTCGACGAGAATTATATGCTCAAGCTTATAGATACTGCAAAGTCTCTTGGCTTAAGAGGCTTGACATGGCTTTATGTAAAGGAATCAAAAATAATGTCAGAGCCTGAAAGCATAGCAGAATCTATAGGAGAGGAAGCCTGTGAAAAAATAAAGCAGGCTGTTGATGCAAAAGATGGAAATATAATAGTAATATGCTCAGATCCGTCGGAAACGCTATTGCTTAATGCGATGGGCAAACTTAGAAAGCTTATAGGCGATAAGATAGGCAAGTATAAGTCTGAATATGAATTCTTATGGATAGACCATTTCCCATTGTTCGAAAAAGATGAGGTCACTGGTAAGCTTAAGCCCTCGCATAACCCGTTCACCGCACCTACTCCAGAAACACAAGACTTAATAGAAAAAGAACCTGAGAAAGTGCTAAGCAGGCAATATGACCTTGTTTTAAACGGTGTAGAGATAGGTGGTGGCTCTATACGTATAAATGATGCAGAGCTTCAAAGAAAAGTGCTACGTGCAATAGGGATGAGCGACGAGGAGATCGACAATAGCTTTGGCTTTTTAATAGAAGCACTTCAATATGGTGCCCCTATTGAAGGAGGTATAGCGCTGGGCTTTGATAGATTTGTCGCACTACTATACGGCGAACAAGATATTAAGGAATTTATTCTCTTTCCGAAGAACAAAAAATATGAATCGCCAATTGATGGCTCTCCAACGCAGATAGATCCAAAAAGGCTAAGAGATGATCTTGGCATAGGTGTTGAGGTATAGGTGTGGCGTGCCGTAGCCTTCCTTCTGTTTTAGGTGGCATCCGACTAAGCGGCTAATAGCCTTGCACGCTCACAGCATGCGCATCGGAACGTTTCAACCCCACCACTGCGCTCGTCTTGTCATCGCTTAATGCAGTGAAGGGGTGCGTTTCTGCTCCGAATTAGGCCTTAAGCCATGCATGCTCTGCGTGGGAAGAGCTTCCTCCCTTCGAATGAGGGTTAGCCACCCGCACGCCACAAATATGATATATATCTTCTGATTCTTATTTTTATCTCATGGCTCTAATCTATTTATCATTCTAGGGAAAGGTATGGCATCTCTTATATGATCTAGATTAAGGAGCCACTTGATAAGCCTTTCCACGCCCATTCCAAAGCCTGCATGAGGAACAGAGCCATAACGCCTAAGATCAAGCCACCACTGATAATTTTCTAGATTGAACTTTACACCTTTTGCTTGCTCAACCTCACGTATCCTTTCCATCAGCTTATCTATCTGCCACTCTCTTTCTGTACCTCCTATTATTTCACCGTGCCCGTGAGGCGCCTGCAAATCTGCACCAAGAACAACCCTAGGATCCTTCGGATCTACTCTTGCATAGAATGCCTTAAGTTCCTTAGGCCAGGCATATACAAAGATAGGCTTATCTTCATCTTCTGTTAGCATCTTTTCTTCAGGCACGCCAAAGTCATCTCCCCACTTCAAGTTACCACCTTTGCTGTTTATTATCTCTATTGCCTCTTCATATTTTATCCTTTTGAAAGGAGGCTTTATCTTCTTAAGGTCATCGGCATCGACGCCAAGGGGTTTTAGTATATCATCGTTCTCAGCAAGCTTATTTGCTATATAGCTAACAAGCCTCTCTTGCAGCTTCATGCTCTTATCGTTGTTGTAATACGCCATCTCTGGTTCAAGATGCCAATACTCTGCCAAATGCTTTGTGGTTCTAGACTTCTCAGCTCTGTATGATGGAGCAAAAGAATAAACTTTTTCCAAAACAGGAACCATAGCTTCTGCATATAGCTGAGAGGACTCTGTAAGATAAGCCTTCTTGTCAAAATATTTTACCTCAAACAGATCGGCACCTGTTTCGCCACCAGCCATCGTTATGAGAGGAGGTGTTATCTCATAGAAACCTTTGCTGTCAAGGAACTTTCTTGCATACCTGAATATAAGAGAACGAGCTTTCATTATATTTGTCATTTTTTGACCTCTTAGCCAAAGGTGGCGCTTATCCAAAAGAAGCTCTGTGCTCTGGTATTCTGTTATAGGGAAAGGCTCGGCAACGTGAACATTCTCAAAGCTGCTCGCCTGCAGTTCAAAGCCCGTTGGTGCTCGTTGATCTTGCTTAACAATACCTTTTACAATAATACTAGACTCTATTGTTGTCTCCTGCGCATCCTTCCATGAATTTGCGTTAACGCTATCCTTCTTAACCGCTATTTGCATTATGCCTGTCCTATCTCTGATGATTACAAAAATTATGCCGCCACTTTCTCTTTTTCTATAAACCCAGCCCCTAAGTGTAACCTCTTTGCCAACTTTCTTTACAGCATCTTCGATATACAAAGAAACCACCATTTATTAGATATCATCAAAGGATTAAAATGTTTCTATACAGACACAGAATTTAAGACAAACATTTAAAGCTTTAAATAGTAAAATGGATTGTGATTTGATGCTTGCAATACTTTTACAGGCAGCAGCTAATGTTACAGGCAGCTACACTGTGCCACAGCCATATTCTCTTATAGTTGCAATCATAATAATAGCGCTTACCCTCTGGCTTGGATATATATTCATAAAGGATATAATCAAGATAATTTTTGTTCTGATAGCACTTTATTTACTAGCTTCTATAGGCTATAGCTTCTTAACAACGAGCACCTTAAGCCTGAGCGGTATAGCCTCGTTTACAACAAGCATAATAGATTTCTTCAAATATGTGCTAGCCGCACCACATGTTATAAGCAACATAACGCACAATTTAACCAAAACAACCACAGCGAATGCAATGCCAAGCAATGCAATAAATGCAACGAATACAACAAGATAGTGGTTTTTATGGCGGAGAAGGCTGAGATAGGCATTATTGGGGGCTCAGGAATATACGATGCAAGCTTCTTTAAAGATAGCAAAGAGATAGCAATGCATACTCCCTATGGGGCGCCAAGCGACAGCATAACAATAGGGGAATATAACGGCAAAAGGGTTGCATTTATTCCTAGGCACGGAAGAGGGCATAAGATTCCGCCACACTTGGTTAACTACAGGGCGAATATCTTTGCATTCAAAGAACTTGGCGTGAAAAAGATTATAGGTATATCCGCTGTGGGTAGCTTGAATTTGAAGCTCAAGCCAGGCGAGCTTATTGTGCCAGACCAGTTCATTGATATGACAAAGAAAAGAGATTACACATTTTACAATGGGCCAAAGGTTGCACATGTCTCGATGGCCGACCCTTTCTGCAAGTATATGAACAATATAATAATCAACGAGGCGAAAGAGCTTGGCATAAAGATACACAACGGTGGCACTTATCTATGCATAGAAGGACCTAGATTTTCAACAAGGGCTGAAAGCAAGGTTTTTGCAAATGTATTTAAGGCAGACATAATAGGCATGACCCTTGTTCCTGAAATTAACCTTGCGTGCGAATCTGAGATGTGCTACTCAATGATTGGTATGATAACAGATTATGATGTTTTTGCAGAAGTTCCGGTAAGCGCAAACGAAGTTAAGGAAAATATGGCTAAAAATATAGAAAACACAAAAAGGCTTCTGCTCAATGTTTTAGAAAAAGTAGACCCAGAAAATGATAAGGAATGCAGCTGTTGCCACTCGCTTGATAACGCTTTTATCTGACATCCTTCCACGAATAAATTCGTGGGTTCCTCACGGTTTCAAGGTTCGTTTCAACCATTGGCGCACCATTCGTGCCCATTCCAATGGTATACCGCAGGGTGTGCCAGAACACCCACTACTCCTATCCCGCTGCCTTGCGACAGTGGGATTTGGAGATACCTTTTCTTCATGTTTAGTGTGCTGTTGACATCTGCATTGAACTCCTTCCTGTATAGTTTACATCTATACAGGCCCCTGTGCACCCTTCCATGCTCTTCTCTGCCGCACAATGCACAGGTCTTTGAGGTATCCTTTTCGCTGATCTTTTTTATTTTTACCCCAAGCATCTTAGCCTTGTAGAATAGCTGCCTAGTCATTTCACCAAACTGCCATTGGTGTATCTTTTGATCTGCATTCTCATTGTATCTTGCCCTTTTTCTTATGTCTGTCAAGTCGCCCACTACTATACCCTTACCCTCTGCTTTTGCAGTTTCCACTATCTGCTTGGTTGCAGCATGTATCATATGTTTTAATTGTCGCAATGTTTTCCTTGCAATCTGCCTTTTCTGTTTGCTTGTCTTTATGCCTGCGGTTGCAAGCACTGCCTGCTTTTTTGCAATTTCTTTGTTTCTATATCTCTCTATTGCACTCGCTTTACCTCCTGAATATAATATCGCCTTGTTGCCGTCATACACAGCAGCAAGGTTCCTTACGCCCAGGTCTATATAGAGATTTTCTTTAGGTTCTTCGGCTTTAGGTTCATTAATCTCTATAACAATCGATGCATACCACTTGTCTCTCTTATACAATTCAACATATTTCACTGCGCCTTCATATCTCAGTTTAGGCACTTTAAGATCAAGATGTGATATGCCCTTTTCTTCCCTATACTGCATCGACATAGGGAAAGTCATCTTATTTTCCTTTAGTGTTATCTGCTGCGATTTGATTGGTATTACCCATAGAGCACCTTTTTTGTGATATCTTGGAAACTTTGCATTTTTATCCTTCTTGTAGAGCTTCAGAAATGATTTTATCGCCCCATCAACTTTTTGCAATATGCCCTGTGCGGTTTGCGATGGCAGCAGTCTGTAGAGCTTATTGTCCTTCAGCAAGTTGCACAAGTCGTGGTAGAAATATAATTTGCCTTCTTTTTTATACCTTTGGTTTACTAAATATAAAGCATAATTATAAAGGCCGTTAGTTATCTTTGAAAGGTTCTCTAGCGTTGCATAATCTCCCTCTACTTTTACAACCTGAGTCAATTTCATTTATCTCACTACCATTTTATATACTTCAATACAAATTTATAAATTTGTCGGTGCACTCAGCATTCATCCCACGAATAAATTCGTGGGCTTTCTGCTATGCAATCTGTAACTATTTTGCAAGCTCAATATCTGACTTCTCTACTGTTTTTCTCTTTGCGTGTGCAGCAAGCTTTACAGCTTTCTTTGCTATAGAATAAGCATATCTATTTATAAGCCTTGAAAACTCTGCAACTGCAGAGTCGCTTACTCTGACTGCGCCAGACTCGCGCAGTATCTTCTTTGCTGTAGATTCTGTTATTGCCATGATACCAGTAAATATTAATATATAAAGGCTTAAAATATTATTTGTGAAGATTAGAAAGCCGAGCTACAGAGACTTCGATGGCTTATTTGAGCTGATAAGTGAGATATACGATGAAAATCCGTATGCAACGTGGTTTGCGCAAAAACCGAACATAGAAGAGGTTGGTGCGCTTCTTGGCTATAAGCTTGCTAAGCTAGAGGATAAAGATGCTGTAGATTATGTGGCTTTGGAAAAGGATATTATTGTGGGGGAGTGCGAGATAATAAAAGATGGATCAAACAACGGCTGGCTTGGCATAATAGTTAAGAAGGGCTTTAGAGGAAAGGGGATCGGTAGCATACTTTTGAGGAAATGTATACGCGCAGCAAGGAAGCTTGGTATAGAAAACGTTTTTGCAGAGGTAGCAACAACAAACAGTGCTATTGAGTTCTTCAAAAAGAACGGATTCGAGATAAAAAGTCTAGAAGATAAGGAAGGCAAGAGCATAGTTCTTCTTCAGCTCAAGAAGGAATAGAGTAATTAGCTATTAGCCTTCCACCAACTTGTGTTATATAGAACTGCTCGCTATAATTTGCCTTAGGAGATATATACACAACACGCCATACGTTTGTGTAATTCTTTCCGAATATAGATACATTAGCAAAGAAGGAAGCACTTGCACTCACATTCGAATAGCCAAAGGTTTTAATATATTTTTGTGCTTCTGGAAAAGAGTAAACACGTGCTATTGCAACAGGATAAGAAGCGATAATATAATTTGAATTATTTAAAAAACCATATACTATGCAATCGCTTGTATAATTGTTCTCGACCCCATATACAAATCCGAATTTTGGGTAATCAAAGGAATAGGTATAAAAGCTTGGGCATGGGCTTGTTGCATTGTATATTACACTCATTATTATATGCCAGCTTCCTGGATATTGTGAAGGGGAGACGTTTGTAATGTTTATTACAGCACCAGGATGTGAATTCTTGATATCGCTTGTAACAAGACTTATCGCTTCTGCCTCGCTCACCTGTGTTGTTATACCAAAGTGGACTATAAGATAGTATAATAATGCAATAATAATTACTATCACAACAACAATCATTATGCTTTTGGTGAGCAGATCCATAAAAGGTCTCAATAAAAAATATGGAATAAATATATAAAAAGCAAACGCTATCTGCTATCTGCCTATACTTATTGACCTCCCAGACTTCTTTCCCTTTATCGCCTCATCTATCGAATATTTTTTCACAACAAGCGCCTTAAGGTAA
>Ga0208549_101090_pt1 | contig 9993 bp, 7 predicted proteins | sample BED_host_MetaG_FD_187135 | JGI IMG/M metagenome (GOLD analysis project Ga0208549, IMG submission 187135) | Hot spring microbial mat communities from Yellowstone National Park, Wyoming, USA - BED_host_MetaG (SPAdes) (version 2) | ecosystem: Environmental > Aquatic > Thermal springs > Hot (42-90C) >... | reverse complement strand
TGGTGGAGAGCACCGATTGTGTGATTGTTGTAATTTGAAAGAGGATCCTTGTATCTCATATCATGAGGGAAAGCCTCGAATAGGTGTATAAGGTAGACAACTGCAAAATAGGCCAAATAAAGAAACTACCATATCTTCGCTAACAACATAGGTGTAAGGGAATCTTGGTTCAAGAGATTTACTTCTCTTGTTCCATGTAATTACATAAAATTCGTGACACTACGTTATGAAATTGTCAATAGTGAAGATTTCAAACAATGGATTTTATCATTGAAACCTAAGGATGTTATAGATAAGGGAATATTGAAAAGAACTCTATACAAAACCAACTACATGATAAAGAAGGAAAGATACTTAACCCCAAGACTAAAATTATTAAAATTTAATTACGATTATATAAAGATACAAAACTAAATAATTAAAGAACGCCTTTTTTCTCTTGTCTATATCCCCTAGCTCTTTATTGACTTGTCTGGATTTGAACCAATCGTATGATTATGGATTAGGGAGACTAGGAGGGTAGAACTATTGTATTTTTGAAAAATTTCTTCTAAAGAAAGGTTGTTATATAAAATCCGCCCCCTGCGATTGAGGAGGAGGCGTCAGGGGGCTTACTAAAAATTTCCAAGCCATATTTAAGATTTATTGAACAGTCAGAAGGTCTGTGATCTCCTTTAATTTCAAGGCTGGTTTTCTCTATGCTCGTGGAGGAAATAATATTCCTTGAAGGATAGACTGTTTGAGTCTATCATTCAGGAGACATGGTAATATATTTTTACCTTTTGAATTCGATAATTCTTAAAATTGAATAAATCAACATATTTTTTTTGAAAAGGTTAAGATATTCGATAATCTCTCGAAAAGGAAGGAATTTTCCAATTTTGCTTCGTAGTGTCACGAATTTTGTGTAAATCACCTGGAACAAGAGAAGTAAATCTCTTGAACTAGGAGACATACCTCTTCTGAACAGCAAAAGGAGGTACGAATTAATATGGAAGAGATGGATAAAAGGATAATGGAAGGTGCGAGTGTAAAAGTCGGTTTATTTTTCTCCATTTTCGGCGGTTAAGAATTACCTACAGTCCTTCACAAAACGATGTTGAAAATTGAATTGCCGATTTTGGGGAATTTTTTTGCCAAAGATGGGGAGTCTTCACTTGCCACTTATACAAAAAAATTTAATAAGTTAAGTTTATTAAATGAATGCGAACTCCCCCCACCCATTAGTGTATGTTAATAGACAGGATGACCAACTATTGTATGGGTTAAACTTTCTTTGGCTAGAAATAACACCAGTTTGCCCGCTTCATTGCAAGCACTGTTATACTGAATCTTTGCCAACCCTTCACATCCCAAGGGCTGTTGATTGGATGAATGTATTAAGGCAAGCTAGTGAGTTAGGCTGCAAGAAAGTACAGTTCATTGGAGGAGAACCTATGTCATCACCCGATCTCTTTGAATATATTTCTTATGCGCATGAATTGGGCTATGATTTTATTGAAGTATTTTCTAACCTTGTCTTGTTAACGGACAAAATGCTTAGGGATCTGGTAAAATATCATGTAAATATTGCCACATCGTTCTATAGCTGGGATCCGGCAGTCCATGATAAAATAACTGGCGTACCTGGTAGCCAGAAGAAGACCGTTGAAGGTATTAAAAAGGTTTTATCTGCCGGTCTTCCTCTCAGGGTAGGCATTATTATAATGGAAGACAATTCTGCACAGATAGATGATACAATTGATTATTTGGTTAGTCTGGGTGTTAAACATGGTCGTGTAAGAACAGATATTGTTAGGCCAGTGGGCCGGGGTAAAGACCTCACCCCGCCCAAGAGCTTACATGAAACGCTTTGTGGCAATTGCTGGCGTGGGCTTCTTGCAGTATCTTGGGACGGTTCAGTTTATCCATGCGTATTTGCAAGAGAGTTGAATTTGGGTAATATTAATACTGCTTCGCTGAAAGATATTATTTCATCAAATGCTCTTAAGGGATTCAGGGAGGAAAGTCATGAACATTGGTTGAAGAAGTATGGTAAAGCTACCGAGTGTTATCCTCCCCCTTGTTACCCAAGTCCAGGGCGTCCATGTAGCCCTGATCATGATTGTTCCCCTGACTATATTTGCGATCCATCAACCAATTGTGATCCATTCCATTGTGGTCCATACTAAAAAAAAGTAAGTCGTGATTCACATAATCTATCTTCGCCCACTTGTAACACTACAGTTTCAATTTGAGTTTCTTCAGGGTCTCTTTCTGTTCCTTTATATATTCCACACGAGCATGCGCTCCTGATTAGTATAAGACTTACCTCATTCCAGATATTGTATTCAGAGCCTGATTGTATGATATTCCGCATTTGCATGCAATTATAGCTAAGGGTGTGTATTCGAGTATTTCCAAGAGCATTCCTGCCCTTGTTCCCTCTTCTGATCTCGAGAAAAATGGCTCAAGATGGGGTTTGATGTGTGAGAATGATTTTTCAACAGCATCCTTCTCCCTGTACATTTTTAGGAGCTCATTCGCAGCTATGCTTCTATTTGTTATCGGGGCAGTATAACAAAAGAGGTTCGTCTTGCGCTGTATAGCTTTATGCTTCAACTTATGTGAGAATTTCATACATTTGGAATCGTATTGCAATTCAACAAAATTGTCTAATCCATTCAGTTCCTCTTCCACACTCTTTACCATATCTTTACTCGAACGGAAACTCTTTCCCTTAAAAACATCAAGACTCTTCTCATTCTTTGAGAGGGCGTAATAGAATGATTCAAGTTTATTTGTTCTCAGGTAGGGAGAGAAGAACAGAATGTATCTAAATCCATGCATCCACTTCTCTCTAAGGAACACTGTCTCATCCCCATACTGGAAATAGTTGCGTGAATTCTTCATGTCCCTATTCTCCATTATGATTTCATCGTGCATGGCTACTTTGGGCTGGAAAACAGTTATAACACCAAAATCGTTGAGGTGTTTAATGTTATCACTGCTGTATATGGAGATGTTAGAGTTTACTAACTCTGTGATGGGATAATTTATAAGTACTTATCCCCCTTAAGCTTATATGAACACATTTGAACCCAGGGTGTTGGACTGGGTAAATGAACAGAGAAGTAAGGGAGCTAAAGGGTTAGAGGTCAAATATCTTAACAAAAATTACTATGTATAAAGGAGCACTTCTTACTGGGATAAGAATTTGAGAGAGGTGAGGAAAAAATCAACATACATTGGCAGACTTGATAGGGAGGGAGGATTGATACAATCCTCTAAGAAATACAGACCGAATGTTTATCCAAAGAGCGTGAAGATATACGGTGATTCAATGCTTTTCAACATTGCATTGAATGACCTGATACCCCTTTTAAAAGAGAATTTAGAGTTTGCTCTTCTAAAAAGGGAAAGGTTAACGTGGGAGAATTTACATAACTCTCTTTACATAAATCAAAATCTTAAATCTAAGCATCTCTCTGAAATATCTGTTGATGTCGTTCAAGAACTATCTGCGTATTAGCTCCAGTAAAACCTTGAGGTCTCTGTTGGTGAAGGTGGCTAGAGAATCGATTTGTCTCTACAACTATAGAAGGTGCTGAATTCTATATGAGCGCTTCTAGGAAACCTTGAATTACCTCTTCGCTTTTTGACCCACATACCTTGTATCCCCAGCATGACTTTGTGTAAGGACCTTAGCTCATCTATCTTCTTGCGCCTCACTTAAACAGTTCTGTACGATTCTGAATCCGATTCCTTTCTTCTTCCTAGTTTCCACTTGTCCATTTACCTCAGGTGTCTCAGCAAATTTTTTGAAAGATAGCAGCTCATTTTTGAGCATCACGATATAGCATGAACAATCAATCCGCTGAAAGATGAACTGAATCCATGCGAAATCAGTATTCCTCCAATCCAATTCTTGAATGAGACTGCAGATGAACTCCTGCTCTTGCTCGTATCCTGGTCATGACATGAGGTGGCCATTCTTTAGGGAGACGTAGAAGAATAGCGCATGATAAGGATATATCTTTTTCCATCAGGTGCCTAATACCTGAACCTATGCGAGGGTAGAGTAAGAGAACTTTTTTAGGCGGATTACAAAGAAGTCCAAGGTACCAGTTGGATATAAAAGCGAAAAGGAAGGAAGCGACGATGAACAGGAAGAGGACGAGAAGAGCTATCCTTAAAAGTGGCGGAAGGGAATGTTACGGGTCATCCTAGATGCTTAGCCTGCCACCTTTCGGCAGGCTGTCTTGGGCTTCTCCCTCTGGTGATTCCTCACTTAGACACATGTCGACAAATGTGCGGACCAGTTTAGGCGTGAAGGGATCCCTCGTAACAGATGCTGTTTGAAGGAGATGTTTTTTCTCCTTCCCCCCGTCCATCCTGAACAGCAAGGAGACCCTAACCGAGGGTAATCGACCAATTATGGTGATTAGCATCCTCCACTACGAGAAGGCCTATCATCACAGGGTCTGGAAGGGAAGGCGAACAAATGGCTACTGGGGATGATCAGGAATTCAAGGCCGGTGTCTCTCATCGCTTGTTGGAACGCCTGATACGCATGGCTACCTGCCGAAATGGAGCGTTTGACCAACATGGTCCCGGTGCATGCCATTTACGGCAACCACAACAACTTTAACATTATAAAGTCTGTGGTGAACTATGACGGCACCAGGGTCTAGGCCAAAGACGGGGAGATCAGGATGATTGTGGGCTTAAAGGGGCATCATCAACTGAATTATTAAAAGGGATGGAGGGTAGAAGGTCAAGGAGACCTCCCCCGACTGTCGGCCGAAGACTTCCTTTTGCGGTAGTGATGCTTGCAGAGATCAAGTCCTGACAACCCGCGCCAGCCATAGGATACCAAAATAAGGCCATCGCTATCACCTATCAGAGGAGTTCGAGGTACTGTAAGAGGTAATGAATCAGGTCAATCATATACTGTCAGTAGGCTATTACCTCATCGTCGGGCATTATACCTTATAAAAACTTGGGAAATCAATTGCCCTAAGGATTGACAGCAGCCAAGTAGAGGGGCACCAAGCCTTCCTCAACAATGACTCCAAGCGGACCAAAATCATGCACGATTATGACCTCGTTGAAACCGGAATCTTATCTATTTCATCATGAGTCAACCTCTCGTTGGCGTCAGGTTTACTTTGGCGTTAACAACAAGACGAGGCCATAAGTTGACATTGCATTCAACAATTAGGCAGTACCCATTTTAGACGACCCAATACCATAAATCTACCTATCGCCTCGCCATTCACTTTGTGCTTCCAACCTTGTTTTGGAGTAACCTACTGGCTTGAAGGTTGTCTAAAGATACCAAGAATTGACAATAGCATCTGGAATCAGTATACTTCGCCGGCGACCATCCTAGTATTAGACTTTGGCTGTTATCCTTTGGTAAGCTCGGTAAAGTAAGATTATAAGATTGTCCTCGGCCTTTGTACTTGTCCCCAAAAATCGATTGCAATGCATATGCACTAGAGTGGGAATCAAGTCGCGTAAGGACTTAGTAACGTGTCCTGATTCATATCCAACAGACCATTGTTTCCCTATAGAGCGATTGATTGCGGCGCGTCGGTTTAAGATCCTTTCGAGCAACTTAGCCTCATTTGATGTCTTTCCATTAGTTTCTTGAAGAAACAATAGAAGATTTTCTAAATCCTCGTGATAGCTTTTGCTAGCAACAGCACCTTTCGAAATCATGCCCTTACGCTCGCGATACCATTCCAATCTTTCCTGGAGCGAAAAGCCCAGATCTGCTAGCATATGGTCAACGCTTATAGCCGCTAGGACCGTCCGAGACATGTTTAGCCTACCTTTTTTCTCGAGAAGTAGAGTCTCTGCCACAGCATCACTATCTGCGCAGAATAATCTTTCTGCCAAATTTAGTCCAGTGGTCCCTCCGTAGCGTTCAATTTCACGCATATAAGTCTCAAATGAGAACTGAGTACAAACTTCCTTTTGGAGCAGTCTCGATGACCAGTTGGTCACTAGAGGCACAACTTGGCGAAACGCCGCCCGTGTGTGAAGGTGAAACCTAATTCTGAGATGGTTGATAGGTTCAGGATATCGAACGAAGAACCACCCATCGATCAGGTTCATGCTGTATAGTTTTCGTGCCAAGCTAGGGATCAAAGAGGAGATTATTTCCTCTTCGACATCCTTGCTGCAATAGAGCTTGAGGTAGAGCCATTCGCTACCAGGAGCCTTTGCCCGCTCGGTTTGTGACGGAAGCTTCGCCGCTAAATCGCCAGTCCTTGAGTCGGCTATTTCCGTATTTGGGTTGATAACAAGTGATGCAACAATCTCGCTCGCGTAGTTACCATTTGGACCAGGAATCCAAGCGCAGGCACTGATGAACGATTCTTCCAAGATAACAAAGTTCTTGACTCCTCTCTTCACCTGGAGAACCAATATTCTAAGATCTTCCACATGCTTATCGAAGGATAGGTTGAGCCACTTTGAGGCCTCTTCTCGCAAGTAATAGTCCGTCGGTTTCGCGTAAACCTCTTCGGGCACTTTCCACTCTTCCCTCCACTTGCGAAGCGATGTTCGAAACGTCTGTGGCGTACTTGGGTCCAAGTCGCCTCTTTCCAAGGTCAGACTATCTATCCGCCATTGCGCCGGGCGCAAGATTGCTTTTCCCCATTCAACTCGGGGAAGGAATGGAAAAGATTCGGCAGGGCCCCAGTCAAACTGTTCCAATTGGGGGACACCATCCTCACTCAAATGAATCAAGAACCGTCCAATCTCAGGAAGCATATTCTCGTTCAGCATATGCCCTACTCGGAATATGATTTCCTTTTTTAGTGAAGGTGAACGTACATAGAAACGTCCATTTCTCTTCCCAATGACCAACTCATTAAGCAGAACGGTGCGCTCGTGGGTCACGCTCGGAACCGTGTCAAAGTCAACTTCGTAGGCTCTTAACATCGGAGTATTAGCGACATTCGCTGCTCTGGGATTTGTAGGCATAGAGACGAGCTCTACCGTCTGCTTCGGCGCGTAGAATTCATCCTCGGCTTTCACAATCTCCTTTAGGGCCGAGATGGCCTCGTCACCAATAACCCAAGCGAAGCGACCGAGGCTCCGCCCGGCTCCTGATTCAACCAATGGTCCAATGACTAATTTGAATTCGCCCCTGTCAATTGCTTGTTGGGAGGAAGCAAGAATGGAAACTCCAACATCAATTGAAACCGGGAGGAGGTTTGCATTTGGGTGACAAGTCGTGATTCTATCAATGGTAGCCTTATCCAAAGAAACTATGGTCTGGCGGTTCCTAATCGCCCTGACTGCCAAATCCAAGAGTGCCCTGTTCCGTCGGTGCTCAGTCTCCTTGGCCAATTTCAATCCGGAGTCTGACTTGGATTCCTGGATTCTTGCATCGGTAAGGCATTTATCCAGAAACTCGAGAAGTGGAGCCTCGATTTCATCTTGCTCCCCATACCACGAATCAAACAATTTGTGGTAGCGGTTGAGAATTGAGGGACCCCGAGGGTGACTACTAAGGGACAACAGAAATTCGACTGCTTTTTCTACCTCTCTTGCAACTAATCCAGAGATCTTTAAGCTTTCAAACCTCACGGCAGAGTCAACAACAAAGGGTTCGTCAATCGGAGCATGTGGCACGTTTCTCGATGTTTCTACAAGTTTCCTAAATGAATCTTCTTTTTCTTCGGCTTTTGCAGAATCAAACTCATTCATGGCCTTCTTCAAGTCAGTAAGTCTAGCTATGATTTCTGGGTCAGCCCCTGCCTTGTGAAGTTTGTCAATTACGTATGCCAATTGATCCTTATTAGAAATTGGTGGATTTAGATTTGTTAAAAGGAATTTTTGCTCTACTAAGAATCTAATAAACGAAAGGGCTGTTCCACCTCGCCTCTTTTCGATTTTTGTCAACAGACGCTTGAGCGAGGGATACTGGATACCCGCCCAAGCCGACTCGAGAGTTAGCTTTAATGCACCTGTCATACGGAGAGATACTCGCGACCTTTCCTCGAGTTTGGCAGGCGACATTCTTTCGGGTATTATTGCTCTGTTTCCTCTCACAAAAATGGCTGGATTTGTCATTAGCTCTAGTGAAGTGAGAATCTCCTCCTTGGATTCTAACGACCTAACGAGGCTCTCTATCCATGGAAAGCTTACTTTCGTCATTGTCGCTCGAGGCTGCGCCGAGAGCAATATTTGTGTCGAATCACCCCATTTGCCCACAGCAACTCCCGCCAGCATCCCGAAAGGTGTTGGTCTGGTCGACATACGCACTAAGTAGTCTAGTACTTTGTCCTCCAGTAGCCTCTCATTTTCGGAGCCCGAGTCGAGAGCGTTTAGAAATGTCAGATTGGCGACAGCAATTGCAGATCTAACGTCTTGGATTTGGTCTCGGTTTAGCACTTCATTGCCAATGTGGAGGAAATCTTTACTACTTATCCCAAGTTGGAGAACCTTCGGAACGACTGATGTTGGAAGTAAAGGAACCCTTATCGTAAAAAAACGGCAGGTACGATATAGCTTGTTGGTTAAGTTATTGGTGATCCGGACTGTCCGGATTGCCGTGCTTGCTTGTCCATACATAGGTTCTTTCCATCATTGAACCGAACTCTGTTTCTAAAATTTGCACCTGAGGGTCAAGACCAAATGGATCCCTCGCATGTGATCTCCCATTCTCCTTTGTAACCTGTATTTGATTCATCAAATATAATATTTTATAGAGATATATAAACATTCCGCTTGAATGATCTATGTTCATCTCATAGCTCATAGGGGTTCGATTTCAAGTATTCAAATGTTCATAAAAAAGGCTTTGGGATATAATCAAACATTAGTTGGAGGGCATGATATTGTCGAAGATTTGTTTGCTTCAAATTCATTTCCTAACTCTACTTTTACTTCGGGGAAGGGTACAGGTAAAGACTATCAACAATTTGTGTCCCAAAGCCCATCAAAAGGCTCCATAGAAACCCTCTGACATAAGAGGATCCTAACACCATGACATTGTATATAATCATCCTGAACCTGATCTAGTCGTTCATTTCCATCACCTTGACCTACTTCATTTCGTCCATCATAATCCTCTTGAAAAAAGAAAATTGTCTAGTCATTGGAACTCTGGTGTTACATTCTTACTGAGAACCTCCGCTTCATCTCGTTCCTGTAGAGCCATCCCTTTTTTTATGGGGAGGTGTGCCCCATCGATAAAGGGATCATCGACATGGCGTACAGCTCCTCACTTAGGAGGATATGGTTCCTATGCGGGTCATGTCCAATGTCACTGGTACTGATCCTTATCGGTTATATTGAGTGGAGGTTTCTAGCCATGTAAGAGAAGTTTATGGTGTCTTTGCAGGATCCATTCGCACGTCGACGGAACTGACCTGCTGGCGCCTAAGTTCCACCTTTTTCATGAGATTGAGGAGGCCACTCATCCCAGTCCTCGTGGCAGAGAAGATGTCGCTCTTGACATTCAGGTCGGAGTAATCGGAGGTGGGATGCAATGAGAACACCGAGGAGTCGATGCCGAAGACCTGTTTTTGAATCCAGTCAGGAAGATGAGCCCTTCTATCACCCTCACGATGGGCAATGAAGATGTCACTCATCCAAACTCCTCTATGATCGTAAAATAAGGGGGCCCGAAGATGTTTATTTCTTCCACCAGGAAGTCATCGACGGGGAGGAGGTCAGGAGGATGCAGGATATTTGGGCGGGTTTCACATTACGAAAGCATACGCTGGGATTTGTATCTTCATTGGTTCCTCATAATATCACAAAATTCCGAATCCTCTCTATTTTAAGGCTTTATTTCATCTCTCCGACTTCACATAGAATCAACCATATCTTCCACCGATTGACTTATATCCCAGGTAATTTCCTTCTCTAACCTTTTCCTATCAAATGTTTGGCCGTCACATATAGCTATAGGCAACAGCACCACCCTTATTTTATTTTCAATTTTCTCATCCCTAATAGAATTGAATGAGAGGAAGGCTGATTGAT
>Ga0208549_101087_pt1 | contig 9996 bp, 8 predicted proteins | sample BED_host_MetaG_FD_187135 | JGI IMG/M metagenome (GOLD analysis project Ga0208549, IMG submission 187135) | Hot spring microbial mat communities from Yellowstone National Park, Wyoming, USA - BED_host_MetaG (SPAdes) (version 2) | ecosystem: Environmental > Aquatic > Thermal springs > Hot (42-90C) >... | reverse complement strand
TAAATCGATAATTGATTTTCTCAGCCTAGAATATTTGCTCATGGTATTACGAATCAAATAGTTAATAAAATCTCATTCTTTAGACGTGCCAAATGGAAGAATTTTTAACTCGCTTCAAATTCTCCACGGTATGGAATGTCCTTTTTGCGGATTTAAGTACTTGATAGACTTAAATGTAGGGCGAGCACTAACAGACGCAATATAAACCTAGGATTTAGTTTTCTATCTTTTAGCGTTTCAACAAACTTATTAAGAGAGACTTCACATTTACTCTCCTTTAAAACTGAATATTGCAGTAACTGCAAAAGAATATATACGGCGTGGGAATTGAATGATTTAAATAATATAGATTTGGATATAAGTAAGTTAAATTGTAGAATTTTAAAATGGTACGTCGTAATACCTATTTTATCAATTTGCCCTTTTCATAGGTACAAAAAGGATATTGCAAAACACTTTGGCCTTAACGTTACTGATGTTCAAGATCCGCTGATTATAATCATATGGTGCAGAAAAAAATAATGATGGAATACTTATTAGACAGTTAAGAGGATATTATGATATGAATGCTCACATTATAAGGATAGCTGACAAAGGTTATGATAATCTGACAGCAGGAGGTAAAGGATAATGTATGATAAATTGAGCACGTCAGAAATAATTCTATTAACGCTGAGAGAAAAGGGAGGAAAGGTCGATATTGACAAACTGCAAGAGATAATTAAAGAATTCTACAACTCTAAGTGCACGAGCGAAGTATGCGAGAAAATTGACCCTAACGATAAAAAATTGATTGCCAACTCCTTATATTATTTAACCACCGTAGGGTTAGTGACGTTGGAGAAAGAAAAAATAGACAGCGAAGAAGTATATGAAATTGTAAAGAAATACAAGGACTATTTATTTTCACCAGTAGTATTATGTTATCCCTACCTAGGTCGTAGGTTTGTTTTACTTACCGTTCTTCCAGAGAAATTTACTAGAAGAGACATTAAAAACCTTATATTATTCTTGGAGGGATTAAAGGAAAATGAGCCGTCATTAAAAATTGAAAATGATATAGAAAAACTAAAGATGCTGATGAAAACTAGAACGTTCGTGAAATTAACGAAAGATGGAGAAGAAATCGCTTCTAAGTTATTAAGAATATAAGGTATAAGGTTTAACAATCTTTATGAAACTTGTCTCATGCTCCAAGAATACTGAATATGTTAAAAATACACACAATTTAACATCTTCTTAATTTTAATTGCACAATTACCTAAACGTTACTAGGATTTTCTATCAACTCCTTTACAGCATTAGCTGTCTCCTTATCTTCGAAAAATACGTAAACTCCTCTCAACCCTCTGGTTAGCATTATATAATATCTATTCTTAAGGAGTGCTAACGCCTTCTTTTTATCCTTATTAGCAATTCTCTTCAAAGACTCTCTCCCGCCTACGTAATCAGTTATTGGATCAGGGTTTACTGTCCAACCGTTATTCCTCCATATTAAGTCCCTTCCCCACACAACTCCGACGTAATCAGCTTCAAAACCTTGAGCTCCATAAACTGAGGCACAGTATTTTAATGGATCAAGCTCCCCATTCCAATATCTAGGATACTCGGTTTTCTCATCCATTAACCATTTAATTTTCAACTCCTCCCCTTTAAACTTCACCCCTTTATATAAATCAAAGCCCGACTGTAAAGGATAGCCTATCCTTATGTTCTTTATGTTACTCCAGTCGGTCTTCTCTTTAGCATCTCCTTCGGACTCAGTAAAAGAGCATATTAACGCTATTTTGCCTCTCTTATTTTCCAGCTCGTTAAGCATGTCAACTATATTGTCAAAGATCCTAAAATCAAAATTACCAGGGTTTCCTTTTACTCCTTCTAAAATCTTTCTCACAAAATCTAGGTACTTCTTTGGTTCCCTTACGGGAGAAGGTAATTCGTACTCTCTTACGTTATTCAGTAATTTTAGAAAGTTCTCCCTAGTCCCTGCCTCATTTCCTATGAGTACTTGAGAATCGTCGTAAAAGTATACGTTAACTTTACCTCTGGGAGAGTTCTTTATTACTTCCTCTGTCATCCTTTGGGCTTCGTCAAATATTACAAGGTCAATATTGGGATTTCCAATTTTCTTAGTAAACCACTCTTCAAAACCCTTCTCTCCGACCGTTTGTCCCTACACTTTCATTTCAATCATTTTATGTTCGTTCATGATCGAGTGTAGGGACTTAGCCCTCAACCACAGGTGGGTCATGGGACTCCTTCGAGCCCAACGGCACGGAACTCACATCTCTGCAATCACTCCTACCCTTTTGGGCATAGCCCACATCGGCGTGAGAGATCATTATTTATCAACAAAAACTTGTTATAAACAGATATAAAAAGATTTCTATTAACGAGAAAAAGGATTCAGCCCCGGCGGTTCCCTTCTCCCAGTAGAGTAAAACATGATGAAAGAGGAAAGTTTCTCCCCCAGAGCTTTCCTTACAGTATTGATTAACCTATTATTCTTATATGCAAGTATTGTAGTATACCCACTGCTCAATCCCTCTAAATAGGGGGTTACTGCTAATAAGCTCTTCCCTGAACCGCTGGCTCCCCTTATTAGGAAATTCACCTTCTCCCCTTTTTCTAACGCTTTAAAAACTGCGTTCATTACCTTCATTTGATCTTCAGTTAAACCGTAACCTTTAGATAATAAGGCCTTACTTAAGTCCTTTAATTTCTCCTCCTTAAGTTTCCTAACCAACTGTATGAAAGTTTCCTTAAGCTCCAATTTACCTTCAACTATTTTCCTAGCGTCTTCTAGACTGCCGGGAGGAAATTTGTCCAGCTCTTCATTTAACTCATTCACATTCCTTAAAATCTTACACTCACTCGAAGAGTAATCCACAGTATTATATAGGAAAAGTACGCCTTCAAATTTTATATTAGATGAATGAAATAAGTTGAGTTTATTAACGTAATTATTAAGTTGATAACAAGGATCTTCATTAAGCTCTCCGTCAGCTTCTACAACGTTATCTCCTATCTTCTTTACATGCCTCCAACCTTTAGCTTCAACGACTAAAGCTTTATCCACGAAAATCACGTCTCCCCTCTCGGTAAAGATTGGATATTCTAAAATAATAGGATGAGGAGGACTTATTGTCGATAGAAGGTCAAGCAATTTCTTCCAAGCTTTGTTCAACTGTCGGTTTCTCATTGAACGTTTCTTCATAATGACTAATTATATTGTCGTAGGCTTTAGGAGTAACTCTCTCGAGTATTACCGGTAGCACAAAGTTTATTCGCCAAATAAATTATAAACTTTCAGCTTACTCTCCCTTCTTTTTAAACAATAGCTGCAGCATGGCTCTCGAAATCTTGCCTTGTATAGTTGAAACTGTTAATTATCAAGTATTAACTTATGAGTCCTTGAGAGGAAAAGGAGAAGAGATTAGGAAAAGAAAAGGTGATTTAATAAAAGCTGGAATTGAAGAAAAGTACATCAAAGATTTCGCAGAAGACGTCGAGAGTGCAGAAGGAGCAATATGCGGAAATGAGGAGAGGTTAAGCGTTTATTTAGAGATCTTAGATATTATAGGTATATAACTCATGCCATACTTTCGCTTTACTCTCCTTTTTATCTTTAAGGAGTTAAATTACCATGATAGTGAAAAAAGTTAGAGGAGTAATAGTGTCATTCCCCTCAAAGGAAATTATGGAAGAAATATTAAAAGAAGCAGACGTAAAGCAAGAAGAAATTAAGGATGTCGAAGAGAATTAAAAAACTAAAATTAAGGAATTTTTAGATTAAAGGAAATTATTTTATTGCTTCTGTTGTTTCTTTTCTTTCCTCCATTCATCTATTAATTTCTCTACTTTTTCTATTTTGTCTTGATTTAACGTCCCTAGCGTACTCTTCAAAATAAGAATAAAGGTATCTATATTCCTATTCTCTAATGATGAATAAATCTCTAGTGCTGACTTTAAGCTTGCAGGAGAGATGTTAAATTTTACGAGCTTGTCTTTGTCAAGTTTTTCTCTCAAATAGCTAACAAGATTTCTTATCTCCTCCTTCTCTTCTCTCTCTAAATTATAATTCTTAAGGAACATATCTAAGTCTTCCGTACTCTTTGGATAATCGAAATAAAACCCAACAAACCTCCTAGCAAGTGCATCACCTACGTAAAATAGATTCCTGGCGTCTGTCAAGTTCATGGTGGAAATTATTCTTATCTTCTTTAATGGTTCGTTTTCCTTGCCTTGTTTTTGCAGTTCTTCATAAATCTTGAGGAACTCCTTTGCATACTGGTCAATATTGTCTCCGTAACTCTTTATCTCATCAATTAAAGCCTTAGGAATAAACCAGTCCTTCGGATCGCCACTGGAGAAAATAGTAAATAACTCTCCGAAAGCCTTGTCAACGTCTGCCCTATTTATTTCGTCTATAATAACGTAATAATTACCCTCCTTAATCCTTGAGGCTTTAACGTAAGCTTGTATTAATAAACCGCTCTTCCAAATAACAGAACCTTCCCTAATGCTCTCTCCGCCTATTAAATTCCTCCTAAACCATAATGAATTTGCAGTAACTATATTGAGACATTCGTCGTTTCCACTTAAAGATCTTGCTAACTCTATAGCTAATTTAGTCTTACCTACTCCTGGAGGACCAATAAACATTATATTTGATTTCTCAATAGCTTTGGTTAATAGTAGTTCTAAATTACTTGCATTATTGCCAGACAAGAATAAATTCGATAAATTCATTTTCTGCCTTCTATTACATAATATTTCTTTACTCTGCTCTTCAATTACTTGAGATGTTATATTTCTCGAGGAATCGAAGTTCTTATAGAACTTATAGGTTTCGGGAATTTCGTCCTTAATTCTATCTATAAATTTCTTTATTTCTTCCCTTGCGTTCTTTATACTGTTTTCATCTTTGTAACAAATATTATTTCTAACTAATATATTTCCAATTTTATCTCCATCCCACAAATTATTATCTATTTCTAAACCTTGAGAAGTCTTTATACTTTCTCTAACTTTCCTATGCAACCAAATAACCTTTACCCTATATCTTACTATCCAATATCTAGATGTAGTCTCACTCCATCCTTTAAATGCTCGTGTGACATCTATATTTATATCGCTTAAAATTCCAATTCCTATTACTCCATAGTTTTCATTTTTATTATTTCCTTTGCTCATCCAAAATAAAGTTAATAATATTTTATTTGCGTTTGGCAACAAATTATTATCACTAGATATATTTTTAGTGATATATGCATAATTGTATCTATCCCAAATTCCCTTATAAGAGGTTTCATCATACGATCCCCATAAAATGTACCCTAATTCTCCCTTTATAGAATATTCAATAGAAGCTTTCCAATTATTTTTGTCCCCAACAAATATGCATGGAATAAAATTATCTGCCTTAATATACGAAATAAACTCATCTTCAGAAGAGTCGTCAAATAGCTTAGCAAATTGAGGCCTAACTGCTAGCCATTCGCCATACATAAAATAAGGTATTAGGAAGATCTTAAATTATTTTTCCCAAAATTTTATCAATAATACGTAAATTTTCCTTATCCTCTCTTAAAGGATCAATAATTGCCATATAAATCAAGTGAGAATTATAATAAAAGTCCAAAAGAAACCCTTTCTCCTTAACCATTTGATCTAATTCTCTGGTTGCACTATCTTCAGCATCGTAATCTACTTGGCTTTCTTTCAAACCAGGATACACTAAGACAGCAACTTCTGGATCGTACTCGTAAGTGTAAGCCATTACTTTAAACCTACCCATGGTGATATAACTTACTGAAGTAGAGTATTTGCACTCGAAAATTATGGGCTTAGGAAGTTTATCTAACGAAATGTCAGGTCTTCCCTTATATTTGTCTACGTTTTCCGTGTTGTCAACTCTTCTTAGGGAAGAAATTGTAAGGGAAGCATTAAATACGAGCCTAATGAGTTTGTCACCTTTTTTAGCAAAGAATTCTCCGTCCTTTCTAATAATCTCGTATCCATTACAACTTTCTAAGTAATCCATCACAAGGTAAAATACATAAAGTTCGTAAAGTTTCCAAAATAGGAATTTTATAATTTTCTTGTTACTAACTACTCCTTTCTCTTTAGTTCCTACCTTTATGCTTTCAAGACCCTTGATTAAAAAGTATGCCTTATAAGCTCTTATTAACCATTCTGGATCAGTATAAGAAGGTTCTCTATAATAGCCTTCTGGGAATTTCTCCTTTAAATCACTCAGTTCTTCGTATTTTTTCTTAAAATCTTCACGAAAATTAAAATATTTTGGTATATCGTTACTGCTTTCGTATTTCAAGCTTTCATGCTTCTCCTTTACTAGGTGGTAAATTCTTCTAAGTAAGTAACCTAGGATTGAATACTCGGGAGCATTAAGGCCTTCGGCAAAGTTATAATAAGCTAGCATATTCATTGGATAAACTTCTATTGTCCTTGTTACGTCAAGCTCTCCGAATAGCTCTTGAGAATACTCTACGGAAAACTCCTTATACGTTAATCTGTCTTTTAATGCCTCTCTTGCTGAGCGTACTGCATTTTTTGTAACTAGATAAATAATGTAAAAATAAATGTAAGAAAGAGTATAATCGTTTACCGGAAGTTCGGTAGTGCCTTCAAACAATGAGAGGAGTTTTTCAATATCTACGACTCCTTTATATTGTAAATAGTACTTTCCTACTCTGTTTAGAAGTTCTATATCCCGTTTTGTCACATGATAAATTATTACTGGTAATTATAAATATTTAGGCTAAAAGCATGTATTAGCTAGGAATAATAAAACAAATCATAACAAGGTGAAAAGGAAGAATGATATAGATAAAAATGGAAAAAGATATTTTCAACTAATGTCGTGCAATTAGATCTATTCTAAGTGCTTTGAGTCAAAAAACTAAAGTTTACGAATGTATTGATGACAAAATGACAGAGCTAGGAATATATTATATGCAAAGCGCTACAAAACATTACTTCGATATAAAGATTGTGTATACCCAGCTGGTTAATGAATGTAATTAATTCATTAATAATAAAAAATTCTTACATTTAAGATTTTTCCACGTTTATTGATAAGCAATCCAGAGTCTCGTAATCAAGACTTGATATTTATAAACCTGGAAGTTTTCTTGGATTAAGCACTATTTTCATATATGACTCCTTCCCTCCAGCGAGGTTTCCCTCCTCGTCATTCCCACCATCGATTCGGCAGTCGGGATACCACGAAGATGGATCTATCATCCAAGTCTAGTCCCTTTGAGACCGATTTCTCCTCTCACAGTCTAGCTAGGGAGCTTCCGGTATAAAAACCTTTCCTTAAAAATTGAGCATAGTCCACACTACTTATGCAATAAAACCTGCTTTACTCACTAGCGTTAAACTGCTTATTTTATAGTACTATTTTATAGTACAATTAATTTATCTTTTGATACGTCTATTCCTGCAACTGGGGCCTCCAATTGTACTCACCCTTATGTTTTATTCGGGCTTTTTGCCCAACTTCCGGTCCGAATTGGAGGAGGCCAAGCTCCCCATCGAGCTTTAAGCCCAAGGAGCGTCACGGCCTACACCCCAGTCAGATCTGTATTACTCAGATCTGACTAATATGTTTTATATAAGGAGCGTCATTAAGAGAAACTAGAAAAAAGAAGTATTTAAACACAGGGCTATCCTTAGCGAGGCTTTCTGATCCTTAACTCCCTTTTTCGTAAAAAATGTTTATAGCTTTATTACTCGTTAGTTAAGTATTTCACGTCTAAGCAATTTAGAGATCGGTCACCGTTAAGTTAATATAATCATAGTTGTAGTAAATTAGAGAGAATTGACGAGAAGTGATATACTTTACGCATTAGCTATAGGACTGCTTTACTTATGGCAGATTTATTATTCCATGAGCTGGCAAGTGCTAATGTTCGGCTACGTATCATTCTACGTATTATTTATCCTTCTCTTCTTCAAGGGCTCAAAGAAAGCGTTCTTGCCCAATTTATTAAGTTATTTTGCCCCAGTAGTTTATTGGTCAATATTCTTCCCAAACTACTTTTCAGCTAACTTCTCTGGTCTTCTTCTCATTTCATTAGTTGCGCTTCTCTCTGGCATTTTGATGACTGACGAAGACTCCTTTAATTCAGGCTTTGGGCTCCTGATTCTAGGAATCATAGGAAACCTTTTTGTGCTCGCTTCTCCGCTCAGTGTTACGATTAAAATTTCACTCTTGGATCCAGTGTTCCTTACAGTTTCTTTCCTTACTTGGGAGATGAATAAAGAAGAATACGTAAATTCGACACAGACTGTTTATTATCAACCGCCAATAGGTTATACTACAAACTTAATGAAAGTAACTTTTGTATTAAGAGGCTTACCGCCAAACTGTTATCCGGTTTTAGAAATATGTGGAATGAAATATACGGTAAATAATTATTATCAAGGCGACTATGTACTGGAGTTAACCTTTAATTGCTCTTGGAGAGCTAGGAGGGTTAATTGTAACGGAATATTATACCAACCTAAAAATAGAAGTGGTTACGCAAATTTAGGTGATTATATAGTAATTGAATATGAAAAAGCTAAAGTAATCACACCTAGTGTGCAACCTAAGGTGAAAAATAAGCATAACCAACAAATCCCGGACTGTTGGGTAGGCAGTAAAATATCTATCTATGAAATTGAAAGTATAATCGGTGAAGGAGGTACAGGTTACGTTCTCAAGGGAAAGCATTCTAACGAGGAAGTTGCGATAAAAATTCTCAAGATACAAAAAGATAGCAATGACTTTTTTGATAGCTTATTAAGGGAGGCGTCAAACTTAATTGAACTCTCCAATCATCCAAACGTCGTAAGGATCATTGCAATAAATGTGGATAAATTTCTCGTGGATGAAATAATTAAAGGGAACAAATCTCTCTACGTAAATAACCCACCGTTCATAGTAACTGAACTAATGAGAGGGACAATTTACGACCTATTAAAGGACGATACTTTCTTCTACTCTCAAGCTTGGAGGAAGAACGTTTATAGGGCTATAAAGCAAATAGCTGAGGCTCTAAGTTATATTCACTCTAAAGGTTACGTTCACATGGACGTAAAACCGCAAAACATATTCATTGACAGAGTTCCTTCAGATCCTTCGGAATTGGATTACGTTAACTTTAAACTTGGTGACTTGGGAAGTGCAGTAAAAATAGGAGAAAAAGCGAGGCAATTGACTTTAGAGTACTCTCCACCAGAGGCGTTAATAGAGAAAGCCAGCCCTTCCTTCGACGTTTTCTCCCTAGGCATGACCCTTCACGTATTGTTGACCAGGAAAATGGATAGGCCGGACTTAAAAGAGATGGAAGAAGCGTTTAACGGTGAGCTATCTAAAGTTAAGATTGCGAGAGAAAAATTAAACTCGTGGAGTGAAAACCTTGAAGAGATAGTCAAGAAAGCGATAAGAATGGAATGCGGTATTAAAGATTTTATGACAATGTGAATAACGTAATGCGGAGAGAAATTTAGGCCTTATGGCTGTATGCATAAGTAGATAATTGAAATCTACCATAGTAATTGAGGTAATGATAAAGCTTTCATGAAAAGAATGGAGATAAACCTTTTTGTGTAGGTTATTTAATTTTATAAAAAGGTAAACTCTGAGTTGCTGAATTCCTACAAATCATGAGTTTGGGAATGAGGGTAAATTAGGAAGTTCTGTATCTCTTACTCGAGTAAATCTCTTGCTGTTAAACGAAAAACGTTCTTCCTTGTAGTTTTTAAAATCATTGTCAACCGTAATGTTTGTTCTCACAGAGTAGTAGTTTGTAAAGATATAAAACAAGCCTTTTCTACTTATTTTTAATGAAGCTTATAATAAAGAACCTTGGTGTGCTCAAGGATACATCAATAGAATTAGGAGACCTTACGGTTATATTTGGTAAACCTAATTCTGGTAAATCTTACATACTGAAAAGTATTTATTCTAATCTGGCCTTC
>Ga0208549_101083_pt1 | contig 10020 bp, 9 predicted proteins | sample BED_host_MetaG_FD_187135 | JGI IMG/M metagenome (GOLD analysis project Ga0208549, IMG submission 187135) | Hot spring microbial mat communities from Yellowstone National Park, Wyoming, USA - BED_host_MetaG (SPAdes) (version 2) | ecosystem: Environmental > Aquatic > Thermal springs > Hot (42-90C) >... | reverse complement strand
GGAGGAGGGCCGCATGGATCATCGGGCACGCCTTGGCTGGGCGTGTCTCAGTGCCTAGGCCTGAGGACTTACCTGGGGATGTCATCGAGTCCCTCGGCGATGCTTTGAGGGGGTGCGGTATTGATGATTACCTGCTCGTTGGTAACGAAATACCGCCATTAATATGGTACCTAACTTATACAGATGTCTTGACTAAGGCATTCATCGATAGGTACGATGAGGCTGTTGATGAGGTAAATAGGATCCTTAGCATCGCCAGGGATAGGGGCAGTATTTATTATTCTGAGGAGTTTTATGGTCTTGGACTGGCCTCGATAATTACCGGCGCAGCTGGGTCGGGCAAGGCCGTAGAGCCCGGCGATGCCGATGCCGCATTACACATAGCACCATTCGCCATACAACGCGTTGCATCATCAAACCTCATTAGGCCAGTACTAGGTGCCTTAGAGCCATTGCGTGATAGGGCACCGCATGGGTACCTCGAACTACTAGCCCTCGCAGTGCTAGAGAACCTCAACCGTGACACTGTTATGTACATACTTAATGGGCTGAATGATATATTAAGCAATTACGGTGATGTTGTTAAGGGGCATCCCCAATCCCTCGTATATGCAATACGTGCCTACGCCAGACTGCTTAGGATGCACCGTGAATATTTCGATTATGAGGAGGTTGAGGGTGTGGTTGATAAGATTGTTGGTCTACTCAATGAGTTGGGCAGGATCAAGTCCGGCCTAGGCATCATCGCATGGGCCGATGCGTTAGCCCCAGCGTTAGAGTATGAGGATGTGAGGGGGCTTATGGAGAAGAAACTAGACATCGATGTGGTTAATAAGACCAATGAGGTCCTTGGGAAACTAAACGAGTTGAAGGAGAAGGTTCAGGAGTTAATGAGTGATGAGGAATTCATGAGTTACGTCGAGTCTTGGTTCATAAAGGCTGATGAGAAGGCAGTTAAGGGAGTAATCCTTAGCACAGCATCGCATCTTAAGCATGAATTGGCGCATTATAGGCTTAATAATGATGAGCTTAAGGAGGCGGCGAGGCTATTTAATGAGGCGGCTAAGGAGGATAGGGAGATCGGTGACTATGGAAACTACCTAATTAATCGTGGTTTGGCATTGCGTGTTGAGGCTATTGAGGGCTCGTTAGTTGGCAATAAGTTGGTCGATGGGTTTAGGCAGTCGTACGAGGAAACCTTTAATGAGAAGCATTTCGAGCACACGGCTTTGTACCTTGGTACTGCATCGGCTAAGCTTGGTGAGTACCTCGTGTCCCTAGCCCTAGCGGGTGGTGATGAGAGGGTTAAGAAGATTAAGGAGCTGCTTGAGGAGCATTTATGGGTACTGAATGCCAATTATAAGGTCTCGGTCCTGACCAGGCTAATGCTCAATGCCATGCTCGGTCCGAGGGGTGAGTTAAGCAGCAAGCTTAAGGATAGGCTTAATGTTGAGCCCTGGGAGTTAATTAAGGCATTTAATGAAATAGATAGTGAATTCCTACCTGCGTTGATGGCTGCTTTTGGTGTGATAAAGCCTGAAGATGGAATTAAGCTATGTGAGGGATTTATTGGTGATGATTGCATAGATTCTGTCTTGGCAGCTAAGGGAAATAGTGCCGCTGTTAAACGGCTAAGAGAAAGGTTAATCGATGCTTTTTATGAACGGATTTCAGAAGGGAAGGTGGTGGATTTGCTTAAGAGACTTAGTTTTGACGCTAAGTCATTGTTTGATGAGTTTAGAGGGTTAGTGTATGGGCTTGATGGTAAGTCCCTGGTCCAACTAATAGCCCCCAGAAGCTCACTGGCTCATTTAGCCCTAATGCTCCACGCATTGGTTAATGGTGATGAGAAGTTAGCTAAGGCATATGCACTCATAGGAGGTGTGGCAATCCTTAATAAACTGCCCATAAGGCTGTTCCTGGATGTTTACAAGGCATGTGAGAAGGGTTGCGACCTGGGTAATGAGGATCTGAGGCAAGCCATCACCAAACTATTCCTACATAACATTTAATTGAATTCTTATCGATTTTTGTTACTTACATTCCCCTTTGACGGCCTCTTTATGAGCCTATCCCCGCCTTATTCTTTTTCCACCTTAGGATTGGCCTCGGGATTTAGGGGCCCTCGATCGGCGGTGGCCCTCGGCTTAGAGGGCTTAAACGATGCCGGTTTTAATGCTCTTGAGGGGGCTTGGGTGCACGGGCGCCCAGGGGTTAAGGCCTGGGAATTGGGGCCCTGAGCATGGACAAGGCTGATTAACCCACTTGATTCACATTGTGAAGAAGCATGTTCAAAGGGCCAGGGTAGTTAGAATGACTTCAGCGGGGAGCACGTTGGCGGATCATCATTGGTCTCGCCGATGGTAGGAGCCTGAGCGGAGTCAGAAAAGGCGGTACTGTGTCAAGGCCGGTAATGATGTCGTTTACATCAAGCAATGGCAAGCATCGCGCCCCAGGATTAACGCCCTTCACAAGCCATCGTGGGCATTACAAGCCAACTCAACCATACGGCATTGGCATAATGGTTCTAGCCGAATTAGCATGGTTCATTAAGCGGCGCGCCCCAACGCCAAGCCAGGGGAGGGGGCCTTGAGGATTGGCGCGGCGATTGGGGCTGCCGTCATGGCCTACCACATGAGCGTTCCCCATCGCCGAACGGCGCCGGTATCGGCTGGAGCGATAGGCTGGGATGCCTCAATAGGATTACATACGAACAGTGATCCATGGCCCGAGCACGAACGCGCCCAGCGGCGCTGCGACTAACTGCACGGTCGGCAAGCTTTACAGTAAGAAGTGGTTACTCAAACTACCGAGCAGCGGCGACTGCGTGTTTGGGGTGGGCGCGGCCGGAGGCAGCGATTGACAATTGGGCATCAATGCATGTTGGCATATGGGGCGCCCCACCATCAATACCCCCACCATAACCAGAACCACAACTGCCTCAGTAACTGCAACCACAGCCACAACAAGCGCTGTTGCCTCAACGGTAAAACACGGCAAAAACGGTAGCAACCACAGCGACCGGCACAAAGGCCATAACCACGGCGCCGGTCTCTGTCACCACAACAACCGCCGTTATGCCAAATCGTGGTGGCAATACTGGCAGCGCTAGTAGACGGCAATCATAATCGGGAGGAGGAAGGCGCATTTAGGGGGGTCAACGCCTTAAAACGAATTCATTACCCCCGCCTCACGCCCATCTGGGTTCCCAATGAACTCGATGCGCCGTCAATTAGTTGCCCCGCCTGCACGTAGGGCGCCCCCCGGGGGAGGGGGCTGTCTCGGCGTCTACGTGATCTAGGCCGCGTCCATTGATGATTCCCGCCCCGCGGCTCGGGCCCCTAAGCGCGTTTAAGGCATTGCGTCCCCACAGCCATTGTGTGGCCCCGTGTACCCTGTTCAGTCCGTGCTTTGCAGCTTTTCAACCCTACTGCAAGCGCCGCCTGGGTGACAAGTTGGACACGTGGGTCAGCGGGCCAGATGCTTGATAATGGTGTTACACCAATTGTGTTATACCGTATTGGCTTTAGAGTGGCGGTGTCTGTGCATAATGGTGTTACACCGTTGGTGTTACACCGTATTGGTATTAAGCCTTGCTGCTGAGGCATTATTAACCATTAGGGGATTCCTAGGTCTTGAACAAAACAACCCCGTCTATGAGGTTATTTATGAGAGGTTAAGGAGGCTTGAGGAGGGGTGGCATGCCAGCAAAGTACTTAGCAGGGAAATGGTTGACGAGCTTATTAAATTAATGAATGAGGTAATGTCGTATAGGAGGGAGAGGGAGGCATTGAGCTTATCGGAGAGGCTCATGTATGATATTAAGAGATTCATGTCAAGCAGATTCCAGGTAAGCGTTATGAAGCTTGACAATACCGAGCGTGCCGTTCAAGAGGTCATTAGAAAGTATGGTTCAGAAGTACGTGCATCATTTTATGAGAGCGATAGAAGGAATTTACGGATGGCCCTATTGAAGGACCTCCTCAGGGCTCTTAAGGGAGTTAATAGTGGGGATGTTAGGCAAGTGGCGTATAACCTTGCAAGTTACATAGAGGGCGAGGTTCTACATGAACTACAGAGACGTCATTAGGAGGGCTCTCTCGGAGTATAGGCTCATGCTTGGGATCAGGGATGACGTTAAGTTTAGGGTAAGGAGGTATAAGACGAAGGCAGCATCAAGCAACATTAAGGCGAGGACGATATGCATAAATGAGGACCTGTTGGACCTCGGCGAGGACATAATTAAATACCTGGTGCTCCACGAATTGCTGCATATAAAGCTACAGAGTAGGCATCATGATGAGAGGTTTTACGCTATGCTGCACTTCTTCATGCCGCCCGAGGAGGTAGATGCCATTAGGGACGTGATTATGAAGAGGATGCTGCAGAACCACATGACGAAAAGAATAAGCCGTTAGCGGGCTGAGGGCTTAGGCTTAATCCTTGTAGAACTCGGGTCCCCCCCTGCCCGCGGTGTTTTTGTGGCGTTAATATGCTGATTCGATCGATTGCGGTTGATTGTCTTCCCAGTTGCTATTGCATATAATGCTTTCGTTCTGCTAGTTCACTTTTGTCCCTGTCTTTGTATTCCCCGTACTGCTCCATGGTTGTCATGCAGTCTCTCTAATGGTGTATTCGCATTGCAGTCATGTGCCTCACCCATGTCCCCCGTAGCTTCGCCCCTTTTCGATTAATTGGGAACGGCGAAGGAGCTCCATTACGGCGATGGATTTCTCGGACGGAGGTGGAGGAGTGCCGAACTGTTGAAGGAGTGAATCATAATAGGTAGGGTTGCCGTCCCTGATTTGAGTGGGAGTCTTGGAATAGACCTTAAAGATGGAAAGCAAGTCATCCATGGCCTCGGCAAGCCAACCAGGAACAATAAAATCAAGGCCACGCTCATAAGAATGAGCCGAGACACAATCCAGGCTAAGGAGGGAGATTAAGGAGATTGCCAAGCAGATTCTCGGCAGAGAGCTTGAGCTCTACGAACTCAGAAAGTTCTTTGCGACATGGATGGTTAGCCAGGGCGTCCCAGAAAGCATAGTGAACACCCTGCAAGGCAGGGCGCCGCCAAGCGAGTTTAGGATACTTGTTGAGCACTACTGGTCACCTAGGCATGAGGAATTGAGGAACTGGTACCTGAAGTATGCGCCTAGGGTTTGTTGCCTTGCATAAGCCGACGCTGCTTACCATGAGGCATGGTTTTTAAGCATCTTAGGGATACGCGATGTTGATGAGTTACTCGGATGAGGATGATATCGTTAGGGCAATCGGGATATTGCTAGCCATGGCCGTACTGGCCATAGTGTTCATACCACGACAACTCCTTAATGCGTTAATACATAGATTAATAGAGGGTGCAATAATAGCCTTAATAATCGTAGCTGTGTTCCTCATTAAAAAGTACATGGAGGATGAATCAGGATGGTGATGTAAACAGGGCTTGTTGATGAGGGGCAGTCCTGACGTAAAGCCGCAGCTTGAAAACCCTAAATACCCAGAGGGTTCATAGGAGCAACGTAAGTAGCGCTAACGCAGGTATTTTCGCATGCATTGTCAAAGACCAACCGTGGTTCTGCGGTGGTTTGCTTATGTGGGCAAGATTAACACCCACCTCATCAACAGTATCCTTAAGGCTTGGTATTAGGCTAGAAACCCTACCAACAATGGCGTTTATAATACTCCCTATGTCAGCTGGTTGCACTCACCACCTCCAGCCCCTCCTCTCTCCTCCTCACTGGTTATTTTCTCAACGAGTTCATTGATCTCCCTAACCAACTCGTTACACGGTTTCTTACCTTTTACCCATGTCGAAGATCTGGACCTATGTATCTCGTAACCAGCCTTACCCAACAACCTCAACAACTTATTATAGCCACCAGTGCCAAGCAAGTAGACCAAGCCCCTAACATCAACCCAAGCACCACCCTCACCCTCGGAGCAATACAGGTTAATGTCGGAAGACATCAATGTCAAATTGATTAGGGGCTTTTAAGTGTTCAGAGACACAGAGCAACCGTAAACAAAACACCTAAATTGTGCTGTGGTTAATAGGAGTTGATGCCTAAATGCCCTTATTGTGGTTCTGAGGACTTAACGCCGATTAAGTCCTGGAGGTTCAGGTTCTATGATGTGACAATGTATAGGTGCAACAGGTGTGGTGGAATATTCAACCACTACAGGAACACCACGGGCAAGGGCAAACCCGAGTACTACGTAAGAATCAAGCCTAGACTAACGCGTGGAGTTCCCTCCGCCACATCTGGCTCCAGTCATGAGACCGTTAAGGACTAGTTGGCTGAGATCGGTAAGGTGCTTGGTTACTACACCAAGGCTGAGTATGAGAGTGATGGTTATAGGTTTGATGTTGCCTGGTGGTTGTGGGGTAGTGAGGGTGAACTGCCGATTGCGGTGTTTGAGGTTGTGATTCGTGGTGATGTTGATAAGTCAATTCATCTACGCATACCGTGAATTAAGGGCTAAGGGCCTATTCCTAATAGTAGCCAATAGTGATGATGAAGCTAGGGCTAGGAGCCTCATAGAAGGCACGTACAAAGAGCTAAAGGGCAAGGTTGATATATGGTACGTGGATAAGGTTGAGGAGCTAATGAACGCACTTGGTAATTATAAGAATGAGATAATGAAACTGACAACGTTAGGTAGGTGAGTCTAGGCTAGGAAGTCGAGTATTGAGCCCCTACGGTTTGATGCTGAAAGTAACTGAATAACTAATTGGTCAATCTCGGCGAGAATATCCCTAATTACATTCTCCCTAATGTAGTCCCTCAGCCTACCGACTTGGTTTGGCGTTAATGACTTAATATGTTAATTATCCTGCATGTTGCTGTAGTATCGTGGTTATTTGGGCAAATAGATTTTTATAAGGTTTGGCAGGGTGATTACCTTGTGAGTTAGAGTGGGGGTTAAGTTGCATGAGAATGTTAGAGTTAATACTGTAATTCTCCTGAGGGAGTTACTTAAGGAGGTAGTTAGAGATAGGTATGAGGTCACTAAAGACCCCTACTCCCTCACGTTATTGAGACTCCTGGAGTCTGAGGAGGTTACGCTGCTAATGCCTCAGGAGATTTATGTTGGCGCTGAAAAGAGGTCGATTGACATGGCCTTGGGGAATACCATGGTTTTCGAATTTAAGTCGAGTGAGGGAGAGTTTAGTGAAGCTGAGGAGGATGCTAAGACGAAGTACTGGCATGTAGTCTCCAAAGCCAAATATTACATAGTCACCAATTGGGATACGTGGAGGATATATAGTGTTACTGGGAGTGGGTTGAAGCTTGAAGTGGAGAGTGATAGGGAGGAGGCCAAGAGGCGCTTGAGGTTGATTATATCGCAATTGAGGGAGATTAAAATACCACCACTTCCTAAGAATGTTGAAAACCTCTATAAGTTAGACCATGAGAAGTTCCTTAACAATCTAAGGAGGACATTCTCAATAGTTAGTAATGACCCTAGTATTAAGCCCCTTTATGAGGCTTATAAGAGCATTATGAGCATGCTCTATGGTAGTGCTGATGAGGGATCCTTCACTGACCTCTTCATTAGGCATACTTACATGCAGTTGGCAATTATGGCCTCGCTCTCAGCAATGCTGAATAAGAGCGGTGAACTGGAGGAGGTGTGTAGTGGTTCATTAACAAGCATTGATATAGCTCTGCCTTACTTAAACTGGTGGAGGCAGGCTAGGAGGATTAATGGAGAGGCGAGGGAGCTTGTGGATGAGGTGTTGAAGGAGGTTGTGAATAGGGCATACCTAATTGACTGGTCTTCCAGCACAGCTGAGGATGTATTTAGAATGCTTTACGAATTCCTCGTGGAGCCTAGTGTTAGGAGGAGGCTGGGTGAGTATTATACACCGTTATGGCTTGTTGAGATGATGCTGAATGAGCTTGGCAATGTGAGGGGGAAGATTATCCTAGACCCATTCTGTGGCTCAGGCACATTCCTAGTCAGTGCATTCCACAAGAAGGTTGATTCAGGGGAGACTCCTGATGAGGCCTTTAGTGAGGTTGTTGGTTTTGACGTAAACCCACTCGCTGTAACAACAGCCAGGGCTGAGTTGCTGATAGCCTACTGGAGGAGGGCTCAAAGGGAGCCTGAAACCCCACCTCACGTGTATCATGTAGACACATTTACAATATGGTTCGGTGGTGAAGACAATGTACTATTCAGTGGCTTGGATAAGCTGGCTAAGAGCGCTAGGGTCTTCCTAGAGTCTTTAGTTAAATTCAGCTCCATTGATTTAGGTGGCGCACGAGACATCCTTACATTACTTAGGGATATTGAGAGAAGCCTTACGTTAGCCATAAGATTTGCGTATAATGACTGTGGCTTGAGGATTGACTGCCTGGAGGGTAAAGTCATCACATACCTTGAGGAGCAGCTTAAGGGGCATCATCATGACTTCATTAAAGGCTTCCTACAGCACTTTAAAGCCAGTCCAAGAGGCAGTTCCCCAGCAAGGACTGTTGCTGACCTAATTGTAAGTCATGGTGGTAATGATGTGTGGGGTGTCGTATTCATATCAATATATGCCCCAGTCTTAATAACCAGGTTCAAGCCTGATGTCATAATAACGAATCCTCCGTGGGTACCTATAACTGAGTACCATGCCCCATACTCAAGTAAAATTAACGAATACGTGCTTAACAGGATAAGTGCGTGCGTAAGTGATAAGAAGAGGGCTACCCAGGTTTTAACGGGGGCTGATGTGTCTTCTGCCGCATTGGGTAAGTCAATTGAGTTCGCTAACGAGGTGGCGTATGTTATGAATAGAGACCAGTTATTTAACCACAGGTACTCAACACCAGCTGGTATAGTGGCAACTTACTGCATACTAAAGGATACCTTAAAGAGCGGTGCAGTTAGGGTGAAGTTGTTTGACTTTGACTTCGACGTTTTTCAGCACGGTATCTACCCCGCTGTCATCATTGTGAGAAGGGGTGGTGCACCATGACTTGGGAGACCGAATTGTACGTTGTCAAGTTGAGTATGCCTGAGGGGGTTAGGTACAGTAAGGATATGAGACTTAATGAAGTTAAGGAATTCTTAAGCACCATCCACTACGGCATGAATTACGATAAGTATATTGAACCTGGGCTACTATACTTCACAGAGGATATTGATAAACTTAAGCGTGAACTTGGTGTTGATAAGATAATACCTAAGGGTCTTTACATAATGGGTGTTTATGGCGGTGAAGAGAGGGGTGAAGAGGGGAAGTATGCTGGTCTTGCCCTCGAACAGTACCATATGGATGATGCTGTATTTAGATTCAAATTATTCAATACTAGGGATGAGTTGATTGTGCCACTTGAATTAATGAGGAAACATGGTATTGATATATACAAGATGGTTTACGTTAGTGAGATTAACCCATTCAGGCTTAATAGATATCTTGACGTCTTGCTTTCACGGAAGGGTGAGGATGACCTTAAGCAGTTCCTTAGGGAGGCTTTGAAGATAAATAAGCGTAATGTTTCTGAGGATACTCAAAGGAAGATAGAGGGTTTAATCGATGAGTTAAAACAACCGAGTACTATCACAACATTTAATACAAGTAAATACTACGTTGTGTATAGATGTGATAGGACATTCACGGCATGCGTAATAAAACCTGAGGGGGATAATGTACTAGCTGAAAGTCACGTTAGCTATGTTGAATGCGATAATGAGGATATGGCGTATTACTACAGCGCAGTGCTCAATTACCTCGCATTCAAGGTAATCGAGCTTAAAAGGGGATTTAATAGGCATCAATTCGCTAGGCCGTTACTTGCCGTACTCATCGCTGGGCTTTCATGGAATGACCTTGACGAAGGGACGAGGAGGGATGTTGCGGAACTTTCAAGGACGCTTCACAGTAAGGTTCCACGAGAGGAGTATGGCAACCAAAGGGTGGCATTAAAAGTGATATCGGAACTTAACGAGTTTCGTAAACTTAAAAGTATCCTAGACTCCAAGGTCGATAAGGAAAGGTTGGAAGAAGCATTAAAATTAGTG
>Ga0208549_101076_pt1 | contig 10086 bp, 4 predicted proteins | sample BED_host_MetaG_FD_187135 | JGI IMG/M metagenome (GOLD analysis project Ga0208549, IMG submission 187135) | Hot spring microbial mat communities from Yellowstone National Park, Wyoming, USA - BED_host_MetaG (SPAdes) (version 2) | ecosystem: Environmental > Aquatic > Thermal springs > Hot (42-90C) >... | reverse complement strand
GGATTTATGATATCAGGATACAAAATATAACCGTTTTCTTTTTCTTCTTCAATGGGAAAGGCGTCTGTAAATCCTATCAAACCTGCAAAGTTGCTATCACCGAATAATCTCTTACATTCATCTTCTGTTTCTTTAGAGCTTTTATTTTCATAATTAATTAAGTAGTAATGGTAAGCATTTCTTATAGCTCCTTTTATGCTTGAAGCAGGAATGTAAGGCACATTGAAATAAGGATGAATATAAAGGCCTACCTCAAAAGGAATCTGGCCAAAATTTGAACTAACACCAAAAGAACCTCTATAAGTTAATTTCATTTGAATTTCTCTAACTATTCCTCTGTTACCTAGATATTCAGTAAGAGCATGTTTTAAACTATTCAAATACTGTTTTATTTCTTCTTTTTTTGATCTGAAATAGTAGGAAGAATTCTTAACTAAGAATTCTAAAAGTTCTTTTTCCATTGTTTCATAATCTATTTCTTCTCTTTCTTCTGTTATTTGTTTCTCTTTTGAAGAACTTTTTTCAGCAACTATATAGGAGCCATGAGTTATTGAGAGAGATAATAGATTTATGGCATCAGTATCTTTAAAATCGAATTCGCACCCAGATAAGTAATATTTAAATTTCATTTTATCGTCCACCTTCAACTTCCTTTAATTTCAATTCTACGTATCTAAAAGCCTCATTGAAAGCTCTATGTACAGCCTCTGAATTGCTAGAGACATTCATTATTTTAGTAATTTCTTTTTCTCCTTTTTCATGTATAGGAGAAAGATGTTTTAAAATCAATTCTTTACCCTGTTTATCTTTTGTAATAACTGGCCAATCATTCGATATAAAGCCATGTAATATGACGAATTTCTTATTAATATTTTCAAAAATATTGATTCCAATAGCGGACTTTCTTCTAAATGCTTCTTCCTTCTCACCATTTCTAAATACAATATAACCTGTATTTCGCTGTGTTCTTGGTAGACCTAAGATCCATGTATGATACCTCTCGACTGGAATTTTAATAGCTTTTCTATTATCTGGTCTACCTAGCCGCTTCCAAGTAGCTTTCATCACACTTTCATTAATTATCTTCAGTATTCTTTCAGTGGAATAATTCTGTTTAACTTCAAATACTCTAAACTGGAAATATTTAAAAGACGAATCTAAAGTTGGAACATTAGGTATATTTTTTAATTCTTTAATATTTAAATTTTTTATTAGTTTTTTAATATTTTCTTCCAAGACTTTTTTGTCTCTTGAATTTATTATTTCTTTGCAAATATTATAAACATTATAAATATTTTTTAATAAATCACTTTTTATTATATCATTCAATTTAGGATTAATGTTTATATCTAATAACTTACATCCTGCAAATCCCCTTGCAGAAAAAGCAGAAAAACCTGAAAAGATTAGCATTAATATTGCTGAACCCAATAGATTTATTAACCCTAATGCTTGCATATGCGTGAAGTCTGATTTATGAGTATACACAGAAAGTGTAACGGTTATAGAATAAGGAGGACATAAAGATAATTCTTCTCTTAATCGCTTTCTATACTTCTCAGGCTTATCTTTTTCTTCTTTTCTTTCTAACGAAATAAGTTTTATTCTTGCTACATCACCTAAATCTCTTAATTGTTCATTTCCTATTTTTTTCTTATTGGTAATATAATCTATTATTTCTGGTATTCTATTTCTAAATTCTTCTATAGCTTTTTTATTTATTTCACACTTTATATCTAAAAAGAATTTGGACTGACCAAACTCCTTTTTCTCCGAACCTACATATTTACTTATTTCTTCATCTGCATCCTTATAATTAGTCAGGCTAGGATTCTGTCCTAGAGTTAGCACTCGAGTCCACCATCTAAGGAAGCCTTTAATTTGAGAACTACGAACCTTTTCATATATGTTAAGCTCAATTGAATAAGGTCTCGCATTATATCCCCCTACCCTAAGATAAGATGAATTCGTAAAAAGAATTGTGAATAACCAGTTCTTTTCTTTTACTTTTTCCTGAATCAAAGACCAATTTGTGTTTTCCTCCATGATTATTTTCCTCTTAGCATACCTTCACATAATCTTTTAGTTTGTAATAAATAAGGCATAATCATACGTTCAATAATCCTTGTTTTGTTCAAATTCATACTTAGTGCTTTTATTGCATCATAAGGTTTATTGATATCGACGTTTAAAATTCCAGTATAATTAATAGCATTCAATAAAATATAAAGATATATTGAATATCCTGTATCTGTTTTTTCAGCAAAGTCTTTAATCTTTTTTATATATTCTTCAGTTTGTTCTTTGCTACCTTTACCTTTTATGAGTTCTATAATTTCATTATAATCTTCACTTCCTTTAGAGAAACAATAACTTAGAGCTCCTATTAATCCAATTTCTTGTATTAATGAAGGCATTTCTCTGCTTCTAGCTCTTAAAGATGCTTCCATATTTGTAACTTCTTTAATTTCTGGAATTTCTTTAAGTTTCTTGAAGATTGACCCATAAATACTATCAAAAAGATCAATCGAGACTTTTATAGAATCTTTTTCAAGTTTAAAACCTTCTTTACTCATATTTAACTTAACCTCCCTTTATCTGTGATGGCTGAGCTACCTGCGGTTTAAGGAATTTTAATTTCACAATTCCGCTTCCTATCGTTTCATGTCCACCAATGACTAGAAGCTTTAAATTCTTTTCTAAATAGTTTCTTATCTTAGTTTCATCTATATCCTTAATCTCTTTGATTTCTAATTCTTTAATTATTTGGTCTTTTAAAATTTTTAGACTTTCGTCTTTTTCATATTTATCTAAGACTGAGTTAGGCGGCTTTGAATAATATATTGTTAAAAAGAAAGTAGTTTTGGAAGGAACATATTCCTCTGTCCAAGGACCATGCTCAACAGTCTTTGAACTTCTATTTAATCTAACTCTTGTTAATCTTATTAATGAGCGATCAACTTGTTTTAAACATTCGTCATCACCTATAATTACTAATTCTTTATCTAATGCTAATAATTCCCTCAATTTTGCAACTCCCTTGTTTATATTTAAATTTTCTAAAACTAATTCCTCATTTATTATTGCTTTTTCATCGATAGAAATATTTTGAGGATTATCACAGATATTAACTTGTGGTTTCTCTAATAAAATTTCAATTTCATTTTCAAATTTATATCCTATCATATCTGCATATTCTTTAAATCTTCTTAATAGTAGAGGACAAGTAAGATAGCAATAAACACCTTTAAGACTTCTTGCAGGAAAGGCTAACAAATAAGCATCACTTAAAGCTACAGGCGAAGCAAACTCACCGCCTCCATCAGGTCCGAACAATATTTCAGTAAATTTATTTAGCTTATTATAAGTATAACTTTTGATCGCCCCTTTTAAGCTCGAAGAATAAATTGTAGGGAAGGCATAGCTGTCTCTTTGAATTGGCAAATCTACAACTTCCCCTCCTCTTCCAGTTCCTACATGCAAGTTTGTTATCGATGTAATTAATAGAATATCAGATGCGTAATATCTACCTTGCATAATATTTTAGATTTTTATATGCTTAAAAATTTTTTTAAAACGATTATTTCATTTGTTAGAAATTTCAAACAACGTAAAATATTACTTACTTTATTAATTGTCATGATTGTTTTATTTCTTGGCAAACACAAGATATCCTTTAGACCAATTTTAAGGAAAAACTACGGTTTTAGTAAAGTTTCTTCTGAGAATTAAGAAGAATTTCAAATCAGCTCTTCCATATCATTGAAGGAACCTATACCAAGTTAATGCAATAGAAAATGTGTTGTTTTCTTTGTTTCAGTTGATGAAACCAAATTATTAATTCAAAGTTATTTTGACGCAGTTAATTTAATGATGAATATTCAATATAAGAATAGGGTAAGATGGAACGTTGCATCCATTAATTGAGCATGTGGGTTATAATAAGAAAAAATCCTTAATTTTGCAAACAAATCTTATTATGCAGAACCTGATTTCACTAGAATTTATGAATGATGTATTTATCACATTTAACTTTCAGTCCTCTTCTGAGTTTAAGGTTTGCATATTACTCTTCTTTACCTAAAGTTTTACCACTTTCAATCCTCTTCTGAGTTTAAGACTTAGCTTTTATTAATGCTGGTTCTATGAATCCTCTCCTTTCAATCCTCTTCTGAGTTTAAGCTCGGGTTACAGAATAAACCCGTTACACGCTGATTACTTTCAATCCTCTTCTGAGTTTAAGACGGAGTAGCTGAATCGCATGACCCATGTAGATGAGCACTTTCAATCCTCTTCTGAGTTTAAGTTGTTATAAATGTGTAGCTCACTCATGTCACTCATGTCACTTTCAATCCTCTTCTGAGTTTAAGTATATGAAACATACTATCAACAAGCCATGTATGGTAACTTTCAATCCTCTTCTGAGTTTAAGAGAAATTTAAGTCTTTCGTCCCCCTCCCTCCCAAGACTAAAACTTTCAATCCTCTTCTGAGTTTAAGCTAACGCTAGCAGTTCCTCGTCAGAAAGCTGGTCAACGTTACTTTCAATCCTCTTCTGAGTTTAAGCGATACCCCTGAATCTGTGGAAACAATATTGGCTCGTCCCATCTTTCAATCCTCTTCTGAGTTTAAGATAAGGTATTCTATGAGAATATAACCAGTATGTGATATCTCTTTCAATCCTCTTCTGAGTTTAAGCCCAAAGGCATTGTTAAAGTAAAAACTCCACCGTTAGCACTTTCAATCCTCTTCTGAGTTTAAGAGATTGCCTCACGAAATATGAGCGAAGAGAAAATTAACCTCTTTCAATCCTCTTCTGAGTTTAAGTTAACCATGCTTGTCTTGCAACTTCTGCATCAGATTGCTTTCAATCCTCTTCTGAGTTTAAGTTGCCTTTTGAGGGAGAAGGTGAGCTTTTGCTTGAAATCTTTCAATCCTCTTCTGAGTTTAAGTTAGGAGTAAAGAGGATTCAAAGGTTTTCAGAGCTTACACTTTCAATCCTCTTCTGAGTTTAAGAATTAGATATAGAGAACGCTATAATCGAATTCAACAACTCTTTCAATCCTCTTCTGAGTTTAAGAGTAATAATATTACGTAGTACAGGTAGATGTTATACTTTCAATCCTCTTCTGAGTTTAAGTAAGGGAAAGATTACAGGAAATATATCCCAAATTACACTTTCAATCCTCTTCTGAGTTTAAGAAATGTGGATTGCCTAGTATAATTGCAATATCTCCTAACTGACTTTCAATCCTCTTCTGAGTTTAAGTAGAGTTCTTAAGGCAATTGGGTATTTCAGCAAGTGGATACTTTCAATCCTCTTCTGAGTTTAAGCTGGAGATGACTCCAATTCGAAAGCACTCCAACAAACCAACTTTCAATCCTCTTCTGAGTTTAAGCAAAAATTGTTGTATGTGATATTTGTGGCAAGAATGTCTTTCAATCCTCTTCTGAGTTTAAGGGATTAGTCGGAGCTATAGATGTAGCCCAAGTAACAAGCTTTCAATCCTCTTCTGAGTTTAAGATACTTTTAATAAGTGCTTTAATATATTCCTGAATTTTCTTTCAATCCTCTTCTGAGTTTAAGTTAGATCTAAGTTATTATGGCGCAGTCATAACCATATGCTTTCAATCCTCTTCTGAGTTTAAGTATTTTCCCATCCTGTAGATGTAAATATTCTGCTCCATGTACTTTCAATCCTCTTCTGAGTTTAAGAAGACGGAGTAATAAACATGCTAACTTTCTTTTTCCTCTTTCAATCCTCTTCTGAGTTTAAGATGGTTAAAGTGATTGCTGAAGCATGGCAAAAGCTCAGCTTTCAATCCTCTTCTGAGTTTAAGACTACTGATTTCCTTCATAAGGGCGTTTACTTGTCTATCCTTTCAATCCTCTTCTGAGTTTAAGTTAATGTTGTAAGTTATCCACTCACAACGCAATCGGGACTTTCAATCCTCTTCTGAGTTTAAGTATTTACAGGTGGACTTTTAGGTGGATTATTTAATTTACTTTCAATCCTCTTCTGAGTTTAAGTTTTAGAACTGAGAACCGAATTCCATCACATAAACATTACTTTCAATCCTCTTCTGAGTTTAAGCGGTTGGGAGCCTATTTTCCCCTTTAAATTGGGTAGCCACTTTCAATCCTCTTCTGAGTTTAAGGGAAATAAGACAATTAAGAAAACAAATTATTACTACCAACTTTCAATCCTCTTCTGAGTTTAAGGATATTTATTGGCAACATGAATACTGTTTTCCTTTCCCTTTCAATCCTCTTCTGAGTTTAAGAGGTTTATGCAAGTGGGAATTATGATGTTTATATTGAATTCTTTCAATCCTCTTCTGAGTTTAAGTTTTCTTTTACTTAGCGTTAAAGAGAGGATTTATTCAACTTTCAATCCTCTTCTGAGTTTAAGTCAGGATCAAGCACAGTTACCAAGCCTCTCATAACTTTTCTTTCAATCCTCTTCTGAGTTTAAGCGGTGAAGAAATATTCAACGACTTTGCTAAAAGACTAAACTTTCAATCCTCTTCTGAGTTTAAGCTAAAACAGTTTTTCTGGGATGTAAAGGATAATAGGTCCTTTCAATCCTCTTCTGAGTTTAAGGATGAAGTAGAAGTTACTGTTGTGAATGATGTGCTTAACTTTCAATCCTCTTCTGAGTTTAAGTTAGAAGAAGTTAGAAGAGTACTGCACGATGCATACAACTTTCAATCCTCTTCTGAGTTTAAGTTAAAAAAAGTATTTAAATTTTACTATTGAAATAAATTATCTTTCAATCCTCTTCTGAGTTTAAGTTCTTAATGTGCTAAATCTACGTTTAAAGCTATAAAAAACTTTCAATCCTCTTCTGAGTTTAAGTATTTCTTCACGCGAATAACCTTCATTTATCATATCTCTTTCAATCCTCTTCTGAGTTTAAGGGAGCAGATTATTCTTTTTCTCAGTTTTTACAGTATCGAATCTTTCAATCCTCTTCTGAGTTTAAGAGAAAGGAATTATAGCTTGACGACTTGAATCTAGTCTTTCAATCCTCTTCTGAGTTTAAGTTAGTCTTACAGGCCCATTACCTAATTCAATTCCATTCTTTCAATCCTCTTCTGAGTTTAAGATTGTATGAGTATATATTTAAAAGCAGAATACCATACTTTCAATCCTCTTCTGAGTTTAAGTGACTTTTTGGTTTGGAGGCAAACTTATTGTTACTGTTCTTTCAATCCTCTTCTGAGTTTAAGTGAGCAAGGAGGAATTTGAAAAGCAGTTCGGAAAGATCTTTCAATCCTCTTCTGAGTTTAAGTCATTAAAGTTACTGATTACGGAATAGTTAAGGTGTTAATACTTTCAATCCTCTTCTGAGTTTAAGAGCTTTTGATAATCTTGAAGAATTGGTTGATTATGCCTTTCTTTCAATCCTCTTCTGAGTTTAAGTTCTTAAAACCAGGTTACCTGAAGGTAAAATTCTTTCAGCTTTCAATCCTCTTCTGAGTTTAAGGGGGAGGATTATGATGTATTAATAAACATTTATCCAATAACTTTCAATCCTCTTCTGAGTTTAAGCAATATTCATGGGGGATAAGGTTATTGATTTTACGCATCCTTTCAATCCTCTTCTGAGTTTAAGTCCTAATAAATCAAAGATTCTACTAGCAACATAACCTTTCAATCCTCTTCTGAGTTTAAGTTGAAAACACTCTTTACATATACGTATGTATTCTCTTCTTTCAATCCTCTTCTGAGTTTAAGAGAAAAAAAATGTTCGAATGGCCAAAAGGGTATACCTTTCAATCCTCTTCTGAGTTTAAGTGCCTCAATTCCTACAGAAATAGAGACTAATTTATCATCTTTCAATCCTCTTCTGAGTTTAAGCTGCCTCTAAGTCATTGCGTAAATCAGTATATTTCTTTACTTTCAATCCTCTTCTGAGTTTAAGCTTAAAAACTACAATACAATCGTTAACCAGATTAAGCACTTTCAATCCTCTTCTGAGTTTAAGAAAAGTACAGGCAACTAGGAGAACTAGCAGGATTGATACTTTCAATCCTCTTCTGAGTTTAAGATCTACATTTTGTGATATATCCACGTTCATTTTACTACTTTCAATCCTCTTCTGAGTTTAAGACGATAAACCATTCGGAAATAATAAAGCTCTTGAATTTCTTCTTTCAATCCTCTTCTGAGTTTAAGTAACCAAAGTGGATACGCTGTTCCTGTAACTACTTGTATTCTTTCAATCCTCTTCTGAGTTTAAGCTGATATCAAGCTTGCTGGTATCAAAACCTTGGCTTTGCACTTTCAATCCTCTTCTGAGTTTAAGCTGTTTGATACAAGTATAACAAGTTTTAGTAGCATACTTTCAATCCTCTTCTGAGTTTAAGCAGAATACAATCAAGTTTCTGAATACGTTGGGCTTTTCTGCTTTCAATCCTCTTCTGAGTTTAAGGGATTACAGGCAAAACTACAACAGGTTTCACGATTAACTTTCTTTCAATCCTCTTCTGAGTTTAAGATAAATTCATCTAAATCACCTATTTTGCTTAGTTCGTTCCTTTCAATCCTCTTCTGAGTTTAAGTATATTAATAGTAAAACCCCACAAGTTTGTTCCAGCTATCTTTCAATCCTCTTCTGAGTTTAAGACAGTAACAATTAATCAGCTAAGATACATAACATTTGCACTTTCAATCCTCTTCTGAGTTTAAGTTTGTGCTTGCTTGAAGCAATGCAGCCATGAATCGAAGCCTTTCAATCCTCTTCTGAGTTTAAGAGAAGATGGGTCATTGCATGCACCGCCTGGTGGAGTTGAACTTTCAATCCTCTTCTGAGTTTAAGTTGCTGCAATATAAAAAGCTAGCTAGTTTATTTCCTTGCTTTCAATCCTCTTCTGAGTTTAAGAAATCAAAAACAATAATTTTAATTTCATTCACGCTGCTGCTTTCAATCCTCTTCTGAGTTTAAGTTGAAGAATAGAGGCCTTAATGTAGGCATGCTTGATTTCTTTCAATCCTCTTCTGAGTTTAAGTCCATCTCAGTTACTTCATACTGAATTTTTGTTTTTCTTTCAATCCTCTTCTGAGTTTAAGAGATATAGTTTTGGTTGAAGAAATTGTGAAAACATGCAGCTTTCAATCCTCTTCTGAGTTTAAGTTAGAAAAGGTTAATACATGAAAAAAGCTAAGCAAATCTTTCAATCCTCTTCTGAGTTTAAGACGCATTATATGCCTTTGCTTGAGGCAGAAGGAATTCTTCTTTCAATCCTCTTCTGAGTTTAAGACTTGCAATAATACCTAGATCCTTAGCTCTTTTTTCAACTTTCAATCCTCTTCTGAGTTTAAGGGACGAAGTAAGCCGAGGATGGAGAACTCTTTATATACTTTCAATCCTCTTCTGAGTTTAAGAAAGATACCTTTGCTTCACGTGAATAAATAGCATCACTTACTTTCAATCCTCTTCTGAGTTTAAGAAATTAAGGAAGTTGCTAAAGAATTAGAAGAAGAATTCTTTCAATCCTCTTCTGAGTTTAAGTTGTTTCACTTAAGGAGCAAATTTATAGTTCACTGGATCTTTCAATCCTCTTCTGAGTTTAAGAAACAAAATACTTAATTCTAAACTAGGGCAAATAATAAGCTTTCAATCCTCTTCTGAGTTTAAGTTCTTAATTTCTGATTTTCATCAAGAATAAGCTCGAAATCTTTCAATCCTCTTCTGAGTTTAAGTGTGCGACTAGAGTAGCGACGGCTGTACCTATAACGATCTTTCAATCCTCTTCTGAGTTTAAGATACTGTAGATGACGATTTTGCAAAAAGGATAGCTCCTTTCAATCCTCTTCTGAGTTTAAGGTATTTCAACAGGTAATGAAAAAGGGATTTTAAAGTTTCTCTTTCAATCCTCTTCTGAGTTTAAGTTTCTTCCTTTATCGAATTTTTCTCTGATATGTGTTCTTTCAATCCTCTTCTGAGTTTAAGATGGAAACCAATATTTGTTAATATTCCTGAACAGTATTTCTTTCAATCCTCTTCTGAGTTTAAGTAAAGTTTAGTTTTTCCTGCCTATCGGTATTTACATAAACTTTCAATCCTCTTCTGAGTTTAAG
>Ga0208549_101074_pt1 | contig 10094 bp, 8 predicted proteins | sample BED_host_MetaG_FD_187135 | JGI IMG/M metagenome (GOLD analysis project Ga0208549, IMG submission 187135) | Hot spring microbial mat communities from Yellowstone National Park, Wyoming, USA - BED_host_MetaG (SPAdes) (version 2) | ecosystem: Environmental > Aquatic > Thermal springs > Hot (42-90C) >... | reverse complement strand
GAGAGAGGAGTTTAGATTATTATTAATTCTTTTATTTCCTGATTTATTCAATCCAGAGAATTTTACATTTAATCTAGTAGAAACACTTATTTACACTATAGATTTATTTTTAAGGAGGTGATTTTGAGTCTACCGCAGAGAGGCGAGGCTTTCCGCCCCCTTAACCCCTTTCTTTGTAAATATTATTTTAAAGTTTTTAGGTTCTCTTTAGTAAGGTGTACATATTAACTACGTTTCTAAATTTCAATAACCTTATTATTATTTCTCTCTCCTCTTCTCCTGGATAATCCGCTAAATATGCGTCAGTTTTCTCCTTAACTTCTTTAAATACTCTCTCATTCCTAGCGTTTAAATATGCGTAAGTGACTAGAGCCCTAGGGATTTCGCAATCCTCTATCATTTGCCCTATATTGTAAACTTTATATAAATATGCGCTCGGTACATTGCTTTCAATTAATTTCTTAGCATATTCCAGAAACTTAGCAGCCTCATTCCAGGTTAAAGATCTTTTATCTAAGCCCTCGCATATTTTTTTCTCATCTTCAGTATACTTTTCGAATATGTTACTTGATATCCTACCTACTCTTCCGTCTCGTTCTTTTTTAGCAATCCCCTCATATTCTTTAGCAAATGAGTACGCAAAGGATATGGGATACTTCTTCTTAAATATGAATATTCCTCCAGAGACAGAAATGGATGGTAAGATTTCAACTATTAAATTAGAGAGTTCACCTAGAAGTATAAGAACATCGTCCCACTTCCCATATATTGCTAAGTCGTCCCCTCCTGAGTAGAGAACTACAATGGGAATATCACCTCTCTTTTTAAGTTCATTAATGACTTTGGTGGTTACTATATGGGCAAAAGTAAAGTCTAACAGAGAGGAAAAAGTCATGAATCTTCCTGGAAATGCCGATAAATTTTTTACTATTTCGCCTATTCTGTCACCGTCTGTAATACCTAGAGCTATATAGTTTGCCATGTCGTCTAGGCTCTTAAATTTCTCAGCGACGAGTTTAAATGTATCTTGTTTCTCAACGGGATGATATGTACTTAGAGTTATATAACCGAAACTTATCTTACTGAACTCTTTGACCAACTCTGGATAGATAAAGTCCAGGGTGTTGTTAACTGTAAATATTCTTATTCTTTTAGCAACTTCCTTTTTAGTCTGTATAAGTGATTTAAGAAAAGCTATATCATCATCTTTTTCACTTCCATGAACTAAAAGGAAACCTATATTTAGTGGTTCTATGTATATTTCTCCTACTCTATACTTACCTATAGTACGATAGCCTATTTCTCCTTTTACGTTATCTTTATACATCATTTCAATTACATATTTTAAGTTTCTTGTAGAATGCCCTACAATTAGTGAGATTAAGTTGATTTCCGATATTAAGGCATCTTTTGGAACTTCTCCAGCAGTTAAGGATTCTATTCCCTCCACATCTTTAGCTTTAAACATCATTTTCCTAGGATAAACATCTCCAAAGTAATCAATATCTACGTCTTCTGTGATATGTGGTTTTCCGACAATTCGCAAATCATATATAGTATTTTCTAATGCCTTTTTAAAACTTCTATCTTCCTCTCTTTCACTAAATATTTTCATTCCACTAACCTTAATTTTCTCACTACTAATGGAAGAGGCAAACTGTAATTCATAATTACTCCACTCCTCTACTTTAACTAGAATCTCATCTACCTTATACTTTACATTGTCACAGACTACGAAAATCAGTTTACCAGGTTCAAAGGAGATATTATGCAAAACTGAAATACCAAGCACATCAGCTATCTTATCGGATAAAGCCCTTTGAAGAAGTTGAAGAAAGAAACTTCTCCCCCTTAGCCTTTTAGATGATTCAGCTTCTCCTCTTATATTAGTAATGAACTTCTGTATTCCCTTTATATCAATGACTAGAAGTCTTATCTCTTCGCATACGGCTAGTGGAGCTGCCAGTCTGCTATGACCGTAAAGGGAAGTATTTGGAATTGCCTTATATACTGCAGCTGGAACGAATAGGGCTGTAGTTCTATAAATGTAATCATAGGTCTCAAGAAGACTTTCTGGGTCCTTAATTTCTTTTGCTCTATTTGCGAGTTGGACTAGCATCTCGTATATTCCCTTATAATTTATAAATGCCTCATTAACTCTCCTAGCCTTATAGGTTTCTGGAGCTGCATTAAAGTCAACGTAAGTAACAGAGTACCATCTAGCTAATTTTAACGGATCTACGTTAGGTTGAATATCTAAGGTGGGATCAAGTAATGGAGTTGATTCAGGTTTTCCAGTCTCCTTCGCTTCAATTCTCTCGCTTGCAGATGCGTAATCTCCTATCTTCCACTTACCTTTTTTAAAGAGTTCTACGTATTCCTCACCTAAGTATTTATTGAGGAAATCACATGTAAGTCTGTCATGTTCATAAAAATCACCACTTAATTCACATTTAGGCTCGATACCTGCCCTTTGTAAAATCTTACCAACATCATGTAAAAGCGTTACGAGCATTAGTTTCTCGTCCAAAACATATCACCTTATACAGATTTTGATCCATCCAACTCCTATACTATCCGTAAGTTTTACAGTCCTATTATCCCACAAATGTCCAGTAATTTTAGTCATAATACTATCTCTATTACTCTTAACATTTGAGGGTAAAGATATCGTTTTCGCAACGTGACCAGTAAACATGCCTATTTTTAGCGGGACACATTCACCTTCAATATGTAACTTTTCCAAAAATTCAAAGTATTTTCTTAAATTTTTATCCGTAGCCCTAAGTTTATCTTTTTCCGAATTTATTACTAGATTACTATAGTCTATAAGAGAATCAAATATTTCCTTCTTACTAATTTTATCATCTAGTTTCTTAAGCATGGAGTTTACCCCATAGTTTGAAGGTTGAAGAATTTTTACATCATAGACGAGTTTACCATTATCGAAAGTTATCGCATAATTCTCACTTTTAAAAGTGCCGAAAAGTTCAAGTATAGTTATTTTCCTAAGGGAAAGAGAAACTTGAATTATTTCTGGGTCGCTAATTATAAGCCTGTTTAACGCATCGTAAGTATATTTACCTCTACCGAAAGGAACTGTGTCCTTTAATAAACTCTCAACGGGTTCAGCTACATTTTTCACTTGCCTAAAAATCTGATTGGGAGGTAAAGTAGTGAGGGTATTTAGATTTGATTGAATTTGATTATATACAGATGGTGAATTTTTAGCCATTTTATTCAGTATAGCGGTTCTAATAAGCCCTTTTAGTGAAGATGCTGGTACTAAGTACTCATTTATCATGAGGATTTGATTAGGAACTGAAGTAGAAGGGAAAATTAGTTTAAAATCCTTAATTGTCCTAACGAATTGTTCTTTAAAAATTTCGCGTAAATTTTTTACTTTTCCTAGAGCTTTGAAAGGATCTACAATGAGTATTTTACCGTTTACAAGATCGAAATCCGCTCCCTTATATAAAGTTTCGCCGCTCCACACAAACGTAGGAGATAAGGGTTCAATTTCAATTCTAAAAGTTTCCTTAATCACGACTTAACCCCAGTTTGCTGTGAAGTTACTGATTTAGCTAGGTTCTCAATATCCTTACTCAGTTCTTCTACCGAGTTAAATTCCTTGTCCTTGTAAACTGTTTCAGACATTTTTGCTGGATCATAAATGTATACGATTAATTTAGTAAATTTAACTCTACCGTAACCCCTTGAACCAGCAGCTCCTAAATACGTCTTTTCTATAAGTACCATTCCTTTAACTAACAATTCTAAGTAATCCTTTAGTTTAGAGGAGTTCTTGTCAAAAACTAACAACGACAATGTACCGGTAAATGTTACTCCTGGTTTAACTCTACCTATGGTTCTGTGATCTGCTGCGGATGTTACTCTATCTATTCTGTTCTCGTTTTTATCCTCTATGAAGTCATCGAATGTTACTAAATCGTTTTCCTCATAGATATTGCATACATAGGTTTCCTCTGGAAATAGATCTTCAACTAAAAGGGACGTAGGAGAGAGAACTGTAAATAGAGAGGTCATTAATTGTGTTTTATTCTCTTTTTTAAGTTCATCAAAAACTTCATTTAACGGAAAGGCTCCGTATCCGAACATACGGTCTAGATCAGTTTTAATTAGAGTATTTACAAAATCAACTGAATTTAACTTATCTTCTGATGATAAATTAACGTATACATTTCTCGCTAAAGTATGAGACCATATTTTCTTGTCGGAGGAGTATAACGGTAATCCTAGGGCTATTTCTAAGAGAGATCTCATTCTTCCTTTCAAAGATGAACCTGGAATATAAGGAACTCTTACCTTGATATTTCTGCAAGTATAGGTTCTCTCTATACTCATTGGTTCAGTATCGGCTCCTCCGATTCTACCCAAAGCTTTCCCTGCAGATATTAATAAACCAGTTATCGTTTGCAAATAAACCTTAAACCTTATTATCTTTTCCAGTTTTAAGGAAATGGAAGGTTGACTTGACATACTCTTACCCTACCTCTTTAGCTATTACCGCTAAACTGTCTATCAGTAATCTCGCATTTCTTATTAGATTCTCATTCTTTATGTTAGACGCGTTAGCCGATAAAAGTTCATTAATCACATTAATTAATAAATCTCTTAGCCCATTATATATTTGTCCCCTTGCGTTTTGATATTCTATAATTACATAAACTCTAGGCAGTTGTTTTTTCAGAAAAGAAATAGCATCGTTTGAATTCCTCCCTTCAGCAGTATCGAGAATCCCTTCAGCAGTATCGAGAATAGTTGCTAAAATCTCATGTATCTTCCTGTAAGATGTTTCCGACTTTATTTGGCTATAAAAGTATCCGTAATTGTTCTCTAGGACTGCTTTCACTATTTCCATTGGCTGCATATTCCTTATAGAAATACTAACTCCTTGATGAGGTAAACGACTTGTTGACATATAGAATATACTAGGAATAAGGCTTATATAAACTTTTTCAGAATGAAAGATCAATTTTTATGTAAAATAAGTTAAATGATGGCTCAACTTATACACACCTACAAATGACAATCTTACAATTAATATAATCGTCTAGATCATTACAATATGGTTTCAAACCTACATCTGAGGAGGAAGGATATTTTATGCCGTCATTCATCTTGATGCTAGATTGGTTAAAGCAAACTACCTCTGAACCCGCTTCTATAGAGACTAATATATCATCCTTAGAAATGTCACACATACAACAATATGCTTTATGCATTTTACACTCAACAAAATCACAGTTGTTCTTACCCTCATTGCATTCCCTAACTTCATGAATATCCGTATGATGAATTAAATACCCTGTTATTTCATTCATAAATCTCAAAATTTCCTCACCTACATTTACGTTCTTATCCCAAACCTTAATTATTTCTACCTTTTTTATCAAATTCAAATACCTAGCTAATAATTCATGGCGTAAATTTCCAGCAACTTCAATGTTCTTACATTTTTCGATACAGTAATATAATCCAATTAAATCAATATAAACACGAACCATATTATCCTAACACCGCAGAAACACTGAAACCTGGGATATACCAACTGTCTTCTCTAGGGACGATCTCTAGCTTCTTTCCATCTCTGTTTATTACATACACCTTAACATTTGAGGAATTACGGTGTAAGAGTCCTCTATAAAAGTCCCAACTATGGGTTATGGCAACTACGTGTAAATATTCTGAGTTTTCCGTTAGGTGTCTAATTATTCTCCCTAATGTATAGGCGAAACTAGGATATGTAAAAGCTTCAGGTTCGTCAAGTAAAAGTAAAACATTTTCCCTCTTTTTACTTAAGGCATAAGAGTACATTGTGGCAGTTAAAACAAAAGAGGGATAAAAAGAGGGAGGAAGTTCAGTGATTTTAGTACCTTCATTTCCAAAAATGTCTCTCCATTCTAAGCCGTTTTTAGTTAAGGAAATCCATAACGGTACTAGATACTTAGCTTCTTCCTCATGCTTTGCTTCTTTCAATTCTTCAGTTATTTCCCGAGTGACATTGTTAACTTGTTGTTTAGCCTCGAATAAATCATCGTCTCTAGATAATGAACGTATTTCAAGCAATCTAGAAATACCACTAACTTCTTTCCCTATTTCTGATAATTTACTTAGCTTTTCATTACCCTCATATCTTTCAAAGAATTCTCTATATTTATCATAAATATAATAAGTTATTATATAGGGGTCTATATATATTACGTAATTAAAATCCTTATCTATCGAACATTCTCCTATAGGTGGATAATTTACGCTTAAATTGTATTTTAACCCTTTTATAGAATTATAAATACACCTTAATAATATTGACTTACCGTTTAAATTTGGTCCTATTAGTAACGTTAATCTAGTTAACTCTAATGTTACGTTAGCTTCTACGGGATCCGTCACGTTTACGTTTACCTTCATAATTAATATTTAGGATAAAAAGATAATATATTCTTTCACTAAGTACTTCATTTGCGATACCCCTTTATAATAATCGCTTAAAAAGGTTTAGCATTAAGTTGCTTTGTGGAATTCTTCAGTTTTTTCTTAAAACGTATAGCTAACTTTTAACTCAACATAAGATTTAGAATTTACTTTTACTTCTTCTAGCTTAAGACCTAAGAAATTTCAACTAATCCACAAAGCAGCATTAAGCTTAAAGAAAATGGGACCATATCTAAAAAGCTGATGAAGAAATATAAAATAGCCTAACAATTATAAATTAATGAAACTCATTATCGTTAAGTTCACATCTCCTTTCAAAATAGCAGAAAGGGAGAACTATATAGATACAATAACTCTTTATAGAGCATTCATTAAGGCTTTATCACTCTTAGGTGAATCCTTTGACGAAATAAAAAACGGTGAGGTAAAATTCTCATCCATGTTCCCTATAGTTGATAATAAACTTTACCTAAAAATGCCCTTTAAAACGATACAATGCGACAATAGGGATATGGAAAAAGAACTCAAGAAAATAGAGTATATAGATGTTGATATTTTAAAAGAAGTTGAACCGCCTTATAGACTTGAATGTAGAGGAACTGAAAAATACGTTAAGGGGATTAATGGAAAAGAGATAAAGTTAGAATCAAATTACCTTTCATCCTACGGAGAGACAATAGTTGAGTATAAGAATAGAATGGACAGACTTGTAAACTCAGCTGATATATATTCTTCTCCTTCATTTATGCCTAAATATGAGATGGGATTTCTAAGTACTAATTGGAATGATAAGCTGGATAAGGCCTTAAGGCTTTTAGAGAAACTCGGTATCGGAAAGGACAGAAATCTAGGATACGGTAAATTTACAGTTAAGAAAATTAAGGATTATAATTTGAGCTTTCCAGAAAAAAGACAATATAAATATGTTACCGGAAGGGCCTATACGGAACACGAGTTCTTAGCGGAAAGACTAGATAAAGTCCAGATATTAGGAGGTGATATAAGTCTGGTATTGTTTAACACTCTAATACTCCTCCCTATCGGTTCTCTTGTAAAAAACGTAAAGAGACTATTATTAGAAAAAGAAAATAACATCGTAATAATAGATTCAATACTCTTATAAATTGACTAAAAAGCAGCAATAAGCTATAAAAATAATTATAATACTTCCTCAGACTCTAAAGGAAAAGGAAATTAGAAGTTTCTTAAATTAGCTATATTCTATGGATTTAGTTACAATTACTATATAATAAAGAGAAAGACAATAATAACTTAACATTCGCGCTATCAAAAAGATCCCTCAATTACTAGCAATCTATTATAATAATTTTTAATTAATTTCATGTATTATACTTAAATATACAATAGGAATATTAGCTATTTCTTCTATATATTTTATTGTGAGATGCCTAATTTATATAGCAGGAGATGTAATGTCATATACTCCAACTAATTATAAAATTGAAGGTAGAGAATTTAACACCTTTTTCTCAGCTCACGCCCTAGCTAAACTTCTAAGTCCACAAAAAATAGTGGCACTTCTACCAGATAGCCTAATAGTTCATGATGACACTACAGCTAAAGATCTAGATATTTTAATAAAAGGATATAAGAATATGATATTAATTAGAAGTAATCAGCTGTTTAGAGACGAAAATATGAGAAAAGACATAGAGGACTTCGTCAACAGAATTGAAGTAAGGGTCGTACCAAATGTGGGTAGCGGGCAAGCTTATTATGTCAATAACGAAGGTAACTTAATAGCTGAGGGTCAGAGATATAAAAGGAGCCCTTACTATTCAGAAAGGTCTCCAGTCTTCATCTTTAACGTAGTTTACTCAATATTTAACGAGATAAGTAAATCTTGTAATGAGATAATAGTTGACTTAACTCACGGAACTAACGTATTAGTCTCCGTTACTATGGCTGTAGGTTCCCTTTTTAATAGTAGGTTCGTAGCTGCACCGGTAATGGGACCTCCCGGACAAAAAGTATCAATAGTTGATTTAACAGAGGTCGTTAAGGCTATGAAGGACTCCTTAGCGATAACTTACTCCATAGAGAAAGTAGATGAGAGGTATTTCAGAGACTATAGCGTAACTCTTAAGAGCTTAAAACCCAATGAGTTTAAGGAAATGAAATTGATAATAGAAAGGATTAAATCAAAAGATCCAAATAAAGTAATTAGCCTATTGAAAAACTTAAGGAATGGTTTCGCTGTAGACAGTGTAAGGGGTATGAGAGATTTAGAAAGTTATATTAACGAATTAGAAAGGGACGTAAACGAACTTTCTAAGGCTTATAGTGAATGGTATAATCACTCTTACTTCGAGAAGGAGAACATGATAGTTCTCTCACACTTCTACTCTACCATTAAAGTTAGGGACTTAATTTATAAGGGTAACGACTTAGAAGTTCTTGAGAAAATTTTAGGCTTATATATAAAAGTAGGTTATTACGACAAGGCTATATCATTGGCAAGAGAACTTCCCGTAGCCTTTTGCCTTAACTCCAGAGGAGGCGGCGTATATAGTGACTTTGACAAGAATTATAAGGAATGTGACGAAATTGTTAGGAATTACCTTAAGGAGAGCAGTATACTTCAGTTTAGAAATATACTAATGCATGGAAGCCTTTCTAAGGATGTGGGGGCAGAGGTAAAAGAGGGTAGAATAGAACTAAAAAATGAAATTGGATTATCAACAATAGAGAATTACATTACGCAGAAGCTGGAGAATGATTACCAGTATGTTAAAAATAAAGTAGTGCAAACAAACACTTAAAAGGCAGGTAGTCAAATAACTGTTATGTGTAAAATTTATTTATAATTCGTATTACTTTTTAACATTATTTTTATTCATATATTCTAATAATAAATTGAATTATCTATGTAAAGCTTCTAACAGTAATTTTGCATAATTTATTGAAAACTGAGGTTAGAGATTATCATAAAATCGGTTCTAATCTCTTCTTATCTCGGATTTTTCATGTACTTTTATGGAAAGACTTAACGTATTGTTACATTTCTATATTATAAAGTATTACTCACGTAGAATCGGTTCTGATTAAGAAAAATATTATTACCAACTTTCGTACTTGATAAACGTAAATCTAAATGGGGCACTTCAAAACTATATAAATATCGCTAGATGTAAGGTAAATTAACAATTGAGGGTTTTCCATTAATTTCAGATAATATAGTAAATACTATCATGATCTTTTTCCCGACGTTAGACCTTGTTATGTGCTTTGTTGAATTCTTCAGTTTTTCTCAATAGGAACAGAGTGTGGACAACAATTTCATTCATTTGAAATTTGGTTAAAATTTCCTTAAAGTTGCATCATTTAAACTCTCTGATTCACAATGAAATTTTTGGACATGGTTAAAATTACAGCACTATATTTTATTAACTGATAAATCTTGTGTTGAATTGAAATTAAATTTACACCTTATATAATTTATACTGAATTAACAAAATTGTTGTCCACACTGGTAGTGTCGTCGTTAAGTTATTTATATTTGTATAACGAGTATTACTTATGGGTAGGAAGCCTGTATTTAGGCAAGACGTTTCTTGTCCCTCTTGTGGTAGTCATCATGTTGTTAAGTGTGGTAGGCCTTTGGGTAGGCAGAAGTT
>Ga0208549_101073_pt1 | contig 10097 bp, 5 predicted proteins | sample BED_host_MetaG_FD_187135 | JGI IMG/M metagenome (GOLD analysis project Ga0208549, IMG submission 187135) | Hot spring microbial mat communities from Yellowstone National Park, Wyoming, USA - BED_host_MetaG (SPAdes) (version 2) | ecosystem: Environmental > Aquatic > Thermal springs > Hot (42-90C) >... | reverse complement strand
GAAATCACGATTAAGCACATCGTTTCAAGGGAGGAGGCAAGAAAGTATTTGGAGGAATTGATAAAAACAGTGCACAAGGATCATAAAGATAAGTTCAATGACAACGAATTAAAGGATAAAATATTGGATTCAGTTAAGCATGAGGGAAATTATCCATTAAAGCTTCTAAGAGATGTCTTTCAGGACGTGAATGCAAGAATTCCTTACAAGAGTAAGGAGAACATAAAGGCTGACCTTGACATAAAAATAAAAATTAAAGATGAAACCGAAGAATTTTTGAGCGCAAGTATTTTATTTGGTATAGCGTCCACGGGAGAAGCGGTTCCCTACTTTTTAAAATTAATACCCCAAAGCTTGCACGAAAATATAAAGCAACTTTTACCTGGTATAATCTCTCTCTTGGGTATAGCTTCTCCAGCTTTTTCCCTCTTAAACATACCTGCCATTCTTTATGAGATGAAGGAATTTTTAAAACATAGAAGAGAAAAAAAGACAACCCTGTTTGATAAGTATCTGCAATTAAAAGAGTACTGGGATTCGCTAAATGACTCAGAAAGGAAAATGCTGTGCTATAAGTTGGATAAGAAAAACAAACTTAAGCCAGGGGCCAGCGAAGAATACCTCAATTATATTTTCATGAATAAATGGAAGGACGTAGAAAATGAAATAAAAGAAATAGAAAAAAAACTTGATGGTTTTGAAGACAGACTAAAAAAACTTGAAAGTGAATACCCGAAAATCATTCAATTGCTGAATGAGTTGTCGCAGGTCAACGAGAGCATAAAGCTCATCAAAAATGAAATTGAATTTTTGAAGGAAAGAATTGAAAGATTGGAGGAAGAACTCTATTCGACTGGCGCTGAAAAAATTGAAAATATTAAAACGCTAAAAGATAAGTTAGGCGTTCAAGACGAAGAGCAAAATTTAATTGGACAAGGAAATTCTGAAAATGACAAAATTGTAAAAGATAAGATTAATGAAATAATAAGCAATTCTAAGGGCCACGTCTGCATTATAGAGGGAGAGGCTGGATCAGGGAAAACAACTCTTTTGTACATGATAGGAAAGTCTTTGCTTAAGAAGAGGAGCAAATTATACTACATCGTAGAGCCAAGCAATTTTTCATTTCAAAAATTCCGAGACCTAGATGCTTATGCGATTTATGATGCAAGAGATCGCAATATGGCAAATAAAATATTAGAAAAATTAAGGGAGGATATAGAAGGCAATGTTCCCCTTGCTAAGGTTATAATTTCTGTCAGAACGTCTTATTTAAAGGAACCTGACTTTGATGAAGTTAGAAGGAAAGAAGGTTTCAAGTACGTTTATGAAGCGCAAACAGGTTATAATGAATCAATTTTGCAAGAGATGGCTATTAGAAGACTAAAAAATTCATTTTCCGACTTACGACAGGATGATTTAAACAAAGCATCTGAAATCTTAACTAAGAAATCAGAGGGGTTGCCATTATATATCAAAGAAGCAATGAAGATGCTAGAGGGGAAAGGATTTAGCTTAGAGCTATTAAATAAATTCCCCAGGGGCACAGCGAACATGATACTGTCTATATTATCTGAGGAGGGAAACACAGACAGCTCACTGATATTTGTTTATTTTCTTGTTGCTAACTATCCAAGATTTCCCCGAAGGCTGCTGAAATACATTGAAAATTTCTTCGGCATTCATACACCCAATTATATGGATGAAAGTTCTGACGGAAAACTTTTTCTGCATACGTGGTACAGAGATATACTTTACAGTATAATGGATGCTAGATATCCATCAGACATAATTAACAGGTTTAATCTATCAGATGATTCAATGCCATCAGTAGAAAAGCTTTTAGGGTTTGCGAAAAAGGTAATAGAAAAGAGGGATATTTTCGACAAAATAAGGAATAACTATGAAAGACCTTTTGCAGATTTCATAAATAAGTATCCAAACAATCCTGTATTGAACGAATTAAACAATCACATAAAAGAATTCTTCAAACATCCTAACTCAATCAGACCCTTAGACCTTTCAGACGCAATCCTCCTTTCTTCTATCATAGGCTATGTAGAAAGTGAAATTAGAAAGAACGACAAATATCATTATGGATTTAATATATTAGAGGAAAAAATTGATTACTCGCTTATTGAACCCTCAGGTCTTGATGCATACATTGAACTTATTAGCTTCCTAGTAAACAGCATTGCCAAAGAAAGCCCTAGAATTTCTAAGGATGAAATAAGGCCGTTCTATCTCTTTACGTTGATAGCTTCTTTGAATTTGTTTAACGATAACACAATTAACACTTTGCAAAAGGAGTTCCTTAACATGACAGTCAAGAGCGATATGGATTATGAAGCGATTTTTAGCAGATTTCTAAATTCGTCATACACAATTTGTAGTTACATATCGAACTTTATATCAGCACTAAGCACAATAGGCTTTCTAAACTTAAAATACGATAGCCTTTCCCCAAAACAAATTTACAAAGTTGCGTTGATTTACGTGCTTAAATCGGAATTCGATAAAGCTATAGAGGAATTCGATAAAGCAATTGAGCTCGATCCAAACAACCCTGACTATCATAACAATAAGGGAAAAGCTCTATATGAGCTGAAAAGGTACAAAGAGGCAATAAAGGAGTACAATAAGGCATTGAGATTGAGCTCGATCCAAACAATCCTGGATATCATTACAATAGAGGAGATGCTCATTACAATAAAGGAGATGCTCTAAGTAAGCTGGGAAGGCATGAAGAGGCAATAAAGGAATTCGATAAGGCGAAAGAGCTTGGCCATAATAACCCTAACTAATATTACAATAAAGCAATTGCTCTAGGTAAGCTGAATTAGAACTCAAAAAAACTCTAGAAATCTACCTTGCCCAACCAGGTAAAGGAACGTGATCTTACGATATGAAATGTCGATTGCGAACTTGATTACGGAAAATGAAGTTGCGAGACAGATACTAGAGAAAAGGGCAAAACAAGAGAATGATATTTGGATAAGAAACCTTTAGAAATACGTGAGATTTTACAGTAAAAATGGATCATATGTTAAGGTTCATATTTAGCAGTACTTCCACAGGTAATAATATTTCATAATAATTGATGATTTTTGGTTAGCTTTTGTTTTAAAGCTGTGTTGTTTAGTTTTAGACAAATTTTAGCCCTTAATGCAAACTAAGGATCGCCTATTAGCTTATTTAATTTCTTATTCGAGGCTCCAGCCCGCTTGCTATTATTTCTATTTCAACAATATGCTTGAAAAAGTATGCAGTCGTGCTTTGAATTTCAAATCCTGAGAAAACAAAAAACACCACATAAAACACCGTTTACAAGTGGACGTTAGAGTGGGGGTGTCAAAAAACTGTCACCAAAACTTTCAATACAGCATTTTTCATAAACAAATTTGGAAATCAGCAATGAATTTTTCTTACTACCAACACCTGACTTCAACATGAATAAAGTAGCACACGCTACACAAGATAATTAAAAGCTGTTTTAAATTAAGTTTTTGTTTTAGTGTTATAGGGTTGGTATTTCTTGGGTTATGATTGCTTTGTAGGATGTTGTTGGTTTTAGTGTTTCTTGGTTAGTTTTTATGTGGTAAAAATTGTTAAGGCTAAATTTTATTCTCTTTTTGCTGTAATGCATGGTTCTTTGATATGACATTGACCAAAATGTTACTATAACTTATTCACATGCGATGTATTAGGATGATGCTTCAGCTTCTAATATTAAGAGTTAATATCTTTGATGCATGAAAGAAGGCTTAAACGATTTATCAGCGTAAATCACACGGTTGTGCAGCATATTTATAGGTTTGAGGGTAATAATCAAGCATGAAGAAGGAACATTCATAACAGGATGCTGTGATACTGGTACTCTTTCAATCCTCTTCTGAGTTTAAGGAGATTGTTCTTTTCGAATGATGTCTTTATTAGTGTGATGATAGTTTGTTCGTTGTTTCGTAATTCTCGTAGTAATAGTATGTGAAGATTGTGAATCTTTATGCGACCCCTGAGTAGCGTGGCATTGTATTTTTGTATAGCTACGATGTGTGATACTTTTCTGGATTGATTGCCATACTGGAGTTCTATTTCATGAATTATATCTATATCATTATACTTTACGATTTGGTATTTTTCGAAAAAGATATCGAATAGTTTGAAAGCTGACATCTTATCTAAAATAGTCTCAATCTCATGATACCTCTCGTGTGGAGTTGGTCTTTCTTTTGTACCATGTCTCACTTGTGATGGTGAATATTCTAATATTGGTTTATCTTGAATTCTTGTTAATCTAACACTAATTACTGGTTTTTCGTTGGGATCCAATTCTATATTTTTATTTTTCTTATAATACTCGTATAAAGCGCTCCCTTCATCAATAGGGTATTCTGAGATCTTAAAATCCGAGAAGTATATTATTTGGCCCCGTTTATAGTTGTTTCGTATGGGACTAGAACATGCTTATCTATTAGATCTTCTGGTGAATATTTTCCACTATTGATTAGATCTAGTGCTGACCGGAGTTTACCGTGTGTATCTACGCTTATGTAAGCATGAAGGTCCTGTGGGTCAAGATCAAAATCAAGGTGAAACCAAAATAACTTGGCATTTTTACGAAAAATGTTTAGTGCTAGTCCTGTGTGTGATTTTAATAGCTTGTATTTACTATTTTTATCTGAGAGTAGCTCTGAAATTTTTTCTTGAGTTAAAAGTTTTGCTTCTAATTTAAAATCTTTAGTACTATTTTTAATATCGTTTATGATGCCACCGTCCGTGGATATGACGTTTAGTTCCATGTCTTTATTAACACGTCTCTCAGTAAAACCGATAAAAGATGTGGAAGTTGCATGCCTTTGTAATACGCCGTATTTTCTTCTGCGTTTGCCTTTATAATATACATATTTGTCAATATTGTGAAATTAAAGCATCACTCCTGTGAGAGGTTTGTTTTTCAAGTGTTATAGGATATGGCTTAAAGGTTTGCTAGATCTCAACACGTTTAATATTAATTTCGAGTCTTACACTAATTTCACCAGTTGATATATCTATCTGCTGGATTGAATATTTATTTTTATCGTGGAAAGTGTTTTTAGTAGCATACGCTACTTCTGTGTTTTAAGCAAGCTTTGCATAATATTTAATGGTGGTTAGAATGATTGAGAAAAAACGTTTTGGATTTTACTTGTAGGATTTTTGCTTTTGCTAATAACATTGTTTGAAGCGATAATATTAATGTTAAAGTTGCCGGACGATGACCTGATGTTCAGGTTGAGGATGAGAGTAAGGGGTAAGAAGTTGTTGATCATAGTGTCGTCATTTATAATAAAAAATTGTGCACTTTTTACCTTATGATCTAAATTATGTTGCAAGTAATATTAAGTTCCATAATCATAAAGTTTGTAGCTGAATGACAACACTATGAAATAGAGAAATAGACATTCTCCTCTTTATTCTGCTAAAATGACTCAATAACTGTATAAAAACTAAATAGTTTGGTTTCATTCTTTCAAAATCAATTTCATATTAGAAATTCTCTTAGCTATAACCCTTCATTATATCTCTTCAACTCCTCCTCAGTGAATATTCCACATTTTATTAATCCAGGAATCGTAAGCGTTATTGCTATTTTTATACGATGATCTTTTGAACTTAACAATTCAATGAAGTATTTTTTGTTATTCATTGCATCTTCTTTACTTATTATTCCACTTTCTATTAGCAATGGAACCCAACGCCATGCATCAAGTCGTATATATTCATTTTCTGAACTTAACAATTCAATGAAGTATTTTTTGTTATTCATTGCATCTTCTTTACTTATTATTCCACTTTCTATTAGCAATGGAACCCAACGCCATGCATAAAGTCGTATATCTTCATTTTCTGAACTTAACAATTCAATGAAGTATGATTTATTCTTAGCCAGAACCTCTTTTGATATTACCTTCTCGTATGATATTACCTTCTCGTAAAACCTCTCTAAACACAAATCCCAAATTTCTAATCTATCACCTTGATCATTTGTCTTCAACAATTTTTCAATTAAATTTTCTAATATCCCACCCTTTTGCACCGATTTTAATTTATGCTCCTCTATATTTTTGAGTATAGCAATTATTTGATTAGACAGTAAATCAATATTCTCACTTAATTTCGATGCAAATTCAAGTGCCTTAATTTGATAATCTGTATTGTCTTTGATTATGGATAATGATAACAAGTAATAGGCGTTCAGCACATCAATCCCGTTTTTAAACTCATCCCCCTTAAAAATCTCATCTATTTTTTGATTGAAAAGAAAGTTAAAATTATCAACTATTTTTTCTGTATCATCAACATTTGTATGATAAACATTCTTGTATTCATTAATAAGATTATTGATCCCCCCTTTCACTATATCGTGTATGAGTTTTAAGAATCCGTATTTATCTAACTGAAAGAATAGCATTCCAACTTGGAGTTTATTATTTTCAGTGGTAATATTAATTAAGTTTCTGATATCATTAATATTCAGGATTTCATATAATAAAATTTTATTCTCATCGTAATTTAGAATCCTTTCTAGAAAATTTATATCTAGAAAAGCCAAGGGCAGTGGTTTATTTAATTTTAAGATGGCATTCAATAATGATAAAACTTTGGAAATTTCTCTTCGGTAACCTATTCGATTGCCACGCCAATGCTTTGGTAAGTAGTAACTCTCCAATTTCTTCCTTGCATATTCAGTGGGGTCTTTATCTATATCCTCTACATCGCTCTCAGTTATTTCCTTAGATTTTTTCTTTTTTATCGATTCCATGAAAATTTTAATTATTATTGGAAGACCTGCAGCTTTTTCTACGATTTTTCCTTTTAATTCTTTAGGAATTGAAATACCAGCAGATTTTGAAAGGCTTTCAAGTACATTTAAAATTTCAGCCTCGCTAGTTTTTTGCAGAAATATTTGTCTTAGTTTTTTTTCTAGTTTATCTTTTTTAGTATTTAAATTGGAAATTTCCAGAGAGTCTATTTTTTTTCTTAAGAGTCTTTCCCATTTATTGTACTCTATTGTAATAATTATAGGCGATGTTCGTTTATCCTTGTCTAAAAATTCATCAAGGATTTTTTCAAATTGATCAATTTTATCTACCTCTATTTGTGAGTCGTCAATAAATAGCAGGTCTCTTTCACCGTTCTCAATAATCACAGGATACTTAAATCTATCCGGACTCGTTATCTTAAAAAATGCAAATCTATTTCTGTCCGTCAATCTCTCCTCTTCCTCATTTCTATTGAAAATTTCACTAATCACCCTATATGTAAACCAGCTCTTGCCTGTACCTGATGGACCTGTTATTACGTAAACTCCGGGTTTACTTTCATCCCAGTTCCACAGTTCTTCAATCAAGGATGAGAAACGCATCTTAGATCTATTGCCACCTTCGCTTCCATTAGTTATTTCAAATTCGTTATGAATATCTGCTATGGCTTTAGGATCAACGTTGTAATATTCTTGTAGAGTTTTTATATCGTCTACTTGATTGAGTCCTGAAGCGCTTATATCAACTTCCGTTATTCTCTCCTTTAAAAATTCAATTTCATCTTTAATGAGGCTTATGTCTGGATTGATCTTTGACAATTCATTCAGCAATTGAATGATTTTCGAGTATTCACTTTCAAGTTTTTTTAGTCTGTCTTCAAAACCATCAAGTTTTTTTTCTATTTCTTTTATTTCATTTTCTACGTCCTTCCATTTATTCATGAAAATATAATTGAGGTATTCTTCGCTGGCCCCTGGCTTAAGTTTGTTTTTCTTATCCAACTTATAGCACAGCATTTTCCTTTCTGAGTCATTTAGCGAATCCCAGTACTCTTTTAATTGCAGATACTTATCAAACAGGGTTGTCTTTTTTTCTCTTCTATGTTTTAGAAAATCCCATATATCAAAGAGAATAGCGGCTATGGCAAAGAGGGAGAAAGCTGGGACAGCTATACCCAAGAGAGTGGTTATACCAGGTAAAAGTTGCTTTATATTTTCTTTCACACTTTCGGGTATTGATTTTAGAAGATTGGGAGCTACTTCTCCTATGGACGTTATACCAAACAAAATACTTGCGCTAAAAATTTCTTCAGTTTCATCCTTAATTTTTATTTTTCTGTCAAGGTCAGCCTTTATTTTATCATATTGGTCACGGTTTGCAAATCTCTTCTGAGTTTTTTCGAAAACGTCTTTTAAAAGTTTTAATGGATATGTTTCCGTATTTTTGGGGATTATGGAACCATCTTTTTCAGTCTGTTTAACAGATTCTAGTATTCTTTCATTTAAATCATTATTAAACTTCTCTGCATGCTTTGATTTCTTTATCAGCCTCTGTAGAAACTCCCTGGCTTCGTCTTTTGAGACTGTGTGAATGACAACATAATATTTTTTAATCTCTTTTTCCAAATCAAGACGTTTTTGAAAAAATTTAGAAAAGGTTTGCAAACGGTGAGCAGCTTGCCGTCCATTTCGGTGCTCTTCTAAATATTCATCAAGATATACCTTAAATGTATATTCAGGAATAAATAACGCTACTTTTTGACCATTTCTCAGAGCATCCATAATGTCTGTAAATTTATTTTTGTCATCGGGATTATACTTATACCCTTCAATACATAATTTTCTATCCGGAAATCTTGAAGAGTACTCTAAGTACAAAGTGGTCAGACCAGATAACGGGTACCCAACTACAATTATTTCCTTATTCTGTTTTAATTTTTCATCTATCCTTTTCTCAGTTTCTAATTCAATTTTCTCCTCATCGGTAGCTAGCCCCATCGACTTCGCCTTTTCCCATCACTAATTTAATTTATTTAAATATATATATATTTTAATATACTATGTTCCACGGTTCTTTGATGCGCTTTTTTCTGACTAGGTATTTTCTATATATTAAAAGTTAATTCAGGCCTTATGATCATTTATTCCGCTCTTAATATGCTTGTTAACTATGGGGAGTAAGTTACTTATCAGTCAGTTTCGTGATATGCACGGGATGATTGGTTTAAAAATTTATGTCTTGGATGGCTTTCTCTTTTAGTTCTATGTTATTCGCTTCCATGTAAATATTGTAGAAGCCATGTGTTTTGCTTTTTCCTACCCTGACAATACCCACAACAATTATCCTATCTTCAGGCTTCATGATATTCACTAAGTCTTCCATTAATAATATCCTTAGATTTCTGGATTGCCGTTCTGACATGATGATCTCCGGTTTAATAAGAATACTTTATATATCCATGAATCTTGATTTTTCTTTTAATAATATCATTCTACCATTATATCTACAATCAAGATTAGGGCATTTTCTTGAAGTCCTTATTTCACCATCTTCATCAGGCTGCACTTTAAATTCCTCCTTGCATGTCGGACATTTGAGCATCCCCTCAACAATTTTATATCTAACATTATTGATTTTCGAAACTACTCCTTCAACCGCTATTAGCTTACCTATATCCCTTTCTCTTATATTATAAATGTCTATATGATTCTCTTTCGGCAACTCCCTTGAATCTCACGTGAAAAGTTCCTATTTTACTTGCATACTCATTGTCATATAGTGTTATTAAGCGTTTTAGTGTTTCGCTGGTTTCTTCTATGTGTATGTCTGGGTTTTCTAGGAGACCTTGTGCAAACTTCCTATCATAATTTAAGAGATCATCAAAATCAACGTAGAGTGAGATTTCATTCTTTGCAGGCATCGCCTCTATACGCTCCCTATACTTAAACCTCTCACCAACCTGGAAATACCTAAAGAAATTCTCATATTATTGAGTAAGTATGTTATTTTCAAATACGTTCGTCTCTTTCAGGCCTCCATCTTGATTTTCTTCATTAATTACTATTCCTTAAGCATATATAAAATGTTACTATTATGCAATTTATTATTGAAAGTTAATTTAGATCCTATGATCACTCATTATAGTGCATTTGTTAGCTTACTCCCCATAAGTTACTTACGGGTGATTTAGAATGGTTTAGTGCTTTAAGAAAATTAAGCTTTTATATTGCTTTCCACAAATCGCCTCTCGCACGATAAATGGAGAACTTTGTTCGCATATGTTCAATAATCTCT
>Ga0208549_101070_pt1 | contig 10108 bp, 9 predicted proteins | sample BED_host_MetaG_FD_187135 | JGI IMG/M metagenome (GOLD analysis project Ga0208549, IMG submission 187135) | Hot spring microbial mat communities from Yellowstone National Park, Wyoming, USA - BED_host_MetaG (SPAdes) (version 2) | ecosystem: Environmental > Aquatic > Thermal springs > Hot (42-90C) >... | reverse complement strand
CTGACTTCCTCCCCGCCCTGGAAGGGCGAGGGTTCCCTTCCAAGGGGCTCATCGTTCCCACCATCGATTCGGGTTTACATCTCTGGTGGGCAGTCGGGGTAGCCAGAGAGCCCCCTTTGAGGAGGGGACTTTCATCCAAATTACGTCTAGTCCCTTGAAGGAAAGAGATACTGATTGCTCCTCCCACAGTCCCATTAAGCCCTCAATCGAGCTGGGGAGGAGCGTCATTAAGAGAAATTTTGATAAAGAAGTATTTAAATAAAAGGGAGCTATCCACCCCCGGCTGGCGAGGCTTTCCGCCCCCTCAACCCCCTTTTCGGTAAAGGTAAGTCAGGGCGATCGTGTTTTGATCACGAGTAGAACGAAGGGGAAACACGTTGATCTCCGCCGGGAAATTCAGCCGACTGCACGTAAAATAGAGTCCCACCAGAACCTTCGGGAAAGATGAGGGAGATGGCTGAGGCCCGGCTGTTGAACGCGTCGTTGGAGAGGGTATGTTAGGTCCAGGATGTCTGCCCCACATCGTAAGTGACTAAGAGGGGAGGTCGTAGCCCAAAAAAGCTGAGGGAGGCGAGGGTGAAACTGTGGAGAGTCGAGGAGGTCGAAGCATGACCGGACGGGTGGGGAGTTCCGGGTAAGCACGTGGAGGGCATAGGTACGGAAAGGAGCCCTCGGAACTACGCCACGGCTGTGACCAGGATGAGTGGAGAGACGCTGCTGGCCTCAGGCCCTGAAGCTCCACGAAGAGGTCAGGATCCCAACAGACTTCCCAAGGCTAAAGGCCTTCCCGCCCTTCACGAGCTCCACCAAGCGTTCAGGTTCTTCACCTTCACGCTCGCCTGCCCTTCTACTCCGTCCTCGTGCCCTTCAAGGGTGTGTGGCGACTCGGCTTCCTCCTGACCTTCGTCCTCATCTGGAAGGTAAAGGACCGTCTGGGAATTCGCTCTGTTGAATTGTTAGAACTGTTTCGATTTAATTCTGTCATTTTCGGGGAGGCGGTTTTGGGTCTACCTTCATGTCTGGGAGGAGGTTGGGAGTTTTACCTACTTAACGGCCTCGTTTAAACAGCACATCAAACTAACGAGGCGAGTAACTAGCTCACCTGCTTGTGCTGTCCCATGAATCCCTCTTCCTTAGTCTTATGGATCTCTTATCGTGTTATCCTTATAGTCAACTACAACCTTCATTTTTCTTAAAAATCCTTCCCCTGCTATGTTCTTTTCAATCACCGGCGAGTTAAGCACTTTTGCTATGATCTCTTTTCCTAGATATTTAACTTTAGCAAGTTTGACAAAGGTAGAATAACATTCTAAGGACACAGTACACAGTCTAGGTCCTTGAGAAGGTTCGTAAGGAATGGAGTCGAAAACTTCCTTGGTGAGTAATATTTCTCCCTCAAATCCGGTATCAACTTTAGTTAAAACCTTCACGCCCTCAATTTCGACTTCAAAGTCCAAGTAAATACACCTTATCTGGTACTTCGACCCTAACCTTCTTTCCCTCCTTCCTTCTTGCCTCCATGTACTTGTAGGCTTCCTCCTCGTTATCAAATACCCTTTCTCGCTCGCCTTCCACAATGACCCTATATCCAGGGCTTGGAGTGCCTGAAGGTAGGTAAAGTCCCAACATTTTCCTAACCCACTCCTTCAGCCTGTAAGCGTCTTCACCCTTTCTCTCGACCAGGTTTTTAACCTCAAGGACTTTCACAGGTATTCCCAGCTCTTCAGCCCTCCTCTCAGAGAGAGTGTGACCGAAGTTAGCAAACCTGATCAGCCATTCCAGATACTTGGGGGTGATGATAATTGGGGGTGAGGGGAGAAGGACCACATCGTTGAATTCTTGGTATTTATAATAGATTGAATCCGCCCCGGCCAGTAGGCCTGCTAACGTGAGAAACGCTATCTCGGGTTTCAAGCCAGGTGTGATATTAATGTAAACTTCGTCTCCTCTCTCCTTAAACTTCATGATCTTATAGACGACCTTATCAAAGAGATCTTCGATGCCCTCATAGAAGGTCTCTTCGGAAGAAATTGTCCTCACGATAGCTAATTCAGACCTTATTCCTTGCTCATCTAAGTATTCCTTGATTACTTCTCCAGCTAGCCTAGAATTCCAAGTGTTTGTTGCGTAAAGGAAAACGTAGACTTCCTCCCTCTTATTCTGCTTTAATTTTTCAAAAGCCGAGAACAGGGAGTCCAATTCAGCAGAGGCCACTTTTCCTTTACCCCTCAAGTAGTCTAGCAATAGGGATTTGAGAGCGTTGAAATTGCTCCCTATTTTACTTTGCCTATCGTCGTTAAACTTAAGCCTATCCCAGTCTCCAAGGCCCAACTCTTCAATCCTTTCCTTCACCTTCCCATCCCTTAGAGAACTCCCCAACAGCGAAGTTCCGACGGCACTCACGTGAACTTTGGCCATATGATATAATTATTGGAGGATTTTAAAAAAGTTGAGCGATCGAACAGCTAGTTTGGAGTAATGTTGGGGAATCCACCACAACTTGGATGAAGTTGAACACGTGCCTAGGGCAACTAATTTGGTAAACATTTCGCGTGTTTTATCTTTATGGGGGTTCAAAGGGGGCGGAGGACTCCCTCCGTGAGGGTGGATAGCCCCCTTTGTGACTCTTATACACTTCTTTTTCCATATTCTATTAACGTCACTCACTGACGGGGTAAGCGTCACCGAGACGCCTGAGCGAGGGTCGGTGCGGGATGCCTCTGCTCCGATCAACAGTCCCATGACACTTTAGGTTCACATCAGCGCTCGGGGTAGGAACCACCCTCAGCGCCTGTGGAGCCCTCTACCCGTGGCCGGGCAAGGTGGGGCAAGGAAGCGGGAACCCGTCCGTTAGGGCGGGGTAGTTCACAACAGCGGTATGGGACTTTAACCTTGCTGAAGTTTTCATCAAACCAGGTTCTACTTACAGCGGTAACGGACCTTAACTTGACTTAAAGATTTTCATGAACTAATTCTACCTAAATGACGTTCAGCGGGTAAGACCCCTCCAAGCTCCCCAGGTTCAGCTCCCCGACCGACTCCCCAGCGAGGTGACCGTCGTCTAGGAGATGAGTAGCCCTGGAGTTTCTCAGGGTTGCTGGGGGAGGTACTGAGGTTCCACCACCTGGCCTTCAACTTCAGGGAGTCCGAGGAAGTGGACCTGGAGCAAAGACTCATGCTGGCGGAGAGTTGGGACTCGCCCGTGATCGTGACCACCTTCGAGAGCCTGGTCTCCTCCTTCCTATCCCCCAGGAATTCAGATCTGAAGAGGCACAACCTCGCCAACTCCTTCCTGATCCTGGACGAGGTTCAGGCTCTACCCTTGGAGTACTTGTGGCTGATCTGGGAGGGATTGAGGCAGACGACCCTCCGGTTCAACATGAAGGTGTTGACCATGACCGCCACCTTACCCATGGAGGATCAGGCGGAAAAGCCCGTGAGCTCGATTCCGGACAGGTACGTGGTGAGGATGGAGAGTTTAGACCGAGTGACGACTCCCCAGGAATTCGGCAATGAGGTGGAAACAGGGAACCCCACCATGGTTGAGCTCAACACGATCTCCTCGGCCATGGAGCTATTCAGAGTCCTGAAAGGGGGGGGAGAAGCCGTTTTACCTGTCCACCAGGGTCATGCCCAAGGAGAGGGGTGAGAGAGTGAAGAGGTTGGGGGAGAGGTTGAGGAGGGGGGAAAGGGTAGTGCCGGTGACGACCCAAATGGTGGAGGCCGGGGTGGACCTGGACTTCAGGAGGGGTTACAGGGACTTGGGACCCCTGGACTCGGTGATCCAGGCAGCGGGGAGAGTGAACAGGAACTACGGGGAGACCGGGACATTGGTCCTCAACAGGGTGAAGAGGGAAGGGTCGGAAAGGACGGACTTCTCCCTGGTCTACGGGAAGATGTCGGAGGAATTGACCATGGATGTGTTGGGAGGATACAGGGAGTTCAGGGAGAGGGACGTCCCACAGTTATTGAACCTATACTATAGGGAATTGAGGAATAGGTATAATCAGTTCAAGACCAAGAAGGTGGAGAAGGTGTTAGAGCAGATCAGGAAGCTCAATTTCGATGAGGTGGACGTCGACCTCATAGAGGAGGGACCTAAGTATGGCGTCTACGTTATATTAGACCGAGAGGCGGAGGATGTCCTCAGGGAACTCAAGGCCCTGGTGGGGAAGAGGGGATACGACGTCAGGGCCAGGGCTAAGGTGTTAAGGGGCAGGGCCGAGCAGTATTTAGTGAAGGTGTGGGAGCAACCAACTTTACCGCTGGAGGAGAGATTAGGCTAGTACATCCTGGAGAGAGCAGCTCGACAACTATTACGATATGGACTTAGGGTTCATCGAGAAGAGGGAGACCACAGTGCTTTGGTAGTAACCCTCAAAGGATCGCTACCAAGTTGCGTGAAAAGTTTTCGCTCGATATAGTAAAACATGTTTCAAACCCTCAAAGGATCGCTAACCCCCAACTTCTCCTATCTCTCCTCCCTAAAAACGTTACCTTACTACCCATCGGGAGTGGGGAATCCCTTGGGGTGCGAAAACCATTTATGACCCTCAGCCAATTCCAGGTGAAGAGGGTTGGACTTAAGCTTCTACGGCACCTTGGCGGTCTTTCTGGCCTCCACCGCGCTCCTCCTCTCCAAGAGGGTGAGATACGACGTGGTGGGTATCTCCTCCTTAGTCGCCTTGATCCTCCTAGGCGCAGTGTCCCCGGAGAGGGCCCTGGTGAACCTGGCCAGTCCAGCAGTGGTGGTCCTGGCCTGTCTCCTGGCCATCTCCCGATCCCTGGAGAAGTCGGGGTTCCTGGAGAACTTCGGCGAGCTGATCACCTCTAGGGTTAAGGATGAGAGGGTCGTCCTCGCGACGCTCCTCCTCTCCGCGGGCCTCCTCTCCGGCTTCGTGAGCGACGTGGCCCTCACCGCGCTCCTGATCCCCGCCTTCGTTTACGCAGCCAAGAAGTTCGGCAAGGCCCCCTCCAAGTACCTGATCCCCCTCTCCTTCGCCTCCATCCTAGGGGGGAGATACACGGTAATAGGCACGACCCCCAACGTGGTCCTAGACCAGCTCTGGTTCCAGAGTCACGGGGTTTTCCTCCCCTTCTTCCAGTTCGCCCCTGTGGGGTTGACCTCAGTCCTCCTGGGCCTGGGGAGCATGGCCCTGATCTTGCGCCTCCTACCCTCCAACCCCTCGGCTGCTGCGGGGATAGAGGGCTTCAAGACGTCCGACTACCTAGTGGAGGGGAGGATCGAGGAGGGGGAGCTTGTGGGGAAGACGGTGAGGTACCTGGAGAAAATGGGGGTCAAGGTCCTGGACGTGCAGCCCAGGAGGGTCAGCTTCGGTCCCAGGGTCCTGGAGAAGGGGGACACAGTGATCATGCAGGTCAACCCAGACTCCCTGCCCACCCTCAGCGCACTCAAGGGCCTCAGGCTGGCCCCCTCCTCCTCTGAGGCGGTGAAGGGTGGGGACCTCTATGAGGTTCTGGTCCCCTCAGGTTCCGAGGCGGTGGGGAAGACCCTAGCCGACCTGGACCTCGACCTCTTCTACGGGGTCAAGGTCCTGGGGATCTCGGGGAAGGCGGTGAGGGGGAGGATAAGCAGGATCAGCCTGAACCCAGGGGACACACTCCTGGTTCAGGGGGAGGAGGAGGGGGTGGGGAAGATGATGGAGGCCCTGGGCTTGGTCCCCCTCTACCAGAGGAGGATCAAGCTCTTCAACCCGAGGATGGGACTCACTTCCCTGGCTTCCCTGATCCTGGGGACCGTCCTCTCCTCCCTTGGGTTGAACATAGCCGAGTCCTTCCTGGTGGCGGTGATCCCCGTGGTTGTGACCAACTACAGGGAGGTCTACAGGAACATGGAGTGGCCACTCCTGGTCTTCGTGGGGACCTACATCTCCCTGGGCCAGGCCCTGGCCTCAACGGGGTTAATGACCCACATCCCACTGGTCTCGAACCCGGTGATCCTGTTCGCGGTCACGGCCCTGATCGCCAACCTGGTCAACAACGCTGCGGCTGCGGTGATAATGGGTCCAGTGGCCCTCTCCACCCCAAACCCCTTGGCCTCGATCACAGTGGTGGCCATGGCCAGCTCCTCCACCTTCCTAACCCCCTTCAGTCACCAGGCGAACCTATTGGTGACGGAGGCTGGGAAATACGGGGTCAAGGACTTCCTGATCGCTGGATCCATAGTGTTAGCGCTCATAGCCCTCTCCACGCTGACCTTCGTCGCCCTGGTCCACTAGGGGATCGACTCCCTCACTAGCGTTCAGCTGATCCTCTCCGCGTCCAGGCTCTCCGTGACCCACGGGGTTCCGCGACCTCATATGACCTCCACCGAGTCACCTGTTGAGGTCGTATACGCTATCGTGAGGAGCTGAACCCCCTCGCGTGACCAGATTCCCCGTGTGCCGATCCTCCGCTCTGGAGTCTGCGGTCCAGGGTGTCCCCTCCTCCTCCAAGAGGTTTACCACGCTGAGGTTCCCATAACTGCTACCTACCCGAATCAAACCCCGCTAAAATACCGTAACCTTCAGGGTCGGGCTTCATAATCCCACAGTGCGATATCGATCCTCAGCCCTTGGGCTTCACCGGGGTCACGGGGAAACCCGTTCACCCCCCGGGTAACCCTGACCCACGTCCTAGGTTAAAGTCCCATAACCGCGTTCATTAGCCTTTGCTTCGCCAATTCACAGTATTCCTTGCTTATGTCTACACCAACTGCCTTCCTCCCGAGTAACCTGGCAGCTATCAAAGTCGTTCCGCTACCCACAAACGGGTCTAAAACGACATCGTCTGTGTAGGAGAATAATTTAATGCACCTTTTAGGTAACTCCACTGGGAAGGGAGCTGGGTGATCTACCCTTTTCGTCTCTCCCTGAAACTTCCAAAGCCCTAGGGTCCACTCTTTAAATTCCTCCGGAGTCACGTCGCTCTTCCCTTTCCTGCCTTTCTTCCATCTGTCCTTGTAAAGAAGGACTATAACTTCCACCGGCGCTATTACGTAAGGGGCGGAGGCTGATGAATAGGAACCCCAAGCAGTCCTTCTCGAAATGTTGCCCTCGTTCCAAACGATCGTGCTGAAGTACTTGAGTCCGACCCTCTTCGCGATCTCGACTACGTCAGCGTATACGCTTTGGAACCCTTCCCCATCCCTTCCCTTACTCTTGTCCAACGGTATATTCAGGCAAATTCTGCCGTCGGGCTTTAACAAGTTGCGCGTTTTCCTCAACCACTTCTCAGTAAATTCCAAGTACTTCTCGTAGGGTATATTGTCCGTGTAGCCCTCGTACTTTACATCGACGTTGTAAGGGGGGGAAGTTACAACCAAATCAACGGTACTCTCTTTCAAACTAGTGTTCAAGTAATCGTCGTTTATCAGTATTACTTTACCATCTGGTGAACTATAGAAAACCTTATCTCTGGCAACGCCCAATTCCCTGTCTAGTCCGTTTAAACTTTCCATGGCGTCTGTCTTAACCGAGGTGGAAAACTAAAGCCTTTGTGCCTCCTCCCTCCCTGTCCTGGAAGGGTTCTGCACGGTTCCCGCCACGGGCTGAATCCTTTTTCGCGTTGATGGAAATCTTTTTATATTTGTTTATTATCAACTGATTTTGTGGAGAGACTACTGAGACCTAAGGAGGCTTGCCAACTATTCAGCATTTCATACTCAACACTCCTACGGTGGATCAGGGAGGGAAAGATAAGGGTAGTAACAACTGAGGGTGGGAAGTATAGGATACCTTACAGCGAGATTAAGAAGTACTTAGAGAGGAGGGAGGAAATAAGAGCAGTAATTTACGCTAGGGTCTCCTCTATCGATCAGAGAGAAGATTTGGAGAGACAAATAAACTATCTCACTAATTACGCAACGGCAAAGGGTTACAAGGTAGTTGAAGTGTTGAAAGATATTGCAAGCGGGTTGAACACGCAAAGGAAAGGTTTACTCAAACTATTCAAACTGGTTGAAGGTAGGAGTGTTGACGTCGTATTAATAACCTACAAAGACAGACTTACAAGATTCGGGTAAAAAGAGTACCCTAACTCCCAGTTAGGGTTTCGACTCCCCCCATGGGGGGTGGAAGAGTTGAGGGACTAGAGACACAGGGAATTTAAGGCGATCAACTGGGTCCATGGGGATCCAGGGCCTCTGCCTGGCCCTCACCCAGGCCTTCCCACAGGGAGGGATCTGCCCCAGGAGGGGAAGATGGGAGGTAACTTGATCCTCCCGATCGGGGGAGTTAAGATCGCGAATGGGGTCGTTCGGGCTCAAGGGGCAATGAGGTACGTCGGGCTGGGGGAGTCCAGTTGTGACGATCGCAAGTTGTTATCCACCTGCGTCTACTTCGCCAAGGACCTCAACAGGAAGTTTAGGGTTCAGCTGAGGAGTACCCACGAGAGGCGTGGAGGGAGCTTCTGAGGGAACTGTGAACCAGGGTTTTAACTTCGTCCCACACGTTCGCCCCAAAGGTCATAGACATGGACCATTGGAGACCGTAACACTTTTACTTAATAACTATAATAAACAACTTCTAGGATCGTGTTTCCTTGGGGGCACAGCAGCTCCGTGGGCCCAAAGTTCCAGAACGATCCGCCACAGTTAAGGACGGGGTGAGCACCGCTGAGTCGTCCCAACCAGCGGGGTACGCCCCTGCCACATCAGTAGCCGGCATGATCACAGGTCTGGGAATATCCTCCCAACTGATGACGGCTCCGCCCACGGGGTGATGAAAAGTCGGATGGGAGGGTAACGCTTTCCCCTGGACTGACCACAAGGAGTTGAGGGTGACCTTTTCCCTTACAGGCGCCCGCGGCGTGATTGGAAGTGATTACAGAGTTATGTCACGGCTGAATATCCTCCTCACATTCCAATCCTGATGTCCACGGTGTAGGCGCCTTCCTCGTCCACTATTGGAGGTTAACGTCCAACTCTATCACGTTCAGGTCCGCTATCATCCTGGAAATTGTGGATACGCCTGGCCACTGAGCCGAGGTCGTAGTTCCTGTTCCTCGGTCAATAACCGACCTACTCCCCGCCCTGGAGGGTTCAAGGCGGTTCACGGTTCGCGGTTTAACCACCTCCACCCTCATTACTTCAGCCCAGTGAACCGTTTCTCCACCCAACTCCGTTCGTCAGGGGTAGAGCGCGGACTGAGCCTTCAGCCCATACCCTCAGCCGCGGGGATCCCTCCCGATCCTCAGGGACCCGGTGATGTGTGGAGGCACGTTCAGACAGTGAACCCCTTTCGGCGTTCCCCACACTTTCATTTCCATCCTTATTTTCTGAACTTTCACCCTGCCCCTAGAAGGGGCTTGTCAATCCTTGGTCACTTTAATTCCGTGTCTTATCGCCACCCTTCTTAACCCGTGGTCGTAGGTCGCCAACTCCAGGTTCAGCCTCTTAGCCAACGCGAGAATTACGTAGTCGTTGATCATCCTCAACGTTCTCCCGTCATCGCTCAACGTCTTAACTCCATCAACTATATCGTCTAACTCTTCCGCAATCACTTCGAAATCCTTTAACTCCTCAACCTTTCTTTTAATTAACTCGGCGTCGTTGGTCAGTTTCGCCAAGACCCATATGAATTCGTGGATTACTACCCTAGGGATCACTACTTTTTCCTCGCTCAATATCCGTAGGGCCTCCTCGTGCCTGTCGCTATCCTCAAAAGTCGAGTATACCAAGACGTTGGTGTCAACCAATATCCTTCGTGAACTCATTCATAGCGTCCTCTATGGCTTCGTCTATGTCCCCTTCCGTAACTCTCCTGTTCAGTTTCACGGTGGTCCACTTCTTCCTATAGGGTTTTACGATTATAGCCCCGGAACTCTCGTCGAACGAGACGTCCACGAACTCCCCTTCCCTCAAGTTGAGTTTCTCCCTTATTCCTGCAGGAATAGTAAGTTGAAAGTTCCTAGTAACTTTGACCTTCATATTAACTACTAACTGTAGGGATTTAAAACTTTGATGTCTGGTTACCTGAGTGTATCCAACAATTTCACTCACCTGATTGTAATAGGTTATACGAGATCACGAAGGCCCTTATCCACGTTAACACGCTCCGTTCATTGGCGTTCCAGGGGAAGTGCTCGTCCATTCCAGAGAAGCGGTGCT
>Ga0208549_101066_pt1 | contig 10138 bp, 17 predicted proteins | sample BED_host_MetaG_FD_187135 | JGI IMG/M metagenome (GOLD analysis project Ga0208549, IMG submission 187135) | Hot spring microbial mat communities from Yellowstone National Park, Wyoming, USA - BED_host_MetaG (SPAdes) (version 2) | ecosystem: Environmental > Aquatic > Thermal springs > Hot (42-90C)... | reverse complement strand
GATGGTGTCCGGATAAGACTTCATCCGTGTCACCTCCACTCAATGTGCCAGTGCATGAATAGTTCTAGGAAGTCTACGAGTGGTGTGAAGGGTGTTTTCTTCGGGTTTGTGTTGTTGTAGAAAACCCTTGTTCTATCCTTGAGGTACCCGAAGAATCGCTCAACAGAGCTACGCAACCCAAAGCTCTGGTGAACGTGGTTTCTAAAACCAGCTCTGCTCACAGCATCACGGTACCATGGTCCCCGATCCGTTAGGATCACAGGGTCACCCAGGCATCTTTTTCTCAACCTACGAAGAAACCTGAGGGCGTTCTGTGTGGTCCGTGTTAGTGAAACACCGAACCAGATGGGTTGCCTCGTTACAGCGTCCACAGCAACCCACACGTACAGTGGTTGGCCCCTACACTTCACCACAGTCTCGTCAACAGCGATGACTGGATATTCGCGTGGCTTTGGGTTGAAGCTCAGCTTCTCCTCAACCTTTCTCGTTCACTCCTCAACACTCGACTTCGAGACTGGCTCTGAGAGTAGACCAAAGAAGCTAGATGTTTTTCTGAGGCTTAACCCAAAGGCGTTTAGGAGCACAGCCATCACCTTGAGTTCGAACCTCTTCTTGTTCCTCACGAAAACATTTAAATTCCTAAAGAATGCAAAGACATCCGTGGTGGGCTCCACGGGTAGTCACCAATTCCGAACCGTGGCGCCCACCACGTTTAAGCCTTATCCGGACACCATCTGAAGACGCGAGAAAACTCGTTGATCATGGCTTCAGCGTCTTCCCCATAAAGCCCAGGGACAAAGTCCCAGCGATAGATTCTTGGAAGGAATACCAGGAGAGAAAACCAACGGATGAGGAATTACATAAATGGTTTGACCAGGGAGATAAAAATATAGCAATAGTTTGTGGGAAAATTTCGGGCAACCTTGTTGTTGTGGACTTTGACGACCCCGCGATATTCAACTTCCTTTTTGAAGGTGGGCCCGACAAACTTATAGAGAAAGCCAAGGGGAAAACTCTGGTTGTAAAGACGCGCAAAGGCTATCATTTTTACTACGGAACGACCGAGAACTTATTGCAAACACGGAGGCTCGACAACCTGAAAATTGACATTAAAGGCGAGGGAGGTTATGTTGTTGCTCCTCCTTCCGTACATAAAGAAGGAGTTCGATACCAGTTCTTAAACGATAAAGACGTTGAACACAACGAAAAATTCGACGAATTTCTAGCGAAGCTCCAGGAAAAAGATGAAGAATTCAAATACGCAATGATTATTTTACCTTATTGGGACAGAGGAAAGAGGAATTACATAATTGTTAGGTTCACAGTATTCGCAAAACAAAGGTTGAATTGGAGCCTTGATAAGATAATTGATTTTATTTTGGACATTAATAGAATCAAACCCTTCCCTGAGGATCCGTATCGGGAAGGGGAACTCGAAGCAAAGGTAAAGAATGCCTTTGAGAAAGAATATGCGTATAAATCCTTCCTTTTAGGTAACATAGGAACTGATGAACTCTTAAAGGCCCTTGAAAAAATGGCCCCCAAGGACACAGGCGAGGAGAATGAAAACTTATATTTCCCTGGTCCAGCTGCGTGGTCGAGGCTTTGATGGAGAGATATAAATTTCGCACTATCCCTGAAATAGGTACAGACAAGGAAAACATTTACTATTTTAATGGCCAAATTTGGGAAAGAGCCGAAGAAATTCTCAAAGAAAAGGCGCATGAGGAATACATTAGACAATACGTCGAGGTACTCGAAACTGCCAAACAGGAAAGGAACAAGGAATTTATATTAAAAATGGAAAGGGCCATTGACAAAGGGCCGAGTGCTAATGACATAAACGAAGTTTTGGCAATGATAAGAAGAACAACCTTCACGGATGACGAAATAAATCCCCCTGGATACATACCTTTTAAAAACGGACTTCTTAACATTAAGACAAGGAAGCTTGAGGTTTTAAATCCTGATTTTTTTACACCTACCAAATCAATGCAAACCTCATGACGGGCAGGTACATCACACTTAAAGACTTACCAATTTTTAATTATTTATTAAACACTTTATTCAAACCGGTTGATATTGCGCTTGTTCTGAGCTATCTTGCCTATACATTCTATCCTGACTTTCCCGTGCATAAAGTTCTTTTTATCATAGGACGCGAACGTATTGGAAAGGGCTCCCTTGTTAGGGTACTGATGGGACTTATACCAAAAGGTTCAGGATCCATATCTTTGGCAAGAATCCTCACGGCCGATAGATTCCAATTTCAAGGAATAGAGGGAAAAAATTTGCTCGTTGATATGGAGACAAGACGTAAATTCAGAAAGGGGGCAATTCTTGAGTGGTCCGCGTTCACAAACTTATTTGGGAAAGATGTCCTAAGCATAGAACCAAAGGGACACGAGGCCCACGATTACATTTCTAAGGCAAAAGGAATATTTCTGGGCAATCTCCCTTTTATGTCCATTGACAGCCCGCCTGCAATAGCTCGGATTTTATTAGTAGAAACAAAAAACGAGAGACCCGACAAGGTGGTCCTTGATATTGATAAAAAAATATTAGACAGAGAACGGGATGGAATTGCTACTCTCTTGGTTGAGGTCTTATTCAAATTAATTGATAACAATTTCAAATTCCCACTTCCAGATTTTGTTGCTTCCGAACATGGCGAAAAAGGCTTAGTAGATAGGAACGAAAAGGCGATAGAAGATAAAACAGCTGTCTTGCTTGAAAAATTGGCCGACCCTGTGGAAAATTTCATTGAAGGAGCAGTCGAAGAAGATCCGAATTCGAGTACGAGTTATGATGATGCTTACACGGCATTTGAAAATTATTGTGAGAACAAAGGAATACCGACACTAAGGAGGCAGACGTTCCTCAAGAATTTTGGATTCCACTACGATAGAAGGAGATTAGGCCCACGGGGGAACAGAACTTATTACTTTATTGGTTGTAAGATTGAACCCCTAGAGAAGAAAGAAACGAAGAAAGATACTAAAAAGCCGTACCAAAGTGTACTAGATGAATTACTGTCTAAAGACAGAGGGGCGTTGCAAGTTAGACACGGGGTAAATGAACAAAATCCCCTGAAAAATACGGGTTCTAACAACGACAGTTCTGGTGTCCAACATGGGTTACCTTACCCTTCGCGTAAGGAAGAAAATAATTATGATAATAATATAAATAAAGAAAATAATATTATATATAATAAAAGGGTAAGTGCGCTTAAGTTGGACACGGGAGGAAACGACAAAAAACCCCCCGAAAATAAGGCTCCCGAAAACAATAAACCCGTGTCCAACTTGAACAAGGATAATGAACCCCCCCCATTTTGAAACCATTGATCAGGGATATCATGACTGGGATTACTTTAGGGTTACAGACACTTTTGATTCGTATTTGTTTGGAAAAAAGAAGCGTCATCCTAAGGGGAATGTAATAAAATTCCCCACTGTTGAGGCCCCTAAATACATTGAAAAAGGGTTTCTAGCTCCGGCCTGCCCCTTAGGATACGCTTGGGATGAGTCAGAAAAGACATGTGTTGAAATTCCAGGTGGTGATAATAATGGGAACAACAAGTGACCCTAACAAAGAATATGTTAACCCGCATGGCTCCGGTCCTGAAACATCCGTAACCAGAACACCGAAGGATTGCCCTTATTATGATAACTGTTCAGCGAATTTATGCCCCCTAGATTCTATTGTTTCAAAGAGGATATGGCTTCCCGAAGAGAATGCCACCTATGAGATATGCCGAAACCCGGAGTTCGCAGGCCTGCAGTTTGTAATAACTCAGAAAAAGATCCGGAAGACACTGAGAAACAGGGCAGAGGAAAGGGACGACTATTTCACGTGCGAAATGCTGAATCGTAACTTCATTGTGAGACCGGGGATACGAGGAGTTCCTTCGGACCCTCCAGAAAATGTCAAAAACTCTATGGCATGGTATGCCAAGAAAGAGAAGGCATGGCTAAGAAAACACCCTGAGATAAAACTCTCCAGGGATGATATCGAGAAACTGACGTCACGTTTCAAGAAGGAGGGGGATGTGTCTCTATGACAACATTTCTAATTTTTGAACAAAAAATGCCTCTTTGCTGGGCGTTATTAGAGATATCAGGGTTAAGACGAGTCCATACACCTTTTGACCCCTATCTCTCTGAAAACATAGGGGAAGGAGGGAGTTTTAAATGAGTACCGTTAACTTACCTTTGTTAGGTCTTACCTTGTTGATATTCGTTCTCCTCATGCTGATGATCTATTATGACAGGATAGCGACGAGATTGAATTCCCTGGTCCAGAGACTGAGGAGGCGTGAGAAATGAGTAAATTCGTAACGATTTCATACGAAAACGGTACCGTCACGGTACCTGCACTCTCAAGAATCAAGGTTTACCACAAATTCAGGGGGTCCATAAGAGGGTATATAATGAGCGAGGATGAGGATCATCTCACGCTCATTGTTCCCAGAGAGGTCAAGCAGTTCTACGAGGGCAGAATAGTAGGGGACGTGAAAACATTCAGGAAGACTGACTTAAACGGTTTCGACTTCTATCCAGAGGTGACAGTTCTTGAAACTAGGAACTACGTTGGGAGGGCTCAGGATGATGACGAGTAAATGCTTTACTATTCACAATTCTGATATCGTTTTTCGTTGCATAATACATACTAATAGAGAGTCTGAAAAATTTAGAAGGTTGAGACCATGAGAAAATTCGTAACAGTTTCATATCAATACGGCACGATCACAGTACCCCAGTACTCCCGTATAAGAATTAACCTCAAGTCAGGGAGAATGATATATGGATTCTTCGTTCGTGAGATCAACAACAACTTCGTTGTCATTATACCGAGCAACCTTACGTTCTTTCAGAAAGGAATTGTCAGAGGAGTTCGAACAAGCATTTACAAAGGAACTATACGTGATTTCAAGTTTGACAAGGGAGCTATTGTCTCATACTCCATGAACCCCAATTATCTTATAGCGAACAGGGGAGGCAGTGTGAATGTACCGCATTGAATTCCTGAGGATCCCAGATTCAGACTTTACTTTTCACTACGAGATAAAGGGCCCTGACGAGCTCGTGAAATCCGAGCGAAATATTCGCAAGAATATCGGCGCGAAAAGCCAGGTGAATAATGAGATGATGGAGAACGTGGAGAAAACAATGAAGGAAGACAGACAGAAACAGGACAGAATGCCAGCCAGGTATAATACGCCCTATGGCTACGGAGCACTGGATAACTTCGGAGCACAGCTTGTCGGGAAACTATTGACCTTTGAGCTAATGAACAATAAGACGGTAACTGGGAAACTGAAAGGATACGGCCAGTTCGATATAATGGTCACTGACTCGCGGACAGGTCAGGACTATATAATCATGAAGCACGCCATAGTTTCAGTCCAGGGGGATCTGACTGTCAAGCAGAATTTGGAGACTGGGAGGAAAATATGAATAGAGACCTTACGGACGAGGAAATCAAAGCTATAAAGGAGGATATAGACAGGCACCTTCCAATAAGAGACATCGCCAAGAAATACCATATATCGTTCAGTGTCTATTCACAGATCAAGAACTCAACCACGGACAAGACTATCCAAAAAGAAACAATAAGACCGGAAGAGTCTTCCAAAAAGGAGACTGTGAAAAACAACGAACCCGTCAGCACGAAAAACACGGAAAATAACGAAACAAGTAGAACAGGGATTGTAAACGAGAAATACACGAATAAAGAAGTCACGAAGGATACGATTCTCGATATCAGACCCTCGCCAAAGATTAAACCGAAGAAATTCATATTCCCAAGAATCGGCAAGAAGAATACTTTTCTGATCACGTACCTCGGAAGGTTTTACTTTGAATTCATACTCCCTGATTTTCCAAAGGAAATGCAGGACGAGCTTGCAGAAACCATATCGGACGCCGTGGTAGAATTCATGAGAAAGCACAAGGAAACCACCTTTACGATAATAAGGGAGGACTGACCGTATTCTTTCTTTGGCAGTTAAAACAGGGAGCTTAGATATACCGTTCTATAAGCAAAGGAGGAAGATAATGGATGTCGTTGTTTAACGTAACTTGGGACACCCTATACTCTCCCTTCTTGTTCTCGCTTCAATATGCAACGCAGTTAAGGATGTATCTGAGGTATCACTCAACTCTGTTCTCGATACACTTCGAGGAATAAGGATGACATTCATAGTAAACGGCAGAAATGTTGTTAAGAGACTGGATGCAAAGGGTGATGATGAAATAAGGATATGCGAGCGTCTTGGTATAACTGCATAGTTCTGGCACTACATCAGATATAATCTGTGAATCCGTTAAATGCGTTATTACTAAACACCATTAATGAAGATACGTGTAAAGTCACGACGTATTGATATTTCCCTTCTCAGAGTTCTCCTCAAAGGTATTGCCCTTGGTTTCCGGAGCTAGCAGAATTGAAAGCACAAGCCCTCCTATACATGCCAGGATTATTATCAACGGCTTATCACCTATGACAAGGCTGGGGAAAAACAGACCTGTTAAAATTCCGCCAAGTCTTCCCACTCCCTGCTTCCAACCCTCTGCAGTTGCCCTAATTCTTGTCGGGAAAAGTTCTGGAGAGTATACCATATGAAGGCTACCAGGACCAATACCCTGAAACATTGCGAATAGAACAAACGCACTAAGTGATAAGATCTTCAGGTTTGCAGGTGCAAGCGCGAGTACAACTATTGTTATCAGCATGCCAGCCCAGCCGGTCAGCGTTGAATTCCTTCTACCGAATTTATCAATAAAAGGATACAGATTATATCCCCGACGACGAACAATATCCAGTAGAGTGATGATCCCAAAAGTCCTGCCTCACCGAATGATGCGAGAATGGAAGGACCATATATGGATGCATTCACGAAGGCGATGGCATAGAAGAAGTAGAACAAACCAATGAAAATAGCATTCTTCGTGAACTTGGTCAACAGTTCCCTGTAATAGCCTGATGCAAGAGGCTTAACATTAGAATCCATAATGAATTTCTTTGTTTCTGAGGGCATGGTGCTACCCGTCACCATTTCTATGGATGCAATAGCCTCGGTTTTCTTTCCATGCTCTAGCAGCCATCTCGGTGATTCTGGTGTTCTAAGCCTGGCGACTACTACAATTAACGCCGGGATTGCCGCAGACATCAGCATATATCTCCAAGCTACTGTTGCCCCAAGTGGAAGAAGGGAATAACCCACCACAGCAGCTACGACTCCTGCTATGTTGAAAAATGTTATGTTTATGACCAGGAATTTTCCTCTCGGATTCACAGGTGTAAATTCGCTCATATATGACGTAGCTATCGGATAATCCAATCCTATTTCCAATCCCACTAGGAACCTGGCAAGTATTAATTCATACACATTATTTACTATACCTGATATTATGGCAAACAGAACAAACAGAATTGATCTATTATAAATATGAGCCTTCTGCCTAACCTGTCCACGAAATATCCCGAGAATAATGCTCCAACAAGATTACCGATTATAACTGATATACCAATCAGACCAACTAAAAACGCCTGATGCTGCAATCCAAAAAGTTTCACGATACCAGCCAGCCCGAAGGATATGATCACGATGTTGTAACCATCTACAAAAATTCCTCCTCCGGTTAAAAGCAGCATCTTATAGTTGAACCATTTGGATTTCTGGCAGTTCATTTGACCGTAGGCCTTATCCTTCAACTCGTCCCATGACTCGGTCATTATAAAATAAATATTGATTCGGTATCAATGTCTTTTGCTTTGAAATTCTGTTCCATACTATGATAAGTATTTCATACGAAATGACATTTTAGAAATGTTTAAATTCTTTAAAAAAATTAACTATCATGGCGAATAGGTTTCTAATACACGCCAAGGAAGACTATGTAGGCGTAGCAACAGATGACATTAGAAAGGATGAAACAGTCGAGGGAACTTACATGGATACAAACCAAAAGACTTCTCTCAAGGCTATTGAGGATGTTTCTCTTGGACATAAAATTGCATTAAGAGATATTGAAAAAGGGGAAAAAATAATCGAGTACGGAGAACCTATTGGACAGGCCACAAAGGACATAAAAAAAGGTGAGCATGTCCATGTTCATAATATAAAAACAATGAGGTGGTAAAATGACAACATTTAGAGGTTATGAAAGAGAAAATGGAAGGGTAGGTACTAGAAATTATGTCTTGGTGATACCATTAGATGATCTATCTAATTCTGCGGCTATTGCTGTCGAAAACAATATTTTCGGTACAAGAGCTATACCACATCCATACGGGAGACTCCAGTTTGGGAGGGATCTTGATCTGACCTTTAAGACGCTTTCTGGGATGGGTAGGAACCCCAATGTAGCAAGCGCTGTTGTTATAGGAATAGAAGATGAGTGGGCTCAAAAGGTTGCTGACAGCATTGCACAGACGGGGAAAAGGGTCGAAACAATAAGTATAGAAGGGAATGGAGACCTGAAGACCATCGAAAAGGCATCCAGGATTGCAAGGGACATGGTAAAGGAGGCTTCCGATAGAAGAAGAAAGGAATTCGACGTTTCCAATCTCGTTGTAAGTACAAAATGCGGAGAATCTGACACAACTTCAGGTTTGGCCTCAAACCCAACAGTAGGGGTCGTTTTTGATAGACTTGTGGATGAAGGTGCTACAGTAATATTTGGAGAGACTTCTGAACTGACTGGTGCTGAAAGCTACGTGGCAAAAAAATGTGCAACTCCTGAACTCAGACAGAAATTCCAGAAAATATTTGACGATTATCAGAGAGACGTGACAAAGGAGGGGGCAGATTTACTTGGTTCCCAGCCAACAAAGGGGAATATTAAGGGAGGACTGTCCACCATAGAGGAGAAGGCATTCGGAAATATACAGAAAGCAGGGACGAAACCCATTGTTGGAGTACTGGACTATGCCGAGGAGCCGAAAAATAAAGGTCTTAATTTTATGAATACTTCATCCGCGGCAGCAGAAGCGGTCACCTTGTTCTCTGTGGCAGGTGCCGTCATACACCTGTTTACGACCGGGCAAGGGAACGTATGTGGAAATCCGATCTTACCCGTGATAAAGATGACTGCAAATCCAAAAACTTACAGAAGTATGCCTGAGCATTTTGATTTGGATCTATCTGGGCTGCTTAACTTTGAGTACGATCTTAAAGAAGCTGGAAATAGGCTTTATGATTTAATGATTAAAACTGCATCTGGAACATTGACTGCAAACGAAATACTTAAGCACTATGAATTTGCATTAACTAAGCTGTATATTTCAGCATAGCAATTAACTTTTTATTTTGATAATAATACACAAAATGTCATGGCATGGAGTCAACTATAACACTATCAAGGAAGATATATGGTTATTTAATGGAGGAAATTACCTCTGGGCGCTTAAGAATGGGTCAGATTATTGACGAAAATGCTATTATGGAACTATTCGGAATCAGCAAAACCCCTATCAGGGAGGCAATATTTTCGCTTGAAAACGATAGTATAATAGAGAAAAGAGGTAAGTCATACTTCGTATCATTTATAGGACCAGATGAAATAAATCAGATATTTGAGACAAGGAGAGAACTTGAGGCTATTGCTGCTTATTATGCTGCGCAAAGAATTCAGAAGAGCGAGCTGAACCAGCTGAGTTATGTGCTTAAAATGATAAAAAAATCCACTGAAGAAGATCAACCAGCTGATCTGGCAAACCTCAACGGAAAATTTCATTCCATTATAGCGAAGGCATCTAAGAATAAATATATAGAAGATGAAGTTAACCTACTCAGGCTGAAGCTTCGGATCGTGAGGGTTACTTTATTTTCCAGTTTGGAGCGTAGAAGCGACGAACTGTTAGAGCACAGTGAAATCTACGAAGCTTTGGTTAACAAAGATGCTGAACATGCTAGGCTCTAATGTATAATCATGAGACTGATGTTTGGGAATATGTAAATAAAAATATTATACCTAAACTATATTATTAATCGTGAAATATTAGTGAGGATTTCTAAAAACTCCAGTATTTTACCAGATCTGGTAAGAATAAACTTTATTCATGCGTGGGTCTTGGAACAACATGGCAAACCTTCTTGATGAGGCTCTCAGTGAAATATACAGGGAAAGAA
>Ga0208549_101063_pt1 | contig 10150 bp, 3 predicted proteins | sample BED_host_MetaG_FD_187135 | JGI IMG/M metagenome (GOLD analysis project Ga0208549, IMG submission 187135) | Hot spring microbial mat communities from Yellowstone National Park, Wyoming, USA - BED_host_MetaG (SPAdes) (version 2) | ecosystem: Environmental > Aquatic > Thermal springs > Hot (42-90C) >... | reverse complement strand
ACGTTACGATACTATTCCTCCTTTATATGCTGTCTTTGAAGCATCCTAGAAGGAATTGAAAGTGTTATACTGTCTGCTATCCAACTATTTAAGCTTTTTGGTCGAAGCATCCTAGAAGGAATTGAAAGTAGAGCGTGGCATAATGTTGTAATTGCCCGCCAAAATCACGAAGCATCCTAGAAGGAATTGAAAGGTTTCCTTATTCGCTCGGTCTAATGTAAAATGCAGTTCCGAAGCATCCTAGAAGGAATTGAAAGATGCTGGCTACAGTACCTACACCATCATCACCGCAACAACGAAGCATCCTAGAAGGAATTGAAATGCATATTCCATATAGTTGAGAGGAATATCAATTTCGTATAGAAGCATCCTAGAAGGAATTGAAATTAAGCCTCCTGCTAAGCCTACGCCCGCACCTATGGCTGAAGCATCCTAGAAGGAATTGAAATTTTTCCATCTCACTCGCCCTCCTCTTTCGCATCTAAGAGAAGCATCCTAGAAGGAATTGAAATGACCGAGAAGAAAGAGATGAAAAAAGTTTTTGGGCATAAGAAGAAGCATCCTAGAAGGAATTGAAATTAACGGGCGAAGCAGCTGCTGCATATAGCATTCAGCAGGCGAAGCATCCTAGAAGGAATTGAAATTTTACTTGAATTGCCTTTTTCCCCTATAGCTAAAATTATAGGAAGCATCCTAGAAGGAATTGAAATCGCCTTCTGCCACTTCTGGGATTACCAACGCTACTGTTACCTTGAAGCATCCTAGAAGGAATTGAAATTCTAGAACAGCACCGTAAACCTTTGCTTTCACCAATGAAGCATCCTAGAAGGAATTGAAATGTAGCAGCACAAACGGGGCTAACGGCAACGGCTAACGTAGAAGCATCCTAGAAGGAATTGAAATCATAAGGATGGGAAAAATGAGTATATAAATGTTTTGTAGAAGAAGCATCCTAGAAGGAATTGAAATATTCCGACATTTACACATTCACTGTCGTACCTGTACTTCGAAGCATCCTAGAAGGAATTGAAATCTAAAATTATTGCTAAACTGAATGAGCTTAGAGAAAGGGAAGCATCCTAGAAGGAATTGAAATCTCTACGGTGTTCTCCGCTAACACCTGCCTGACAAAATCGCTAAGAAGCATCCTAGAAGGAATTGAAATTAATTAACGTTAGCCGAAACGTTGATTTCTGTCTTAAATGAAGCATCCTAGAAGGAATTGAAATCTTTCCCATGGCTGGTACTGAGAAATTGTCCTCGTATTTGAAGCATCCTAGAAGGAATTGAAATTCTCATTCTACTACCCACTTAAGCAGTTCTTCGGCGAAGCATCCTAGAAGGAATTGAAATTTTACGTTCTCGCGGTCAACAAGTTTAAACTTATTATGAAGCATCCTAGAAGGAATTGAAATCTGGGCCAGTAAACTGGGGATGATATCGCGTTATGACCCATGAAGCATCCTAGAAGGAATTGAAATTTGACTTTTAGCAAGGTGTCAAGGTGATTTAGTTCCGGTGAAGCATCCTAGAAGGAATTGAAATAATCTGTTGCTTCTTCTTCTTCGGATTCAACGGTACGCAACGGAAGCATCCTAGAAGGAATTGAAATCTTTTCACGAACTTCCTTTTGGACATCAGTATTTTGGTTGAAGCATCCTAGAAGGAATTGAAATTTACAAACCCCTTCACATGCCGCTAGGTCTCTCAACGAAGCATCCTAGAAGGAATTGAAATGTCCCGACACCCCAGGCAACCTCCAGGTTGCCGTCGTCCGAAGCATCCTAGAAGGAATTGAAATCCGTCTTCGGTGTGTAATACATCCAGGCGATAGCTAGATGAAGCATCCTAGAAGGAATTGAAATTTGATTCTCGCTCCGTTAACCAGCTGTATGAGAAGTGAAGCATCCTAGAAGGAATTGAAATATGTCCTCTTCCAAATTCTCCATTTCCTCTTCATACATTGAAGCATCCTAGAAGGAATTGAAATTCTACCTCTATTTTGTAGATGATCACGGCACACTCCGGCCGAAGCATCCTAGAAGGAATTGAAATATTACCTTTTTTACAAGAATGGCCCTATACTCAGGATCACGAAGCATCCTAGAAGGAATTGAAATATAACTGTATAGCTGCACATAAGCAACATTAGTATTCAAGAAGCATCCTAGAAGGAATTGAAATCTTTGATATATTCGTCATAGACTGAAAAATGATAGTTTTGAAGCATCCTAGAAGGAATTGAAATAACGTTATCAATGCCACCATTCATATGACATCGTTCCCAGGAAGCATCCTAGAAGGAATTGAAATGATTTCTTGTCTCTCGAGGACGAGGATGGGTAAATAAGAAGCATCCTAGAAGGAATTGAAATTAGTCTAATCCTACTTCGTCATAGTAAACTAGAACACGGCGAAGCATCCTAGAAGGAATTGAAATTTTGTGTGAAATAAATACAATTGCTTTCAGTTACTCGTAGAAGCATCCTAGAAGGAATTGAAATTGCGTTTTTTCGCCCTGGTTGGTTAGGAGTCCCCCTATTTGAAGCATCCTAGAAGGAATTGAAATGGATTACCGACATTTATTTCTATTCACAGCCTCCGGCATATGAAGCATCCTAGAAGGAATTGAAATCTAGTGGGGAAAATATTAACGGGGTTTACCAAAAAAATATGAAGCATCCTAGAAGGAATTGAAATCTACACTGAGGGGACTTTATTGGAAACTGTCCACTGCCGTTGAAGCATCCTAGAAGGAATTGAAATTTGACTGTCTAACATGTTCTCACTCTATGAACACGTTGTATGAAGCATCCTAGAAGGAATTGAAATTATCTACTACAGCGTTATCGCAGGGAGTGAACTTCCCGTTGAAGCATCCTAGAAGGAATTGAAATTCCCTGAACGCCACCAAATCCTTTAGATACATTAGCTCCTTTGAAGCATCCTAGAAGGAATTGAAATTTATCAGTACGCCTGTATATCGCATTGAGCTTGTAGATGTCGAAGCATCCTAGAAGGAATTGAAATAGTGATAGTGGTAGGGATAGGGAAAAGACATATTGTAGGAAGCATCCTAGAAGGAATTGAAATATATATCTAAATTGTATAAATCTATCATCAAGATAAATCAGAAGCATCCTAGAAGGAATTGAAATGTGTGTTCACTTTCTTGACGTCCTCATCAACCAGTTGAAGCATCCTAGAAGGAATTGAAATTATACTTCGCTCACTAGGGCAGTACTGTCCCGGAACGTGAAGCATCCTAGAAGGAATTGAAATCTTTAGTAATTCTTCCCCTTGGGGGTGGATGAAAATGTAGGCTGAAGCATCCTAGAAGGAATTGAAATACTTATTGCCTTAGTTATTGGTACATCATTATTTTGAACTATTATGAAGCATCCTAGAAGGAATTGAAATTAAAAATGGACGTCAACATCTATATCCAGTTTGATTAATTGTCGAAGCATCCTAGAAGGAATTGAAATTATCTACTACAGCGTTATCGCAGGGAGTGAACTTCCCGTTGAAGCATCCTAGAAGGAATTGAAATTTCTTCTCTATAACATCCTTCAATTGCTTAAACAGTCGAAGCATCCTAGAAGGAATTGAAATATGATTGAACTGAAACCACCCTTCTCACTCACCAATAATGAAGAAGCATCCTAGAAGGAATTGAAATCGTATGTTAATGTCCACCGCTTGATTGAATTTTATTGGATTTTGAATCATCCTAGAAGGAATTGAAATTTGAGAAGATGATACTAGGTAGACTTCTTTCTTATTTGCGGAAGCATCCTAGAAGGAATTGAAATAACATGTTTTTATATACATCTTCAATTTTCCACCATTTCAGAAGCATCCTAGAAGGAATTGAAATAGGAGAGGAGGGAAGTGAGCCCCACTGACCTTATGAAGGTGGAAGCATCCTAGAAGGAATTGAAATAACATAAAATTAAAATTCGTAAATTTGTGTTTTTTCATCTGAAGCATCCTAGAAGGAATTGAAATTAATAAGCATACACGGAAAAAAGCCCACCAATAGCGTGGAAGCATCCTAGAAGGAATTGAAATATTTTTATACTTATTCATGGTTAGCAAAGGTATGCAACAGATGAAGCATCCTAGAAGGAATTGAAATCTCCAGACGAGAGCCCTGCACTTGATGAGGCAAGGGATCAGAAGCATCCTAGAAGGAATTGAAATTGCCATTGACCCTTGAATCAGGATCGCTGAACTTGAGGCTATACGAAGCATCCTAGAAGGAATTGAAATATAACATTCAATATAGGTAATACATACAGTTACGAAATAGGAAGCATCCTAGAAGGAATTGAAATTTTCCCTGCCCGTTTCAGGGTTTATTTCAACCCCAAACTTGAAGCATCCTAGAAGGAATTGAAATGTATGGGCCTGTAGCATAGGAAGAATACACCGTTATATTGAAGCATCCTAGAAGGAATTGAAATCTTCTAAAGACTTTAAGTTTTCTACGTATTTTCTTATTTCATGAAGCATCCTAGAAGGAATTGAAATAGGATTATTTAGAAAATGAGGTAGGCGATAAAGATGTAATGATGAAGCATCCTAGAAGGAATTGAAATATTGACTTTAGCAGTTCTTCGCCGTACTTTTTTACGTCACTGGAAGCATCCTAGAAGGAATTGAAATCTAGTCTGCCTCTACAACCCTTCTATGTTGCCAGCTTGAAGCATCCTAGAAGGAATTGAAATATCTGGCACTTCCAATTTTCCATATCGATTCGTTTCGGGTTGAAGCATCCTAGAAGGAATTGAAATATGATTATAACAATCGGTAGAATGCCCCCGTATTTTTGAAGCATCCTAGAAGGAATTGAAATTTGAATGGCCCTCCTTATCGCTTCGCTGCGATTTATACGATGAAGCATCCTAGAAGGAATTGAAATATCTCTCTCTCTATCTCTATAAACTGGATCTGAAGCATCCTAGAAGGAATTGAAATCCCCCATCTTGTGGATAGCGGTGATACCATACTATCCTCTTTCGAAGCATCCTAGAAGGAATTGAAATTATAAGGGATATGAGCGGTGTATAATATGCAATTCCTTAAGAAGCATCCTAGAAGGAATTGAAATACCTTTCATAGAGTTCTCAAGCATATTAGACCCATGTCTACGAAGCATCCTAGAAGGAATTGAAATTTCTACGTTGAATTCATGCCCCTACGTTAACTGAGCATGCCGAAGCATCCTAGAAGGAATTGAAATTAGTTTATCGTTTCTGCGAAATCTTCGCAGTGATATGTTGAAGCATCCTAGAAGGAATTGAAATTTTTTGAACGCCTTTATTATCTCTTCCTTTATCACCTACATGAAGCATCCTAGAAGGAATTGAAATTTCGATTCTGGAGTTAGGGTCGCTGAATTTAATGCGATGAAGCATCCTAGAAGGAATTGAAATAATTTATCGGAAAGTTTGTGAAGGATGGGAATAGCTGAAGCATCCTAGAAGGAATTGAAATTAACCTATGTTGGAGGCGAGAAACTCCGCCTCCTCCTTCTCGTGAAGCATCCTAGAAGGAATTGAAATTTTAGCTAACTAATTGCCTACCGTTAGCGGTAGCTGCCGAAGCATCCTAGAAGGAATTGAAATAGGGAGTCTTCTGGGGTGACGCCGACGCCCCACGCCACCTCGAAGCATCCTAGAAGGAATTGAAATATTTACCGCTTAGGAACTTTTTAACCTCAGTAAGATACTCGAAGCATCCTAGAAGGAATTGAAATGCCTTTACTACTATCGGCAGAACGTCGCCATAAAGTTCAGGAAGCATCCTAGAAGGAATTGAAATTTCCAACACTGCCACTTTGAATTTTTTTAGCTTCACACGAAGCATCCTAGAAGGAATTGAAATCTGGTTTAAAAAGTGGATTTCCAGGAACAAAATCATCAACAGGAAGCATCCTAGAAGGAATTGAAATCTATTTTGGTGGGCGTGTGCATGCGTTTCGAGGGAGCTATATGAAGCATCCTAGAAGGAATTGAAATATCCTCTATGACCTCTCCCGTCTCCGTATCGATATATTCCGAAGCATCCTAGAAGGAATTGAAATTAATAGGGTTCGCTCTGACGATAGTATCGGCTTTCGAAGCATCCTAGAAGGAATTGAAATTTAAGGGCTTTCTCAATCAGATCGGCAATATATGGTCTTTGAAGCATCCTAGAAGGAATTGAAATTTTATTATCGCCACTATTATTATTAACCCCAAGAATATTGTTGAAGCATCCTAGAAGGAATTGAAATCTTGAGGTTTTACGATAGGTAATGGGTTTATACGTACTGGAAGCATCCTAGAAGGAATTGAAATTCTATTTTTGCCTGAAAGCCCTTCTCGCTTTGTCCAACGTAGAAGCATCCTAGAAGGAATTGAAATATATAAGTCCTTTGTCATAAAGGAAATCAAGTAATTTCTTGAAGCATCCTAGAAGGAATTGAAATTTATTTACGCAACTAATGCAACAAATTGTAACTTCCAATTAGAAGCATCCTAGAAGGAATTGAAATTAGTATACTTTCACTTCGGTCATTCTTGGCTCACCTCGAAGCATCCTAGAAGGAATTGAAATGCCTTTACTACTATCGGCAGAACGTCGCCATAAAGTTCAGGAAGCATCCTAGAAGGAATTGAAATTTCCAACACTGCCACTTTGAATTTTTTTAGCTTCACACGAAGCATCCTAGAAGGAATTGAAATCTGGTTTAAAAAGTGGATTTCCAGGAACAAAATCATCAACAGGAAGCATCCTAGAAGGAATTGAAATTACTTCTCATGCCTTTAGGAGTGTATGCAGTACAGTCCTTGAAGCATCCTAGAAGGAATTGAAATTCAATACATATTCACCGAATTGTTTCGCTACAGTCTTCTGAAGCATCCTAGAAGGAATTGAAATTTAATAGTGCGTTTCGCCCCAACCTCTGAAGACGGTGAAGCATCCTAGAAGGAATTGAAATCCCGCATTAACGTTACCATAGTGTATCCATTCCCCGAAGCATCCTAGAAGGAATTGAAATATCAGAAGATGGAAGAAAAAGAAGAGGAGCAGAAGAGAAGCATCCTAGAAGGAATTGAAATGGAGCCCACTCCCCCCCTTGCGGGGTGAAGCCATCCACCATGAAGCATCCTAGAAGGAATTGAAATTAAGCGGGTTTAAAGGGGGCGACAGATTCTATTCCCCATGAAGCATCCTAGAAGGAATTGAAATACGTAACTTTGAAATTGTGCAAGAAAGAGATGCTTAATTAGGTAGAAGCATCCTAGAAGGAATTTAAATCTCTGGTGCGGGGGCGAGCCCATCAAAAACCTGGGCTACGAAGCATCCTAGAAGGAATTGAAATTAAAAAACCGCTAGAGACGGGGATAAGCGACGTAGGAAGCATCCTAGAAGGAATTGAAATACAATATTAACTAATGTTGCACCAATTGCACAGCAAAATTTCCGAAGCATCCTAGAAGGAATTGAAATCCGTATTTTTGGGCGAATTTCTTCGCCTTCTCTCTCGTTCGAAGCATCCTAGAAGGAATTGAAATGTGTTTTATTTAAAATCAAGGATGCGGCCCTAAGCCGCAGGAAGCATCCTAGAAGGAATTGAAATTTGTAGGATATGGTGATGGTGAGCGGGAGTAATTTTCCCCCTAAGAAGCATCCTAGAAGGAATTGAAATTGTTCGGAACGAAATTATAATAGTATCGTCTGCTGCCCCCATGAAGCATCCTAGAAGGAATTGAAATCTTCTCTTATTTTGACTTCACTTTCACTAGGAAAGTTGTGGAAGCATCCTAGAAGGAATTGAAATTATTTAGCACATTTGGGGAATATTTTAGTATCTCCACCTCGGAAGCATCCTAGAAGGAATTGAAATAGTTATTGGCTAAACCTTTTACAAAACTTTTGGCGTCATAAGAAGCATCCTAGAAGGAATTGAAATAGGTTGCCATCGTCAAAGGTGGCTACATAAAAATCTTGAAGCATCCTAGAAGGAATTGAAATTTGTAATTATCTACAAATAGGTGATATTATGGCTGATAAAGGAAGCATCCTAGAAGGAATTGAAATCTTATCTCCTCGGGCAGGTCATTCAACGTTCTTTTGGGCTGAAGCATCCTAGAAGGAATTGAAATGTTAGTGTTGTATCATGCTCTGCACAATACCTTTTTAGCCGAAGCATCCTAGAAGGAATTGAAATAGGTCGTGCAAAAGTTCGGCATCTACCTTGATGCTGATGAAGCATCCTAGAAGGAATTGAAATGTGTTAAAGGGGAGCGGCAGGCATGGAACTAGGTGGTATCTCCTGAAGCATCCTAGAAGGAATTGAAATCGAAGGAACAGATACTAGGGAAAAACATCGAAGAGAATGAGGAAGCATCCTAGAAGGAATTGAAATGGATGAATGTCCTCAGGGTTTCTAGATCCTTTTGGGTCTGGAAGCATCCTAGAAGGAATTGAAATTGTAATAATACAACCATTTTGCTTTTTGGTATAATTGCAGAAGCATCCTAGAAGGAATTGAAATATTCTCCCCATCAGCATGTATTCACCGAATTGTTTCGCTAGAAGCATCCTAGAAGGAATTGAAATAATACAATCTTTCAAACACCTGGATCATTTTTTTCACCCCGAAGCATCCTAGAAGGAATTGAAATTTTATTATGTTTGTGTCTATATTTCTGAACGATAACGTGGAAGCATCCTAGAAGGAATTGAAATTCCCAACGAAAACGCCTTTCAAAAGGGAAGCGACATCGCTGAAGCATCCTAGAAGGAATTGAAAGGCGAAGTCACCAATGTCTCCTTCCCCGAAAGTAGTTTGCGGTGAAGCATCCTAGAAGGAATTGAAAGTGAGCTTTGTACCTTCTGCGATTTGTTTAGCCTCCCATGCGGAAGCATCCTAGAAGGAATTGAAAGGGTGATAACGTTGCAGTCTGGTAGGGGAACGTATCGTAATTGAAGCATCCTAGAAGGAATTGAAAGACACTATAGCCCTCACGGGCCAGCTGATGACTTAGACTTAGAAGCATCCTAGAAGGAATTGAAAGTCTCAAACTCTTGGTTTAAGGTTTGGTCCTTGGGCGTCCGAAGCATCCTAGAAGGAATTGAAAGAAGTCAATTTCCATTGAAGGGAGAGACCAGGGTATATAATCGTGGAAGCATCCTAGAAGGAATTGAAAGTGTTAACAAGTGCTGGCCCGCCCCCAAGTCTGTTAAGTGCCCTAAAGCATCCTAGAAGGAATTGAAAGTTCTGAAAGCCCTAAAAATTGGGCTATTTGCTCAACACTATAGAAGCATCCTAGAAGGAATTGAAAGCAAATTATCGATATAATTCAGTTACTCCAATTTTTCAGAAGAAGCATCCTAGAAGGAATTGAAAGTTGTAATAATCTAGCACTTTGATTATTATACATTAATTTGAAGCATCCTAGAAGGAATTGAAAGATATTTTACGTAAACTAGGGAGTTGAAAAAGTAGCACCTCGAAGCATCCTAGAAGGAATTGAAAGAACTGAGGGATGAACCAAAAGCCGAACCTATTCCACCGAAGAAGCATCCTAGAAGGAATTGAAAGAACTGAGGGATGAACCAAAAGCCGAACCTATTCCACCGAAGAAGCATCCTAGAAGGAATTGAAAGAGTGATAATTTTTATTTCCGCACGGGAGTGGAAATATTCCCGAAGCATCCTAGAAGGAATTGAAAGTTGACGAAATACAAAATTGGAAAGAGGGATTTTCAGAAGCATCCTAGAAGGAATTGAAAGCGTTCGCCCTGATTTATGACCTTATTTATCAATTTTGCTGAAGCATCCTAGAAGGAATTGAAAGATTTCTACTTTCAAATTTTGTAATTCGGAATTTACAATTTCTGAAGCATCCTAGAAGGAATTGAAAGCATATACCCCACTAGTACCTGGCGTTATTTGAAATGCTGAAGCATCCTAGAAGGAATTGAAAGATTGGAAAGTTTGATGAAACAATACGGAATAAATGAAGAAGCATCCTAGAAGGAATTGAAAGTCACACTCAACCGTGTACCTTACCCCATTCACATTTATCTGAAGCATCCTAGAAGGAATTGAAAGTTGTTGGATAGTCATACCTGCTATCCAACTCAATTGT
>Ga0208549_101061_pt1 | contig 10152 bp, 9 predicted proteins | sample BED_host_MetaG_FD_187135 | JGI IMG/M metagenome (GOLD analysis project Ga0208549, IMG submission 187135) | Hot spring microbial mat communities from Yellowstone National Park, Wyoming, USA - BED_host_MetaG (SPAdes) (version 2) | ecosystem: Environmental > Aquatic > Thermal springs > Hot (42-90C) >... | reverse complement strand
TGTTTCCCCAGTCGAGGAGAGTAATACTCTCCTCGACTAATAAACCTATATAGGTGTTTCCCTCGACTAGCCCCAAGGACTTAAGGGTGAATGTGTATGATCCCTTAAGAGGGGTGCCCGTGGCGGAATTAGAGGATAAGTTACGCCGCGGGTAAACACTTGTTTGCGTTTACGACTTTTTCAATTCTATATATAGACTACACTTCCAAATAATCTAATTTCTAGGTTAAAATTTCATCTAGCTCATATTCTAAGGTCTCCTTAAATATCTTCAGTCCTTCGCGGGATCTTCACAGATCAAAGGGGACGAGAATTCATCACTGTAAAAAACCTTTGATCTCCAATATTTAAATGGAATATAACATAATACGATAAAGAGCAGACCGTATTTCTTATGGTATTATGGCCTTTGTTACAAACGTGAATTTTCTATTAAAAAGTTTCTATGATAATTTTAAATACCACCGCTTATAATTAAGTTTATGTATAGAAATGAGATAGTCGTAAACTCAAACAGATCATCAGTACTAGGAGTGCTGACAAACCCTTTCTTCATCTCCGGAATATTTGGACACGTAGGAATTCTGAGAGTTAAGGATAAGCAAAAAGGAGATTATGTGACCCCAGAATTCTTAAACTCTCCTGAAAACGATTTTCAAGTAGCTTACGTTTTCGGTACTCCTGAAAACTATCACGTTTATCTAGGTTACATGATAGGGCCTGAAGTTTCCCTTGGAGAAGTAAAATATAAAGGAGAGACATCTGACGGAAAATTTAAGTGGGAAATCTCTTTCTTCCTCACGCCTATTGATAATAACAAGACAAGAGTGTCAATTTCAGTTGATGCAAAATATAAGACATCGACGTTGGCTAGGATATTCGGAAGGAGCGAGTTCGACCTAGCAACTCACATAGTTGAAGGTCACTTTATTCCTTTCTTCAAGTTCTACTTCAAACCTTCGGAGGAGATTGAGGTTAATAAAATAGAGATTGTGAGTGAAGAAGGAGAGGCAAATAAGGTCATTGCGAAATTCAAGGAAATAGTTCCTAAGTTAGAGGCGGGGATGATAAAAATCTCTGGGAAAAACTTGGAGTGCCTTGTAATAGTGATTAATAAGGATATAAAGAAAGTGACTTGCCTTGCAGGAAATGATGTAAGGACGGGGAGTGAAGCTCTCTCCTTACTCCTCCTTTATAACGGCGAGCTAAAAATGAAGGCGTATCAGCTACAACTTGAGGATTTGATAGAAAAAATCGAAGATTAACCCTTATTTTCGTTTTATTCTGAATATTGTACTGACTCCTCCCCGCCAGCGAGGGTTCCCTCCTCATCTTTCCCACCATCGATTCGACAGTAGGGGTAGAGCCCCCAAGATGAATCATAGCCGAGCTCCAATCCCTTAAGAGATGCATCTTGCTCCTCCCACAGTCTAGGAGCGTCGTTAGCGTCACTAAAAGAGATTCTAACAAAGAGATATTTAATCTTTCATCATCCCAGCTGCTTTGTGGATCTGTTCAATTTTTCTAAGAGACTACATTAAACTTACTTTTAATTCTACTGCAGATTTAGAATTTATACTGAAGAAGTGAATTTAGATCCTAAGAAAATTCAACTAGTCCACAAAGCATCATCCCAGCCCCTTCTCGAGGCTTTCAATCTTTTGTGACTACTAGTTATTTTTAATTACCTAAATATTGTCTTGACAAGACAAGTCGTGTTTATATGGTATTACAAATGTTTTTTATTAATAATCTCCTGAGCTCACGAGGGTGGGAGTGAAAACTTGATGGGAGGGTATTGACGTTAAGTATTAAATTTTTTGGTCAAACCTCAAGCATAGTGCTAACTAACATTGCCACTTGGTGATTCAAGGGACCTATATAGGCTTTTCCCTCGACTATGGTGACCCCGTGAAGGAATCGGAGAAGTTGCCCCACGGGTAAACACTTTTCTGTATAAGATAGTCTGTCGTTGATCATGTAGCTTAGAATTTAGTCCGTGATGGAATTAAAAGTAATGATAAGTTACGCCACGGGTAAACACAATATCCTACAACACTGCATAAAATTCCATTTATAAAAAACACTAGATATATCAAAGGAAATTACTGAATACTTGTTACGAATAAGAAAACTCTGATTAGAAAGCCTGGTTTAATATATATTAGGTATAATATCCAACCAGTCGCTTTTCCTTACAATATTAGTTATTATAGCTAACTTATTCCATATTAATCTTCCAGAAATGAAAGTTACTGTTAATAAACCTATTAAAATGGGAGGTAAATGAAAGGAATAATAAATTAGATATACAAAAAAGACTAAATGTTGAACAAAGGATAAGCTATATTACTAACTATTATCTTTCTCAATACACTGCTTTTAATCACTTTATGTAATGATTTTCTATTAAAATATCCAGTATAGATGAGCATTTTTATCTCTTCAAATTCAACATTGATGATACAAATAATATATCTAAAATAGCAAAGATAATTACGGCAATTAGTACTGACCAAGAATATGATATCAGAGAAATTATTAATGCACTAACGATAGTAAAAATTCCATCAAACACTGAGGAAATTGAGCCCATTATGGAAGTCGTTGTAGCAAAAGTTTCTTTTGGGATAGAACTATACATTAGGTAGGAAAAATAATAATTTGCGAAAGAACCGGTTATGCTTGATAAAAATATAATAATGTAAAGTATTGGTAATAACTGCTTATTAGTGAGAAATACTAAAGAAATATCTGAAATGTCCGAAAGTACTAATAAGAAGCTCATTAAGACTTTACTATTTATGCTAAATTTATAGCCTAAATTGTTTCCCACTAAATCACCAGTAAGGGCAATTACACTCCATAAACCTATAAATATGGGTGGTAAGCGTAAAATATAGTAAACTAAATATACGATAAACAAGCCTATTAAGGAGCTTGGTAAGGAATAAATTATATCGAACACTAAAATTGTCTTTAGCACCTTCTCTTTTATTATTTTTAAAAACCCTACCTTAAAGAAGCCAGTATATGATTGTTGAATAATCTTATTGTCTACTCTCCTAACACTTAACAGAAACGCTAAGTCGATTAATGTAATGATCACGATTAACGTTAGGTTTTCGAATAAGCTTAGAGCGAGTAACAAAGTTCCTACAATATGCCCCGTAGCCAAGGCTATGAGTTTATATTTTCTAATTAAATAAATTTCCTTCTGATAGTCAGTTATAAGAATTTTAAATAGTTTATCAAGTGTCGTTCTCTCAAGAGCTTTTATGCTACTACTAAATCCACTACCTATTAATAGCGCTGCGAGGAAAATCAACTTTAATCTGACTAAATATAAGAATATAGGATAAAGTGAGATAATACTGATTATGTCTAGTATGTAACCTATTTTCAGTAATTTGACAATATCCCGATATTTATCAATTAAAGGGGATTCAAATAGTTTTAAATGGGGAAATATGTAATTAGTAATACTGAATAACGTAAATGTTAGACTCAGACCTATTATCCCAAGAAGACGCCACAAAAGGAAATAGCCAAGAGAATTCTCAGCAACTATTAATAAAAAATCAAATATTATTAGCTTTCTTATTTCGTCCATCTCCATCACTATAATTCTTTAGAAAATGCATTAATAATAACTTTTTACCTAGATATTCTTCAGTCTCTAGTGTGGTAAAAGGATGTTTAAGGTTTCCCATCGTTGGTTTATGTGTTCATGTGGTTATGAGAATGATCGTGACGTTATTGCAATTATGAATTTAAATGGGAGGGGGTCTCTGACCCTCTCTACTGCCCCTCAGATGTAAGAGCGAATCGATAAGGGGAACCCTTGCTGGCGTGGAGAAAGTCAGTAATACTTGAGAAGCAGACTATAAATTGAAAAAATGAAATTTTGATTGGTTTATTTCCATAATAGGAATTTAGATCTTTTTGATTTGAAGTTCTAGCATCTCACATTCTTTAAAAATAGCTAGCTCTTATACTTAGGATCGTCGTATATTATTATATCCTTTAACTTATCAACGTTCTCTCTCATCATTCTTTCAATTTTCTCCTTTAAATTCAGGCCGTCGTATAAGATCTTATAACCATAATAAAACATGTGAGTTAACTTCAAATTACGATCATTAACTTCCTCTGGTTTCATTACTATAATATCTACCGGGAAGTCGGGTCTAGTAGTTTGGTAAATTTCAATACTCTTATGCAAGGGGTTTTCACAGCTCACAAATACTATTATATCAAAATCACTGTTAGGCCTATTCTTTCCCCTAGCTCTACTACCAAATAATACTATGGTTGAATCAGGGTAAGCACTTATTAATTTCTCGAGGAAATCGCTGAACTTCCTTTCGTACTCCTCGTTTATTCTCCTCATAAGATCTTCAACCATTTCAAAATCGCCTCAGCGTTTTTCTTACAATTTAAAGCGTCATTTCTGGAGTAAAAGGACATTAAGGAATACCTAGAAGAAATGTAATGAGGGTTCAAGTTCATTGCACAAGTTAAAATATCGTCTGGAGGATTAAAATATTTTAATAGCTCCACGAGGTTGTGAGTATAAGGATGCTCATTCCTAGTTATCTCTAGGAGACCTTTAATTGCTAACTCGACGGCTTGATGAAAAAGAAAGCAGGCTAACCAATAATATCCCTTATTTATCGCGTCCTCTGCTGCAGTAAAGCTTTGCTTTCCCTTTTCTATTAGCTCGCTCATGAATGATTATTTACGACTAACTTTAAATTAATAACACCATGATCAGTACAGCGATTTTCTTCACACCTCAGCTGAAACACGGTTCATCATTTTACTATTATATTTACGCACAATCTTATAGAATTTTTCTGCTATAGCTAGACGGCCTAGTTTTACCTATATAAAAGAAAATATTTTCTTTACTCTTATAGAAATCTTTCCGACATCACTTTTGTCTAGTGCCATTTCATGAAATCCAAAAACGTGCAGATACCAAGCAGAATGCCAGATTCTGTATATTTCTCCTCCTAAGTTCTTTGCTGCCTCAAATAATATAGAAGAGGCCCATCTTTTTTGATTCTCCACGGTTCTTAATATGCTAAGATTTTTCCTTATTGATAAAAGTTTTATTGCTTCTTCAGCAGCCTTATAATACTTCTCACTAGCTTGAACAACGTCACCCCTAGAAAGAAGATCATCAGCTTCTTTTATCCAATTCTCTATTTGCAATTTCGTCGCTGATCTTAACAAGTTTCCTCACATTTTCTGCCTCATCTTTTACCACGTCTAAACTTAAATTCTCTACAGTAAGTAATACTATTGCAGATTCCCAATACTCAAATATATCCTCATTATTCAATTTTTTACATATTTCTGTAACGGCTTTATGTAAAGTTGCCAAGTCCCAGCCGCTTTCTTTAGCAATATTAAGAATATCCTCTAATCCTAAGTTTATTGTTAGGAGTTTTATTGCTTCTTCAGCAGCCTCATAATACTTTTCCGAAGCGTGAGCAACGTCACCCCTAGAAAGAAGATCATCAGCAATTGATAATAATACGTCAGAGGAAGTTTGAATTAGCATTAAATAAAACTTAGAAAGAACCTTAATAATTTTTACTCTCTTCTAGATCTATTATTATAAGAGAAAGAGCAATTTCTTTTACATCCGTGATATTATTTTATCAAAGTTACAGTACAAGTAATCCTTATAATTTTCCTCCATGATTATTGTATAATGGACAACCAAAAGCCTGCAGAGATTAACAAAAGCAAAACCAAGAGCAAACTTTCGACTTCAGATCTATTTTTCCTATCCTTTGGAGGTCAAGCTCCTTTTATTTCTCTACTAACCTTCGGTACAGTGATGATATCGTTAGTTGGAACTCAGGGAGCTTTTGCAATGTTAATTGCGACTGCAGTCGTTGCATTAAACGGAATAGTAGTAAATAGGCTGAGCAGCAGGTTTAAGAAGGGAGGAGGTTATTATACTTACGCATATTATGCATTGACTGAAAGACTTGGCACTAGCACTGGATGGGTTTATTTAGCTTATGCGTTGTCTTACGGGGGTACCTTATTGGCCGGCGGAGCTTACGTACTTTACTCCATACTTAGAATGTTGTCTTTTACTCCCGCTATGTTGCTTAATCAATGGTTATTAGCATTAGTAGTTAGCGGACTAGCCTCGGCACTAGTAATTGCAGGAGTTAAGGCTTCGGCAAAATACGCAATGGTAATGTCAATAGTAGAAATGATAGCCTTAATTGCCTTGTCAGTGTTCTTCTTGAGAGACTCAGGGTGGCATTTTTATAACCCTTTCATTATTAATCTCTCTCCTTCACTTTTTGAGGCAGTAGTTTTCGGTCTAGGAATTCCTACAGGCTATGGTTCGATAGCACCTTTAGGTTACGATGCCTCATCAAAGAGTATAGGAAAAGTTGCAGTTGAGGTAGTATTTTACGGAGGTCTACTTGCGTCTTTCTTCTTCTACTCCTTAGGAGCGTTAAACTTTACAGGAAACTTAGTCCAATACTTATTGAGTGACTTCGGAATAGTTGGTGCAATAATCCTAGGTTTTATAGCATTAAATGACGGAACTCTAGGCGGAATGAGCTATATTCTAGCAAATTCGAGAACTTTAAAGGCTATGTCTGAAGATAAGGTATTTCCTTCAATTCTGGCTAAGGATGTAAGAGGAAAGCCCTTATTCGCTGAAATATTGATAGCAGGAATATTCACTTCTGCAGTGGTAGCACTTACGAACTTTATGGGATTATATGGAGTTTTTGTCATACTAGGAGGTTTGGCGGGTATATTTAACTTATTCATACATTCTTCAGCAGATTTTTCCTTAGTAAGGATTACCGTGAAGAGAGCTAAGAAACACTGGTGGGAATTAAGTATAGGAATATTAGCAACTTTAGTTAGCATTGCAGTGCTTATATACTCATTCACGGGATTCTCTCCAATAATGATAAATATCTTCTTGGGCTGGATAGTCCTAGGTTTCTTCTATCTGGAAATTAAGGAGATGCTATCGTCAACAGAAGATTAACAGACTTTTACAAATGAGTCATTTTATTACAAATGGTAATAATTATCTACTTCAGTGAGTAAACAAAAAAGTGGAAAAATCTTTATGTTTTTCCTATCAAGTATTATTCATATTAGTTAAATTAGATAAAAAAGGTAGACTTTATTTACCCAAATAAATTAGGAATAAATTTAATGTAGATGAGTTTTACATTTCTGTAGTGCCAGAAGGAGTTCTATTAGTTCTTAGAGTTAAAGATCCTATTAAGGTTCTATAAGAAGAAGGGAAAAAGTTACCGCAAAACTTGAGTATCGAGGAATTGAAAAGGAAGGCCTTAGAGGAGGCTGAAAAGGAAATTGGTTTACGCTGATTCCGATTTCTATAATAAAAAATGAAGATTGGCTAAAGAGAAAAGCTTCATTGATCTCACAGGAATACAAAAATGACATATCTACGTCTATAGCAACTTTTATTGAAATATTACTAATATCAAAGAAATTCTCTCTTGATCCAATTAAGGTTACTACATCGATTATGGAAATAACAAGAATCTTTGGTGAGAGAATTTTAAGGGCTGCTAGTTAAAAATGGTGTATGGTCCCGACGCTATATTTAGAAAGAATGCTCTTCTTATCCAAAAGATATATGAGTAAATACTTATATATCTAAATGAAGCAAAGGATTATACACGGCTTAACATTACTCCTAAAATCTAGTGAATGAAAACAAATTTGGAGAAAATTCTTAATAAACAACTCAGCGAGGAAGGGTTATTAGAAGAATTATAGGGATTACACAATGAAAAATAATACTAGGAAGATAACTTACTCTCTCTTGACTAACGAAATTTACGGAATTTCGGGAAATTACACTAGATACTATAAGAAAAAACTCTTTACAAGAGAAATTAAGGAATTAACGCTAATATCATTATCTACATTTTCCCTGATGCTAATTTGGTTGAATATTATTATATAATAAAAGAAGGAGATAAGAAAATTATCCTTACTAGCTGGATTACTGAAAAATATATTAATGAAGATGGAATCTTAAGAAGATTTTTCGTTCTAAACAGAAAGCTTAACGAGAAATTAGAGGCTTGCAGATTTAATGATATAGAGATGTATTTCCATATTTATTCGAAATGATTTTCCAATAAAGAAAATACTAGAGACCTTTTATCCAAAGAAGATATAGAAACTCTGGTAAGTATTAGAAGTGATGAAATTAGTTTATAAACTGGATATAAACTTAGAAGTAAAGGAATATAAATTACTTAATCCCTAGCCTTAGCCATAACTGTAAAAGATAAGCTAATAGAACTTAATGGAACACAATCCCTTTTTGACAAAAAAGTCTCTCTTTCAGTTGTCTTTCAAAAGCCTAACACTTATTACGGTATAAAATATTAGCTAAAATAAACTATTACTTTTAAATTTTAAAAAACGAATAAAATATTCTTCATTGCGCGACTACAGTTGCATCAACTGCAGTCCCGTTAGATAATCCTATTCTTATAGTATACCGCATCCCTGGAGTTAATGAAATATTACCGAAGTTTATTACAACTTGGTTAATTCCCTGCATCAGTTGTTGAGGAGATATTGAATATTGCGTCGCATAATAATTGGTACCTTGTATTGAAGCGTATGAAATTCCCACTGGAGCAGTAGCGTATAATGTAATATACGCAGTACCACCACTAATTGTTCCCTGACCTTGTTGATAAACACTTGCTTGTGAAGGTATTACAGTAGCACCCATTGTACTTCCAGGGAAAGTACCCGACTTTAACGAATTTAATATGCTTCCTAATCCTGAGTATAACATTATGAAGCCTATTATTGTTAATATAGGAATAATTAGTAAAATAGAGCCTATCTTTACTGTACCATTATTGAAATAACTACCTACCCTATAGAAGCCTATTATAAGCAATATTAAGCCTATAAAACCTATCACTTCACCACCTATATTTAATCCACCGAATGATGCTAAAGCTCCTGCCAAATTTCCAGATAATGCTGCAGGTATTAAAAGGATTACCCCTATGAATTCTAATAAAGGCCCTAGCAATATTAATAATGCACCAATAGAGCCTATTCCCGTTCCTAGACCTGCAGTGTTCAAGATTGAAAATCCCTTTCTTATCCTAAGTATTCCTAAGATATCAGTTAATATTGCTATAAGAAATATTACTAGCATAACAAATACTCCTGCTATACCTATGGCGATTACTGAAAAAATAGATATCACTGCTATGATTATTAATATTGCCGTTACTATTTCTAGCAAGGAACCACTTCTTAGTTTTGACACACCCTCAATTAATGAATTTTGTTCCATAATTAAACATACTAGGAATTAATATATAAGTTTTTTGTGACAGTTGAAAGATTTTTATTGAAACTTGTTGTATATTTACCAAAAAATTCAAACTATAGGTAAGATAACATGTAAAATGAAATGCACTCTAAAAGCTTTCATATAATAAAATTCAATTTATTTAAATTATTATATCAGTCAAAGTTCTCGAACAGCATTATTATGTAAAGCATACGTAATTGCGTTTGTAGATCATAAATTTAAACTTAATTTACTGTTACTGCTGATCAAGTAGAAATAATTAGCCACCTCTCCTCGAAATTCATCTCAATTTAGAATCTAACCCTATTTTCTATCAATTTAGAAGGTTATATTGAGGAAATATAAAGTAAAATTTACATGTGATGAATATCTTATACTTCACGCGATTAGATTTGTAGAATATGAATCTTACAATATTTTGAAGTAAATTATAACAGCATATATACAGTATGAAGATTAAGTTTTTGTTAATCATTATAATATACAGATTCATTCAATTTGTATGTGTCTTTGAACTGCTAACTGGGAGTGTTCTCATGCAGTCATCTTATTCGATATTGAATAGTAAAATTATATCAGATTTTCTCTAATATTCTGCACTCCTCTCAAGTAAGCCTCGTTCAAGGGAGTCTTCTCCCTTGAATAAATTACTGGATACATGACATTAAGTAAGGCAAGACTATAATCAACCATTCTCTGACTCCTATTGACAGCCCTAGTGTCCCTAGCCAACCTAGCCAAATGAGCCCTACAGTAAGAGT
>Ga0208549_101057_pt1 | contig 10169 bp, 11 predicted proteins | sample BED_host_MetaG_FD_187135 | JGI IMG/M metagenome (GOLD analysis project Ga0208549, IMG submission 187135) | Hot spring microbial mat communities from Yellowstone National Park, Wyoming, USA - BED_host_MetaG (SPAdes) (version 2) | ecosystem: Environmental > Aquatic > Thermal springs > Hot (42-90C)... | reverse complement strand
GAAAAACTTAAACGCTATCTGTAAATCTGTTATCTTATGATGTCCAAGAACGCTAGAGTTCTTGCATACACTTCCCTGGCTCACTTCGCCAATGACGGAGTCTTTCTCATTTATCCACTTCTGATAGTCTATTATTCAGTAGAAGAGAAGATAAGTCTGGTGTTCCTAGGCTCCTTAGCCATCATCTACACCGTACTCTCCGGAATCCTGTCTCCCTTCATAGGGGACTTCGCTGACAAGAGCGACAAGGATCCTGAGTTGTTGGCTGGAGGTATTGGACTCGAGGCCCTGGCCATAGTGTTCTTCTCCCTCGCTTTCTTAGATAGGACCTTGGCAGCCCCTCTGATAACCGTCGGGGTCGTACTATTGGGGTCCGGACAGGCGTTCTATCATCCATTAGGCGGGGCCATGCTCTCCAGAACCTTTGGGAGAGGCGCCGGGAGAGCCCTTGGTCTAAACGGAGCCATGGGTAGTGTGGGGAGGTCAGTCATGCCTTCGGTCATCTCGCTGCTTCTCCTGTATTTAGGAGATGTACTGGGATTGACCACTTTCTTCGCCTACATGGCCGTAGTCTCAGTCTTAATCTACTTTGGTGTCAAGGATCTCAGGAGAGGAGGGCAACAGCAGGTGAGAAAGACTACGGAGAAGTTGGAAAGAGGGTTCTACAAGTTCCTGTTGATACTAGGGGCACTGGTCTTTCTTAGAAGCATGTTCATAACAGGCACTGCCACATTTCTAGGAGAGTTCGAGTACCAGATCTATCTCTCCAAGACCCTAGCGGGGATCTTTCTGACAGTTGGCTTCGCTGGATCCATAGTTGGACAGCCAGTGTTCGGATGGCTGACGGAGAGACTCGGAGGGAGAACGTCCTTCGCGCTCAGCAGTGTCATGTCAGTTCTTTTCTTCGCACTCTTCCTTTTGTCAGTGAGGAATCTATACCTATCTGCCACGGCGTACACTCTATTCACCTTCGCAGCTTACACCGGTTTCCCAGTACTACTTGGCTACGTGAGTCAGGTCTTCCCCAAGAGCTTCTTCACTGTGGCCAACTCCTATATATGGGGAGTAGGGAACACCATAGGAGGAGCAGCAGGGACGGCCCTGGTGACGGCCCTATTAGGGCTACACTTCACCATCCTTGAAGCCTTCTACTTACTGTTCGCACTGGCCCTAGTCTCGACAGTCCTGACACCGCTAATACCCAAGAGGGTTTAAATTTAATGTTTTTAATAACTCTCTTGTGGATATTTACGTAGGAACCTCAGGGTGGTACTATAGCTGGAACAAGGGCAGATCCCTCGATTGGTACGTTAGGAACACGCCCTTCAGGGCTGTTGAACTAAACTCCTCCTTCTACAGGTATCCAAAGAGAGAACAGGTGGAGGCGTGGAAGAAATACGACTTAAAGTGGGCTATAAAGGTCAACAGGAGGATAACCCACGTCTCCAGGCTCTCCAGCGTGGACGCTTGGGAGGAATTCAAGAAGACTGTGGAGACACTGAATCCCGCCTTCTACCTGTTTCAACTTCCGCCGTCCTTTAAGCGTACCTCTGAAAACCTGAGAAGGGTGGAGGAGTTCTCCCAACTACTTGGGGAGAGGGCAGTTTTCGAGTTCAGGGACAGGGAGTGGTACAAGGAACCTCCTAAACTGAGTTCCATCATATCTTCAGTGGACTCTCCCCTGGGAACCTTCATAGTTCCTGGAGAAGTGATCTACCTAAGGATGCACGGTAGGAAGAGGTGGTACTTTTACCAGTACTCCAGAGAGGAATTGACGGAGATAGCGGAATCGGTGATGAGGAGTCGCCCTAACTCAGTGTTCGTGTTCTTCAACAACGACCTTTGGATGTTGGAGAACGGCATCACCATGCTGGAGCTCTTAAAACGTACCTCCCAGGAGAACTTGTCTTAGAGGATCGCGCTCGTGTATTTCGGTTACAGTTCAACAGTCCTGAAGGTCGTGTAGCAGTTATTAGACTTCCCTTGGTAACAGGGCGGTAGTCAAGGGGAAGTCGTGTAGTAAACTCCACCGAATTTTCGGATTTATGTGCAATCCTCAAGCCCCTAGGCTCTGTGCTTCAACAGCCGATGAATAACGATTGTGCAATCCCTTAGCTTATTGGCTGAATTAGAGATTGAAGGTAAGTGAAACCAGGAGTACACTCCTTCTACAGGTGTGAAGGAGAGAACAGTGGCTACCCCCTTATCTGATCCAAGGACCTCCCTGTAGTTCTCACTCCCCACACTGCTATAAACACTCCCGCCAGGATTGAGGCCAACCCTATGAGCGCCATTCCCCCAAGAGGGTCTCCGTAGTATACTAAGGAGAAGAGTAAAGGCCCTACAGCACCGCCCAAGTGCCCCAGACCGTCTGCAATGCCGTAAGCCAGCGTTCTGACCCTGGTGCCGAAAACCTCAGCTGTATAAGTATACATCACCGGGAACTTGAATCCCTGCAGGTACATCTCCAAGAAACCGGCTATCAAGAAGGATGTTCCTTTCAGGAGGGGCCAGAGGATCAGGACGGCTCCAGCTATTACGTTGACCATTGTGCTACTCACTTTCCTCTCAATCCAGTCGTTCAGGAAAGTTCCCAACAGGACGCCCAAGGGATCACCGTAGAGTATGTAGGTAAAGTAAAGGGCAGAGTTCGAGAATCCCTTCTCCTGAAGGAGACTGAAGATCGGTTCCGAGAAGAGGGAGTAGCCGGCGAAGTAGCTCAAGAACCATACCGCGAGCATTATCAAGGCACCCCAGTCCCACGTCAACCTAGACTTTGAGGAAGCCCACATGGGTGACTCGGGTAACCTGAGTCTCAGAACCAAGGCTACGATAGAGACCAGGAGGCCGGCCAGGAACAATAGCCTCCACCCTCCGGTTCCCGCGAGCACGGCAATAGGCCCTACGATGAGAGTGGTCAGGAAGCCCGAGGCTGTGACCAAGCCGACGTTCCTGCCCCTCCTATCAGGGGGAGAGGTCTCAGATAAGTAAGCGGGAACAATGCTCAGCTCCCCCTCTATTCCCAGCCCTATCAGGAGCTCAGCCGGTATTAGCCAGTAAAAGGAGACAGCCAGAAGTCCCAGGAGGGATCCCATGGACACTAGCCCCATCGACGTTAAAAGCCCCAGTCTCCTCCCCCTCAGTGAGGCTAGAAGGCCATTCACTGCTCCTCCCAAGGCGTAACCCACCATCTCCGCAGACAGGGGAAAACTAGCCAGTTCCTGTGACACGTGAAAGGCAGAGGAGGAATAATTCACTATGTAAGGAACGTTAAATATGTCCCAGAAGGTCAGGGACATCCCCACGGCCAATATTACCAGCTTCCAGTTCATGGTGGAATGAGATACTTATATGATTTAAACTTTACTTGAAATGTATCAAAGACAGTTAAACCCATAGGTAACAAGGGAGATAGCCGATTAGCCTCGAAACTCCATGGCGGCCCAATACCCGCGGGAGACGGCTTGTCCTATCGTGGGTTGATTTCTAACGTACTTATCGTAAACCACATCTACCTCAACCCTCTCCTTAACCACCTTGATACCCCTCTCCGAGTAGGCTTTCTCCAAGAGGTATCTCCTCGTTCTGTCCAGGCCGTGTAGGCTCCTCTCGGTGATGAAAACCTCGTTATGCTGGGCCCAGGAAAACGCGTAGTCCTGATAAGCGTAGAGGTTCGAGTCTATCAGTATCCTCTTCCCTCTGTGGTCTTCGTAGCTGGGTTGTGACTCGTCAGGTACCATCCATAAACCGTCCTCCCTTTTCCCCTCCACACCCAACTGGATCTCCACTCCTAGCCTAGTTAACTCCCTCTCATAGTACTCCAGGAGAGAGAGGAACTCCCTCTTCCACGGATCCATTATCCAGTTGAGTTGTCCCCCGAGCTTAACGCCCTTCTCCAGCAGTGTCACCTTAAAACCTCTGAGGGCAAGGACCCTGGAGGCCTCGAGTCCCATGAGACCACCTCCCACCACTGTCACCCTTCCGGAACCGGGCCTGAGGGGCAGGAGTTCCCATCCCAACTCCGGATTAACGTCACACCTCACCTCCCTAGTTGAGAAACCTCTGCACCACTGATTACACCTTATGCAAGGCCTCACGGGCTCTCCCCTAAGGCCCTTGATAAGCCAGTCAGGGTCAGCCAAGAGTTGCCTACCTAACACCACTGCGTCGGCAACCTCCAATACCGCCTCCGCTTCCCTCAGGGTAATCACGGACCCCACCAGGAATAGGGGAACTGAGGGTTTCCTGACCTGTTTGGCAAACTCCAGGAAGGCGGGCCTCTTCCAATAGAAGGGCATTGAGGCCCCGAGGGGACCGTCCCTCCCCGCCGAGAGGTGAATGTAATCCAACTTATGGGACACTTTCTCCAAGATCTTTGAGACCCTATCAGGTGTGAGTCCATTATCGTCGAACTCCGTGACACTTATCCTCAGTCCTACAGGGAGCGACGTCCTTCTCCTCACCTCCTCCAGAAGTTCCAGGAGGAAGACCGTCCCATCCGAGTACCTGTCGTTCCTCTTGTTCGTGGCCGGAGAGAGGAATTGGGCTACTAGGTAGCCGTGGGCCCCGTGGATCTCTATGCCGTCGAAGTTGGCCTTCTCAGCCCTCTCGGCTGCGTCTCCGAAGTCCTTTATCACCCTCTTGATGTCCTCCTCAGTCATCTCCCTGACTTGATCCAGGATGGGGATGGGAGAGGGAGCTATGGGGGTTCTACCCCATATCAGGCCCGACCTAGTCTTCCTACCTACGTGAACCAGCTGGACAAATATCTTAGAACTCCTGGAGTGTACAGCGTCAGTTAGCCTGGAGAACTTGGGGAGAAGCTCGTCGTCATATAGTCCTAGCTGGTTTGGAGAACCCCTGGAGTCAGTCCTGTTCACGTAACAGTACTCCGTGATGATGAGACCAGCGGTCGAGGCCCTTCTGCTCAAGTAGGCTATATGTTCCTCTGAAGGGTAACCCTGGGGATTGGCCAGGTTGGATATCATTGGTGCCATGACGACCCTATTCCTTATGGTTATGTCTCCTATCTGGAGAGGCTCTAGGATTTTCATGAATTACCTTGAGAACCATGGGAAATAAAATTACGGGCTGCTCATCCTTCATGAACTGAATTAGGGGTTTGGTGCGAGATCTAGTCGTGACATCGGAGGCTTAGCGTTATCAAACGCAAAGGAACAAAGCCCTAAAGTCACGATCCCCTCAGTTAGAGTCCCTCGAACCGTAGGACTGAAGTACCTTAGACAGCTCCTGGTAGAGCTGTGTGCTCTTCCCCTTCACTAGTTCAGAGAGTTCCCTTAGACCTTGCAAAATATTCTCTGGATCCTTCACCTCGTTCTGACCGAACGGAGAGATCAAGTAAACTTTACCGCTCTTGAGGAGAATCCTCATGTTGCCCAAGACGCTTCCTGTGGCCACCTCGTATGTTATTTCCTCAGCAACCACTAGCTCACCATCAAATAACATGACCTTCACTGAGACTCCGTTATAGCAGAACTCAATGCTTCTCTTGTCTACGGAGAGTGATTTGAACCTCATATTTCACTTATTGTTCTCCGGAATTAAGAACACTTCCTTTTCAGTTAAGCCCCCAATCACAAGGGGTCGTAACAACTTTAGGTAAACTTCAGCCGGACCTCTGTCCATCTGACTTCAGATCGTTGAGACTTCCTACCACACGCGTACTCCCCTCGATGTCCTCAAAGACCAACTCACCCTCCTCAGTGAGTATTATATAACCAGGTTTTCCATCGCAGTTATAGGGGAAAGCCAACAACCCTTTGGTCTTCAGAGCATACACAGAGTAAACGGGCATAAGGGAATCATCAATGTTCGATGCCAAACAGGTAAGGATAACCTTAAACAAGGCGGTAGTTTCAGTGATGATGGGATACTCTCCTTCCTGGTCAACCACAACCGAGTAGCAGCCTTAAAGGAGTATAACCCTCAACTCGGGCTGAATCCTTTTTCACATTGATAGAAATCTTTTTTATATTTGTTTACAACATCCTTTCGATAAATGATGACCTCTCACGCCGATGTGGGCTAAGCCCAAAGGGGTGGGAGTGATCTGGGATGTGAGCCCCGTGCCGTTGGGCTCAAAGGAGTTCCGTGACCCACGCGTGACTAGAATGAGCGTGTAGTTGAGGGCTAGGTACCTACACTCGATCATGAATAAAGATAAAATGATTGAAATGAAAGTGTAGGGGCAAACGGGAATCCTCGCCTCCATGGCGTGAAAGAGGTCAGAATTCCGATAATCCCCCATCACTTAACCCGTTTTATAGTTACTTACTAAGAGATCACTAGAAATGGACACGTAATCGTTTCTTTACCACTTCTCAATGACTAACTCACTTCAGGTACTTGACCTCCTTGACCTTGAGGAATTCCTTAGCTATGTATACGTCAATCTCGCTGTCACCACCCTCAACTTGTATCACGAAGGTCCTGTCCACGTCATGGAGGAACTCCGAGTATTTTCTCTTAGAGGGGGCGGTAACCAAGGCTACGTTTTCAGCGGACGGAGGCACTCCTAGCTTCTCTGTATGAATGATTTCCCCTCTCACTTTTGCGTTCACCAACGACCTCAAGCTCCTCAGTTGCACCTCCAGGTTCTCTCTTTCCAGTTCTTCTCTCCCCTTACCTCTCAGGTTCAGGAAAGGGGTGATTAGGGGATTGAGGACATCTGGCATCTTCTCTCCAGATAGAGCCTTGTGAACAACGCCCATCGCCCCGCAATCCGTATGTGGTAACACCACTATTTCGTCAGCACCCTTGAGTAGCTTTAGGGTATCTCTGAGGGATCCCACGTTGGAGCCGGCGTTCCTCACGAAAACGGTGTTTCCATCATTCCATTGATCTAGATATCTGTTCAAACGTCTGTCCATGCAGGAAATGATAATTCTCATATGTTCCTAATGCTTACTACTGTTAAAAAACTTATCATTTAAATCGATTTAAAAATTACAAGAGAATTTTAAAGCTCGAAGTCCTTCCTTAGGCTTCCACGATTTAGTTATTAGATTTAGCCTTGACTTCGAGGCCATACCTAACGAACTCCCGTGACTGCTGTACGGTACAGTTTTGCACTGAGGACACAGAGTCCCAGGATATCCTTCACGATCTCGGCGACCTCTGTTCTGCTCGCAGTTGAGCTCAGGACCACCTTAAAGGACGTACTAAACCTTGTGATCATCTTCGCCTTTACCCTCAAGGCCTCGACGAGCGTCTCCCTGTATCGCTTCCTCGGTCATACAGAACGATCATTCGTAAAATTCTAAAAAGTTTAAGCCACTCAAACCAAGACGATTTTCCCACAAGTGCTATCAGAAGATCTCACGCTTTCCAGGAATATGTGGTCTTTTGGATATAAAGGTCTAGATAGAGAATTTAAACTCAGTCTACGTATTTTAAACACGGGGAGCAGTTTGCTATCTGATGCCGAACACAAGTCAATCGAAATTTCTACGAGGAAAGTTGAGGAATTCCTTGGAGTGAAGCTACCCCATCCCGAGGTTCACAGAATCTCAGACCAGGGATACGGGATGTACTTGGAGGGCGTGATATTATACGGTCCCACAGGAGACGAGGAAGTAGATGAAAGGATATTGATTCATGAGTTGGCTCACTTAGCTCAAAATATATACTGTAGACCGCGGTTCCCCGTGCTCCACGCACTTGTGGAGGGAATCCCCCTAATCCTAGGCTTAAGGAGAGGTAAGTTGCTCAGGTTCCTCCAATTCACGGAAGGGTTCGCCACATGGGTTGAGGAATCCATCATGGGTGAGAGGGGAGAGAGCTACTGGCTCTCCCTGCCTGTCTTCTACAGGGTAGTGTATTACGAGGGCAAGAAGAAGTTTGAGAGGATGGGTAGGGACCTAGGTATAAGGTATGGGCTAGGGGAGGGAGAGTTTTGCAGGAGATTGACTAGCCATTAGTTGCAACGGAGAGGGCGCTTTCAAAAGGTTTGGAGGCTGGCTAAGACCGACTTGATAGGCTTCTCACTTTAAACCTTGTCCACCCTAGAAGGGCTAAGGTTTGCTGTTCCTTTATCAATTAGTCAGAAGGTAGCGGGTAGGTCAAGGACGTTTCGGCTCAAGAATTGGCTGGCTCCCACTTACGTTAAAAGACTTTCATGCTCGTTCATTACAATTTTACATAAATCATGAAATCTTACATTGACGTACCTTCCACCCGAAAGGGGGTGATCTGGGACATGAGCCCTCGCGGTCGGGCTCATGGAGTTCCGCAGCGATTCGTCATAAAGTTAGGTAGGCGGTCGAGCACTAGGTCCCTATACATAATTGAGGATTTGGACGTGGATGAAATCGAGGTGTAGGGACAAACGATAACTCGACCTCGAGTGGGGAGCAAGAAAGTTTTTGTAATTCTTCGGTAAATTTACATATGGAACTCCAGAGCCTCATTAGGGAGTTCATCTCCCTCCAGGAGAGAGGTTTCACGGAGGATAAGATCAAGGAGTTCTTCCAGAATCTTGTTAAAGTAGATCTCACTAAATTTAACTGGGTTAGAGACTTAGTTGAGCAGGTTCACCTTAAGGATAGAGCCAGTAAGACCGCGTTGCACTGGAGGGACATGTCCACTGGAGAGGAGGAGACTCTCACGTATCACCAGTTGTCCCTCATGGCCAACAAGGTCCTGAATCACCTCAGGAAGGCCGGAATGAGGAAGGGAGACCCGTTATACCTGATGACCAGGGTGCACCCGTTACATTGGGCCACATTCATGGCCTCATTGAAAGGAGGATTCGTTTTGGTACCCAGTGCCACTAACCTTACCGTGAACGAATTGAAGTATAGGTTCTCCGACTTGAGACCTAAGGCTATAGTGTCAGACACATTGAGGGCCAGAACCGTGGAAGAAGCGTTAGGCGAGATGAAGGTGGAGAAGTTCCTCATTGACGGAAAGAAGCAAGGTTGGAACTCCCTTGAGGACGGTGAGGTGACTAACGCTGAGGCTGAGGACACCATGGGAAACGACGTAGTGATCAATTACTTCACTTCTGGAACCACTGGGATGCCCAAGAGGGTGATTCATACTGCAGTGAGCTACCCGTTGGGTTCCCTCTCCACTGCGTCCATAATAGGGGTGAAGGAGTCAGACAGACACCTTAACCTGAGTGCCACAGGTTGGGCCAAGTTCGCCTGGAGTTCCTTCTTCTCTCCTCTCCTAGTTGGGTCCACAATAGTTGGATTGAACTACGAGGGGAGGCTGGACTCACGGAAATACCTCAGCGAAGTGGAGGCTCTAGGCGTGACCAGCTTTTGTGCTCCACCTACAGCATGGAGGCAATTCGTAACACTCAACCTCAAGGAGTTCAGGATGGACAAGTTGAGGTCAGTGGTCAGTGCCGGAGAACCCCTCAACCCGGAGGTGATGAAGGCCTGGAGGGAGGGAACAGGACTCGTGATAAGGGACTTTTACGGCCAGACCGAGACCACCGCCATGGTGGGTAACTTCCCGTTCATGGCCGTTAAACCAGGATCCATGGGTAAACCCCACCCCTTATATAACGTCACCTTAGTGGATGACGAGGGCAGGGAGATAACCAGGCCCAACGAGATAGGCCACATCGCAGTGAGGTTGGTTCCAAGGCCATTGGGACTCTTCATGGGTTACTCCGACCAGAAGAAGAACGAAGAGGCCTTCAGGTACGGGTACTACTTCACCGGAGACAAGGCCTACATGGATGAAGACGGGTACTTCTACTTTGTAAGTAGGGGGGATGATGTGATTAAGACTTCGGACTATAGGGTAGGCCCCTTCGAGGTAGAGAGTGCCCTTCTGGAGCATCCTGCAGTGGCCGAGGCTGCTGTAGTCGCGTCTCCTGATCCAGTGAGATACCAGCTGGTCAAGGCCTTCGTGGTACTGAAGCCTGGTTACGTACCTTCAGAGCAGTTGGCCAAGGAGATAAGGGAGAAGGTGAAGTCCTTACTGTCCTACTATAAGGTGCCCAGGATAATAGAGTTCGTGAGCGAGTTGCCCAAGACCATAAGCGGAAAGATCAGGAGGGTAGAGCTCAGGAGACTTGAGGAGGAAAGGAGAAGGAGGGGCGAAAAGGGAGAGCATGAGTACTTCTTCACACAGTGAACTGCCGATATCGCCCATCGCCGTTGTCTCGCCCTTCACGGGATTAAGCGGACTGC
>Ga0208549_101054_pt1 | contig 10179 bp, 8 predicted proteins | sample BED_host_MetaG_FD_187135 | JGI IMG/M metagenome (GOLD analysis project Ga0208549, IMG submission 187135) | Hot spring microbial mat communities from Yellowstone National Park, Wyoming, USA - BED_host_MetaG (SPAdes) (version 2) | ecosystem: Environmental > Aquatic > Thermal springs > Hot (42-90C) >... | reverse complement strand
TCTTCTGAGTTTAAGGACCGTTGGAGGGATAGGCTCTCTCAAAAGTTTCAAATCCTTATAGGTATTCCACAAACAGGCCGAGGCTTCTCAGACGGCCAAGGGTTAAGTGGTAAGCTCCTTTCAATCCCTTTTTAGTTTAAGTACTACAAAAAACAAATAGACTTTATGAATTCTTCTTTCAATCCTATTCTCAGTTTAAGAGTTTCTAATTTCGAGTATCTTCCTTAACCATGTACTTGTTCTAATCATGAAATCAGAGGTTCTTTCTAGTATTCTATTATTCAGCAAATATTCGAAGTAATCAGGTCCACGATTAAATTTCTTCTTTAGAATATCTAAAACTTCATTCTGATGCTTTGGCTCCTTGAATTCCTCAGCTATTTTTAAATATTCATCAGGAACTTGCAAAGGAAGTAAAGGCAAAGTTACTATATTTCTAAAGCTTTCATGTATGTAGTAAACGATGGGAGATTTAAAAGAACATAAGGAAGCTGCAATAACAAAGAAAGTGGTTTCAGGCTTGAATCCAGCTGTAGCTGAGATAAAAATATCGTAACCTTGCTTTGACTTATTAACAATTATTCTAACTACCTTATCGAGTATTTCTAATAAGCCAAATTCGAAAACTCTCAACGCGCTTATCCCTCTTATTTTAATAGGTTCTCTAACAATTTTGAAATCTTCTTCTTGTAAGTATTCATAAACAAGCTGGGCACATAGCCTATTATTAGCAGTATCTGTGCAGTAAAGAGCAATCTCTATCGATTCCTTAGTCTGTTTTTGTTGATCAATAAAGCTTAAAAATGAATTTAGCTCAGCTGAAGCAAATTTTGGATCCTTTTTTACGAATTCATAAAGAGTTTCATGAACTTCATTTCCCCTTGATATATAGTTATTAATTTTTTCTTGTTTTGGGTCATCAGGACTTAATTTAGACCAATCTCTCATTTCATAGCTCTCAAAAACTTTTTATATTTTTCATTTTTCTGAGCTTCAACTGAAAAGTTTGCCAAAATTGAAGTACCAGTTGAGATAACGTGGAAGTTCTTCATGATTAAATAACTCTTTAACGGCTTAAATTATTAAATTAGAACATGAAACTAAAAAACTAGAAACTCACTAGAGAATTTGGATTTCAATTTTTGGAAAAATTCTTATCTTTCTATAAATTCTCAAAGTCAATTGTTGTTCATATTTTTGAAGCAATATTTTTAAATATATAAAAAGTTATGATATTATGAACAGCAAAATATCTGGCTTTATTTTAGCTCCATATGATTCGGGTGATCTTGTTCTGATAGAATCTGTAACAAATATACATCCTGGTATTGGAAGATTTGAAGGTGTCGTAGATATGCCTGTTCAAAGAGACCATTTAGGTTATCCAGTAATTTATGCTTCAAGTTTAAAGGGGAGTTTAAAAAGTGCTCTTTTTAATGCGGTTAGTAATGAAAGTGATAAGGGAGAAGTAAAATTACTGCTTGGACCTGAACCTGATGAAGAAGAGAAATTCGCTTCAGCTTTAGCTATTCTTGATGCTCATTTATTGTTATTCCCTGTAAGAAGCCTAGAAGGGGTATATGCTTTAGCAACTTCACCTTCTCTCTTATCTAAGCTTAAAAATTTAATAGAACTTTTAAATAAAATGGATAAAAAACTATTTAATATAATAGATAGTTTAATAAAAATTCCAATTACTAAAGAAGAATGTTTAATTTCCGAAGCCTCTACAGATTTAATTATAGAAAAACTAGGATATATATTAATAAATGAGGAAATAAAGCTAAAACCTAAGAAAGATGATAACGTTAAAGAACTTGAATGTGAACTGAATTATAATAGAATTATAGTGTTAAATGATAATACAGCAATGGACGCACTTGAAAGATCGCTTGTTAAAGTTACTAGAATAAGACTAGAAAGAAGTACCAAAGTAGTTGAAAGAGGAGGACTTTGGTCTGAAGAATACATACCTCATGGTTCTATTTTCTTCACAGCTCTCCTTTATTCTCAAAAACTTTGGCAAGCTAAGAGTAAACAAATTAGTGGTTCATCTACTACTCAATCTAGTTCATCTTCAGATCCAGAAACTAAGTTCAAAGATTTTCTCACTAATAAATTAAGGAATTATCTGATAATAGGTGGCAAAGAGAGTGTAGGAAGAGGAATTGTAAAATTAAATATTTTATAAAAAATGGAGGAAAACATAAAAGTAGCTGTTAGCGATTTCAAACAATTGTTTGAGAAATTACAGGAAAATTCTCAAAGCCAAGTTGGTGCAAGTTTCAGAGCACGCATGAGAGAAGTTATCTCGTTAATTGATGAAGTAGGTCTTATACCTGCATTAAGTTTCTTTTATTCAAAATCAACCGAACATATTTATGAAGAAGTATTGAAAGTAATGCAGGCTAAAGAGAAAGAAAATATTAAAGAAGAAGATTATACTAAAAAAGGTTATGCCCTCGCATTATATTTTGTTCTTAAAAGAATATCTGAGTTAGGGTTAATTACGCACTTAGAAAGCCCTTTAAACGCTTTTGAAGAATTAGAAGGTAAACAAAGGTCAGCTTTCAAGTTTATTTTTTCATACTTGCTAGAAATGAAAAGATTAGCGGAAGCTATTTTTGAGAGAGAAGAAAGATGAGCATGTCCCAACAGGCTAATTGGTTTAAAGTTCAGCAAGATCTTATAGAAAAGGATTTGATAGCTGAGTTTGAAGTTGAAACGATAACCTATACAAGAATAGGAGGTTATAAGACTACTCCTTTTAGTTATGATTTAAATTTATTAAACAAAAACATAGCCAAATCTTTGAAAGGAGTATGGCGCTGGTGGACTAGAGTAGCAATAACAGGCGCATATAACGGAGGTATAGACTATAAACAAGCTAATAAATATTTGAATGAAATTTTTGGTGGTACTGTTGGAGAACGAAAGAGTATTTCATTATATCAGATGGAAGTTAAGTTAAAAGAAGAAGAATCTGATATGAAATCAAAATTGGAGAAATGGAATAACTATGTTAAAAAAATTGATGAGATTTATGAAAAAATGAAACAGTTTATGATTTACATTGGACTTACTAAAAATATTAATATAATTTGTTCATTAAACCCATCTGCTATACATATTGATATTAAAGCAAAAGACCTACTTCCACCACCCCAATTCGAAGAAGAAGCTAAAAAAATAAAGGAAGAAGCTAAGAAGATATTTTCTAAACATTTTTATGGATATGAAATGAATAAAAAGAAAAAACAAGCTCGCATTAAATTAAAACTGGATGATGAATCATATAACTTTGCTCAAATTCCTAGAATAAAATTATTATTAATGCCTAGAAAAGATAAAGAGAATGACGAATTAAGCGGTGAAAATACGAATAAAGAAATACTTGCCTATTTAAATAGAATAAAAGAGGAGTTATTCACTTTAATTACAAAGGGTATTAGGTTTACTATAAAAATTTATGGTGATAAAGATAAAAATAAAGCAAGTTTTGCAATATCAACTTTTATTTTAGCTTTAATTCTGGGCGGATTTGGATCACTAACTAAAAGAGGATTTGGATCTTTAAAAATTCTAAATTATAAAATAAATGATGAAGTAAAAAATGAAGAAATTGTAAATATTATTGATAATTTAAAAATTAAAAGCCAAATTAATGAAGAAAATTTAAAAAATAATCTAAATAAATTAATAAAATTGTCTGTAAACTTAGCAAGGAATCTGTTCAATACAGAATCTTCTGATAAAACTACCCTACCTAAAGTACCTTCGCTGATGAGTAATAATGATTTTTTTAAAATTAAAGTTATAGAGGTAAAGGGAAGTAAAAGAGTAGATGAAATTTTAAAGAAAGTTGGTGATGCCTTTTTAAAACAAGAATGGAGAGCTGAAAAGAAATATAAATCGAATGGTGGGTTTCATACATGGATATTAGGATTACCTAGGTATGTAGGGGAAACAGGTTATTTGATAAAAGAAAAAGGTAAATTAACAGGTAATATAAGAAGGATATCTTCAATTGCAGCTAGACTTTACGAAAACAGTAACAGATTCTTCCTAATACTTTATGGTTTTCTCTCAAGAGATTGGCCTATTAATAAATATGATAAATATGAAGAATTATACCATAAAAGCGGTTTTAGAAAGGAGCAACAAGTTAAAAATATAAAAATAATGCATCCTATTACTGGAAAAATAGTCTCCGTCAGCGCGGATGATTTTCTTAAAAAGGTTTTTGATGTAGCTTTTGATACAATTAGTTATAAGATTAGCAAAATATGAGAATCTATAATACTTTACTTTACGTGTTAGATGACTTAAAGAATCCTAATTATTGGAGCTATGTTATAATAAAGAGTTTAGATATTACTAAAAAGAAAGCTGAAGATAAACCTTATGAAGACGTAAAAAGAACACTTTTGGAATATTTAGTACGAAAGGTTAAAATAAATGAACAAGTTAAAGGATATCTCAATACTGTAAAGGAAGCTTTACTAGCTAATGGTTTTGAATTGAGAGAATTAAGGATAGAAGCTTTATACCCTGTTATGGTAGGAGGTTCAGAAACATTCGGAAAGTTAGCTTTTGAAGTCGGTTTGATGTTTGATCCAATATTTAATGTTCCATACATTCCCGCTTCAACGATAAAAGGAGCTGTGAATGCTGCCTTATACGAGTTAATGAGTAAGGAAAAAAGTAAAGAGGAGGCAAAAAAATTATGTGAAGAAATATTCGGAGATAAAGAGAGTGCAAGTTTAGTAGGTTTCACTGACGCATATCCAATAAAGGTAAAGGAAGATGAAAATAACTATCTCTTATATCCTGACGTCATGACACCTCATTACTCTGAAGAAACCAAAGATGAATTAATTGTTAAGCCTAACGCTCTTATTTATGTTACTATTGCACCAGGTACAGAATTTAAATTCTATATGTTTTTTAAGGGAAGTAGAACCGGTAAAAGAATAACTAGAGAAATAAAAAACAAGATAGCAGAAAATCCTCAACCTAATGAAGAATTATTAGGAATTGTAGATAGAGCCTTGCTATATGCCTTAATTAAGGGTGTTTGTGCCAAGACTGCTTTAGGTTATTCAAAGTTTAAAGTAGTTGAATATATGTCTATTCAAAAATGAGTATGATTATAACCAAAGAAGAATTTTTTAATAAAAAGATCGCTTGTCTACTCCACGATCCTCCAAACAAGGCTTGGCTACTAATTAGTAAAAAAGATCATGAAACTATGGCTAGAGATATGGCTAAAGAATTAGGTCTCGAAGAAGATCCTACCGTTATAGCTAGACACGCTGATAGATTTGCTACAAGCATAGATCGATGGTTATTAAGCTTAATAGTAGAGAAGGATTACAATAAATTTCCTGTTGATTACATAAAAATTAAAAATCCATTCAATCCTAATTCAGAGAAGAATATTCAAGAAACAATAACGGAAAACGAAGTAATAAATTACACTAATGAATTAAAAGGATTACTTAATTCTATAAAAGATCACGCTTTATATTATCATACTTTCTATGCTTTATATGAAGCTTATTGGATAGAAAAAGGTTACCCAACAAGTCCTGCAGACACAAGGGTACCTACTCATACTGTATTTGATCACAATTATGCTACTGCATCAATAATTAACTGGCTTATCGATTCCTCTGAACCGCAAGGCTTATTGCTTCATATAGATTTAGCAGGAGTACAAAGATATATTGAATCATCTAGAAAACTAAGAGATCTTTGGATCTCTAGCTATTTGGTTTCATCCATCATATGGTATCTTTGCTGGACTTTCGTTAAAACTTTAGGACCGGATATTCTTATACTTCCAACATGTCGCCATAATCCTTTCTACTATCATAGTTTGTTAGTTGAATTAAAACGTAATAATTTAGATAATGTTTTTGTGAAAATTAATGAGGTTAGTAGTCGTCTAATAAATCACGATGTAAACAAAGATATATTTCCTAAACATGGTATAATACCATCTTCAGTTACTTTAATACTTCCAAAACTTGAGATTATTAAAAATTTTTCTGGTTTTGAGAATATGAGTGGTTCACAAGATTTGCAAAAATTAATCGAGAATAAATATAAAGAAGTTTGGAATCAGATATATAATAGGATACTTAACTCATTAGATTTAGATTTACCTTTATTTAATGATAAATTGAAGAAAAGTATTAAAGGAATATTGGAATATTCTAAAACATTCGGTTTCGATAAAATTCCTCCTTTACCGATTAGAGTGATTATAGTTTTAACTGATGAAATAAAGAAACAGCTTGAAGAGGAGGTTAATAGGAAACTGGAATCCGAAGATAATTATAGATTCTATGATAAAGCCTTTGAGTTGCTGGAAGAAAAGATGCGTGAATTTAAGAGTTTCAGGGAAAGACCTGAAGAAGAGCTTCAACTTTTTGAAATGGCTTCATCTATAGTTCGAGCTTGTCCTAAACCTAGCAGTAGGAGGTATGATTATTGTAGCGTATGCGGTTATTTACCAGCCGTTTTAATAGTACCGTTAGGAGAAAAGGAATATAAGGAACATATAGGGGAGAAGCAATTGGAAGCGCTATTTAGCCCAGGTGAACGGCTGTGTCCTTACTGTCTAGTCAAGAGGCTCTTAAGTGTTGAGAAAATATTCAATCATGTTTTTGAAGAAATTCTCGGTAAGGTTGTTGGAAAAGATAAGGAAATTGATTTCCCATCGGTTAGTGATATAGCGTGTTTTCCGTTTAAGTTTTCCGTAATAAATTTGGTTTATAACAACAGAGAACTTCATAGCAACATGACAGAATTATTTAAAAAATTAATTGAAGATTTATCTAAGCTTGGGATATATCAAAATTATTTCGTAAGAACAGAAGAAAAAGCTCTGGATATAGAAAGAACATATTTGAAAAAGATTAAAAATTTAGAAAATAAAGATTTACAAGAATATCTTAAATTTTTATTATTTTTAAATTCTGAAATAGGAATATTCAGAGGCATAGATGAAACTAAAGTATCTGAATTAAGAAAAGCATGGAGAAACTTTGTAGGTGAATTAAATAAAATTTCTAAGGATATTCAATCACTCACGCCTTATTATGTTTTGCTTAAGTTTGATTGTGATAACTTTGGTAAAATAATAAGAGGTGATATTAGGCTGGGGTTTAAAATGAGTTTAGAAGATTATTTAACTTATGCATTAGAAGGAAAATCTTCTGAATTAATTAAAAACATTTTAAATAATGAAATTGAAGAAGCTGAAGAATTATGTAGAAAAGAAAAAATATTAGATGCCGATAGAAGAGTTAGAGCAGTAAGTGATAAAATTGAAGGAATTTTTAGAAAAGGAAGAATATTTATTTCGCCTTCTTACCATTCATCTTTAAGTATTGCATTAATGCGTAACGCAGTAAGAAGCTCTAGGATAATATCTGAATATGATGGGGTAGTAATATATGCTGGTGGCGATGATTTATTAGCAGTAATGCCACTATACAGATGTTTAGAAGTTATAAAGGATTTAAGAATTAAATTTAATTTTCCACAAGGGGATAAATTAATGTTTGAAAAAATTAATAATTACTATATACCCAGCTTAGGTTGCGCTAGTTTCAGCGCATCTATTTACATAACTCATCATATGTTTCCACTTTATGCATCATTAAGAAGATTAGTAGAATTGTTAGAAGATTATGCCAAAGAATCTATGTTATATGGCATTCATCTTACAATAAAGCCACAAAACGAGGTAGAGGAGAAGGAATTGAGGAAGAAAGATAAATTGGTGTTTGCTTACAATCCTAGAGGAAAGGAACAGTTTTCAGTGCTACCTTTGTCAGATCTAACTGGTAACTTTGAAAAAGAGTCTAAACCTCCATTAGAGATTGTCGGTGTTATTTATAAAGAAATAGATGAAGAAATATATTCATTTTCTTTACTTTACGATTTCTTTAATAAAGAGAATAAGGATTTAATTTTAAATTTAATTAGCGGTAATGGATACGAGATAAATTATATATTATTAAACAATTTTATTAAAAAAATAATTACCAGAAATTTAACTAAAGAAGAGAAAAAATATAAAGATAAAGTTGATGAATTAACTAAATTATTAGTTGATAATTATAAAAAATACATTTTAAATGAGGAAAATAAAGAACGGCGTTATATTACAAATGAAATAATTTCTTCTGTAATAATTTATAGGCAAAGTCTAAAGGGAATATGACACAAATAACTACTTTAAGATTCAGCATCGTTGAACCAATGCTTTTTAGAGCCCAAGGAGAATTCGATCCAACCATTAGAGGAACCTATAGTAGAGCTAGAAGTCTAAGCATGCCTTTACCATCTACAATTGCAGGAGCTTTAGCTACCACATTACTATCAGAGAGATCAAACGTAACTTTAAGTTCAGATTTGGATTGGATAAAAGCTTTAGAAGAAATCTTAGGCTGTGGTACTAAAATTAGAGGACCATATTTAATGTTTAATGATGAATTATATGTACCGTTTTCCATAAAACATCCTATTGTTAAAGCTGAATTCTTAAATTTAGAAGATGTAAAAAAAATTTGCACAATTATTGCTTCTGATGCTAAAGATTATCAAAAACTTGATATTAATCCTAAAATTAGAATAAAAAAAGAAGTTAGAACAGGTATAATGTTGGAGGCTAGAGATAAAGGTTTCAAAATTACTAAAGAAGGTTATCTTTACAACGTAGAATTTATAATTTATGAAGATGAAACTCGCAAAGCTTGCAATGCAGAAATACTTGTAGACATAGCTAATTTAACTCTGGATAGTTTAAGGCAAAGAAACATACCTATAAGACTAGGGGGTGAAGGAAGAATTGCTTTTCTCAACTTTGCAGAGAAAAAAATCTTAGAAATAATTAAAGATAGAATATGGAAAGATAAGGAGACTTATAAAGGCAAGCTCGCTTTATATCTTACCTCCCCCGCTATCTTTAAAGAAAAAGTAAAAGAAGCTGTTGACAGGTGGGCTAAAAATAATGGATTAAATTTAAAGAAGGTAATAGGAGAAACCGATATAATAGGTGTAGGTTTTAGTATAAGGGAAAACATAAGAAAACCTATATATAATTCGCTGAAAGCAGGTAGCATACTTGTAGTTGAAGGTAATATCAGATTTGAAGATTTTTATTGGAATTCAAATTTGGGAGAAGGATCTTCATTTGGATTTGGAACTATTATAGCCATTCCCTTAGCTTAATTCTAATGAATGTAACAAACTAAGCATGTTGTAATTTTTAAATAAAAAAGAATTGAAGTTATAAGAATGAAGATAAATTCATAAAAAATAAGAGCATAGAATATTATATTTCTATTGTAAGATCTTTATTTAATTTTAAATAACTATATTTTATTTAAATAATGATGACAAGTATAATTTTCAAGTTATTGGTAGTTTTAGCTACACCATTCCTAATTACATAATAAACTCTGATGTTTTTAGAAAGAGGCCTTTATTTTCATAGCGTTGTATGAATACAAAAAAGATTCTAAAATTATCCATCTCGCTCCTGAAAGCCTTGTATCTCATGTAGCAGAGGAAATAAGAGAAGCTAAAGATATGATAAGTGATGAAGCAAAACTGAAAGAAAGGTCTAAGGATAAACTGAAAGAGTTTTTTGAATCATGCATGAATGAAAGCATAGATTTTGAGGTTGAGATAATTCCCTCAATAGGCGTTTATTCCTCATACAAAGGTTACTCACTCTTCTTTGGAGAGGGTCGATAACGTTATAGCTTCTAATATTGTTAAATAGCCTAGAAAGACTTGCCTATTGCGAAGAAGTAATAATAGATGTATCAGTTGACCAAATTGTGTATAATGTAGCTACGTTGGAAGCAATGTGAACACTTCAAGTAGAAGGGCAGGTAGCTATCTTGAAGTAAGGTGCTTTACTTTCATCCTTTGTTATTTCCTTTAAATTGCAATAAATTTTTACAAGAGAAGCATCTCAATATGAATATCCAATTCAAATATTTCCTTATAATGTGAAAACATTTTTTGATTTGCCTTATAAGAAAGATGATTTTAAGCCCTCAAACTTATTAGAAAAGGACATCAATATGAAAGAGGAATTAGGTAAAAAATATGAATCTTATTATGGACAATATAAAGATATACTAGCTACAA
>Ga0208549_101051_pt1 | contig 10203 bp, 13 predicted proteins | sample BED_host_MetaG_FD_187135 | JGI IMG/M metagenome (GOLD analysis project Ga0208549, IMG submission 187135) | Hot spring microbial mat communities from Yellowstone National Park, Wyoming, USA - BED_host_MetaG (SPAdes) (version 2) | ecosystem: Environmental > Aquatic > Thermal springs > Hot (42-90C)... | reverse complement strand
CCTTTTATAAGTAAGACAATACAAGATACCAGTCGGCATGTGAGTTAGATGGGTAAAAGACCCATAGGAAAAAGTGGAAAGATACGCAAGAGGTATGAGAAATCGGCAGAAGCCAACCTGAAGTCTTTTGAGAAAAAGAAGAGAGAATACATTAACCAGCTTTCAAGGCTCAATATGAGGGTTAAGGAAGCAAAAGCTGAAGAAAAGAAGCAGCTTAAGAAGGCAAGAGTTGCCAGGAATGAATTTACAAGTGTTCAGAAAAGGCTTGAAAATGCGCAAGGAAAGATGAGAATAAGTGAAAAGTCTTACGAATCCCAGATAAAAGAGCTTGAATCAGTCCTGAAAGAGAGGAAGGACGAATTTTCTTCCCTGCAAGATAAGATACAACTAGCTAAAACTGAATACGAGCAGCTAAAGTCTGGCATAACCAACATGAAGATGGCTGATGCAATGCTAAAGCTGTTGCTCGCTGCTGACCATGAAGGACTTGAAAAATGGCTTACCCATGATTCTTCAATTCTTCTGGAATATATAAGGAGTGCAGGCTCTTCTCCATTTACAGGTTTCTACAGGCGGATGCTGTATGAAGCCCTTCTCGGTAAGGCATATTCATACTACAGATGCTCTAACTGCAATTCCTCTTTTCACGCTCAGGAAGGAAAGGAACCTCATAGCTGTCCTTATTGCTCTTCTCAAAGAAGCTCTTTGCAGCTCATAGACATAATTAAGGAAGCTTCACCAAAGTCTGAAAGCGGAATACCTCTATTACCCTCTCCATCCTAATCAGAGAACTGAGGCAGGTTCTCCTCACCGGGAAGCATTATCCTGCCGCAAGAAACGCACCTGTAATATTCGCCTGAATCATCCAGCACCGCTCTGCCCTTACAGGAGACGCAATATACTTCCCATATCGCCTGCATTTAACACCACCTTTCTCCATACCTATATGCATCAGGTATTTATGCATAGCAATTTATCGATTATACATTCGACTATTGTCGAACTAAATATGAGGAAAATTCTTTTGAACCAATATAACGCTGCCAGCTGCGATGTCACTAACGGAGAGATTGCTTATAGAGGGAAAAGGCAGGTTTGTCGATGATATCAAATTGCCTGAGATGCTTCATCTTCACATAGTCAGGAGCCCATATGCAAGGGCAAGAATAATAAGTGTGAAAGGGGGAATAAACGGTCATGAGTTAAAAGCTAGCCTTGTATCTGTTGGCGAAGGTGCTGGAGGGAGGGCAAATATACCCTTCTATGTCTTATCAACAGACTATGTCAATTTTGTAGGTCAGCCCGTTGCTGCTATCTTGGCTGATAGCAGGGATAAAGCTGAGGATTTGGCTGAGAGCGTAGAAGTAGAATATGAGCCGTTGAAACCTGTAGTTGACCCTGAAGCTGCACTAACATCAGAGCCGATTCATCCCGGAACAAAGAGTAACATATTCGGCTCTGTCAACCTTGGTTCTGATTTTGATATAGATGATGCACATATAGAAGTTGAAAGAACACTAGTTAATGAAAGGATAATCCCGAACCCTATGGAGACTAGGGGAATCCTTGCAAACTACGACGGGAACAGGTTAAACATACTTATGCCAACACAGTCTGTCTACTCCATACAAAGGGGACTTTCGTCTGCTTTGGGTATACCAAAAGAATCGATTCATGTTGTTCAGACAGATACCGGGGGAGCATTTGGCACCAAAGGAGCACTCTATCCAGAGTATGTTATCGCAGCATACGCATCGATGAAATACAGGAGGCCTGTAAAGTGGATTGAAACCCGGTCTGAGCATATAGTAGCAACAAATCAGGGGAGAGGAGCAAGGGGTAAGGTGAAATTATATGCTGAAAAAAGTGGAAGGATCCTGGGTCTGAAGGCTGACATTTTAATAGATGGAGGGGCCTATCCTGTTGGTAATGCGGAGTTCTCTCCAAACTGGATAGGATATCAGATTACTGGACCATATGCAATAAACAGAGTTTATGTAAATGCAAGAAGCGTCTTCACCAACAAAGTCCCGCTTGGCCCTTACAGGGGTGCAGGCAGGCCAGAAGCTGCATTTTTCATCGAAAGGACAATAGATATGCTTGCAGATGAGCTAAAGATAGACCATGCAGAAATAAGACTGGTCAATGCAAGCGATGAACCATTCACTTCCCCTCTGGGTCTTAGTGTAGACCCGCTGAAGCCATTTTTGAAGAATGCTTTGCAAGAATTGCATTATAATGACAAGAAGAACAGAAATGTAGGTATATCATGCTTTGTTCTCATACCTGCAGCGCAGCCAGGGGAATCTGCAAGGCTTAGAGTCTCAAACGGCGTGATCGATGCATGGCTTGGAGGAAGTGCTAACGGTCAAGGGCATGATGTTTTCGTGTCAAAGCTGGTAAGCAAGGAGCTTGGAGTACCAGAGAGTTTGGTAAGGTATAACCATAGCGATACCGACCAGCTTGATAGAGGTGTAGGAAGCTGGGGGAGCAGGTCAGCTTTGCTAGCAGGTATGGCCATTTTGCAGGCGGCAAGGCAGTTGAAAGAGCAGGTAAAGGAGAGGGAAGGAATATACACACCTGAGGCACTGCTTAGAGGGGAATATGATTCAAAGGTTTTCTTCCAGCCAAGCTCCTCTCTTACATCTCTGGGCGTGAATCTTGTGGAAGTGGAAAGGGATGAATCCCGTGGCTTGAGGATAAGCGAATGTTCTGCATACTATGATGTAGGAATACCTCTCAATCCTGACATGGTTGTAAGTCAGGTTGTAGGCGGCTCTGCTCAAGCAATAGGCCAGGTGCTTTACGAAGCAGCCATTCTTAATGAAAACGGCCAGCCTCTGGTTGCAAGCATATCCGATGCAGGTGTACCTTCTGCCCCTGAAGTGCCAGAAATAAAAGTGCATCTGGCAACAAATCCTTCTTCACTTGAGCATGGAGCAAAAGGAGTTGGGGAGAGCCCAACAATAGGTGTGCCTCCTGCATTGGCTAGAGCAATAGAGAAGCTTACAGAAAAAAGGATAGATAGAACTCCTCTGGATAAGCAGATTATAGCTTCACTCTTTGAATAAAGTACTCAAAACGGCAAAGATGACTCAACAACAAATTCACACGCGTTTGAGCCCATTGCTGTGCATGCAACTTCCTTCACCTTTGCCTCTGTACCACTCCACCCCATGAAAAATCCGGCAAAACTCCCTGCAAGGAAGTGGCAGACAGGTTCTTTATTCTTCATGTCATCTGAACAAAATGGGCAGTTAGCTAACACAATTTTCAACGGAAATGTATTTCTACTGTCTGGAAGCAATGTCAGCTTTCCCATTCCCCAGGAAGATACTATATTTGCAAGGGAATTCAGCATATCAGAAATCGCCATTGATTTTTTCATTTGCTCAGCAAGATGCCTTCCATATCCTACACCTCTCCTGAACATAACTATCTTTGCGCCAAAACCTAGGGCTGCTTCTAATTCTCTGTCAGCTGACTTCAAAGCTTCAACGTTGACCATAATGATTCTCTTACCATTGTTCGGGTCCAGCAGCATCCCTTCAGCCTTTTTATCTCCTGCCTTCTCCTGCAAGTGAGCCCACACTGTGCGGTAAACCCTTCAATAAATTAAACTTTTAGATAACAATGAGCAGAAAATATGTAATAATTTTGTCATTATTACGGGACTTTTACAAACTTAATTTGTAGCACTTCAGATTTAATCAATCATTAACCTTTGCTCAAATACGTTCCTAATCGGTTTTTATTATATAATAAATCATTCTTTGATTATCCTTATATTCACATCTTCATCCTTTTCAGTCAGCAGAACTATGCTGGCTTCTATTAGATATTTCAGGATTGCTCTGGCAAGCTTAACATCGTAACGAGCTGTCACTCTTATCAGCTGAAGCAAATTTAAAAATATATCTTTGTAGTCTTCGCTTACAAACCTCTGCTGCTCTTTTACCATATCAGATATTGATGTCAGAGTCCTTTCGAATTCATCCAGCTGGTATGAATATGCAGAGTTTCTTGCACCGGGTCCTGCATCTCCAATCAATTGTTAGCTCCCTCCACTCTTTCCCTCATACGCCTTAATGCCTAGGCAATAATATAACGTGTTTGGTATTAGAAGTATGGAATTATCATGTCATGCTTTAATCACTTCATGCGGCGTTCTAATTTTCTAGAACCATGCAAAAATCATTTTACAAGTACTTTCTCAGCAGTCCTGCCAACTTCCCTCCATGTATAAAGCATAACTGGCAGAGCGATAAGAACCATTACAATGATAACCATAAAAGTCCCTGCATCAAGAGGAAGCATACTGAAGACGCCATACGAATACATTGGAGCAAAGACGACAAAAGCAATTCCTCCATACAGGAGAACTCTAGCGCCAACAAGCCTTCCAAACGATGCTATTCTGACAGAACCGAACTTCTTTGCGATCTGAAGGGTCTGACCGAAGAAGAATCCAATAAGCATAAGCACTACAAATGTACCCAGCCCGAAGAGAGCTCCTGGCAGCCAGCCAAGCATCCAAAGACCATTATCTGCAAGCGCCGGCAGAGCTGCAAGGTATACAAACGTTGTAAATACACCTGTATCTACACCAAATCCTGATATGAATCCATGAATAACTGTCCAGTGAACTGGGACCGTTTGCTCTTGTATGCTGGTATGCTTTATCAAATCGCTTCTAGATACATTCATCAAAGGGTGAAAATGAGGAATTTTCTCCTTCAGAATCAGGTAGCCTGCAACTGCCATGGCCAATCCTACCACGAAGTATATAGGCCCGTTAAGCCATTCTCTGGTAACAAGAAATACAGCTACAGCGAAGTAAACCAGCTGACTCATTATAGCCCTTTGCACTGTGAAGGCTAGAGAGAAGAAACCTCCCGCCTTCATTCCACCTTTTCCTGTAGCTGAACCGACAGAATAGGCAAACGTTATAGGCCAGGTATGCTCGTCCGGGATTATGCCATGGAGCATTCCTAGGGCGAAGCATCCAGCAAGAAGATAAGGTAATGAGCCAGCTACCAACCTATTTATTCATCTCCAGAGCATGGCGGTATAGGCTTACCATGAGGGCATTCCTTAGGGTGCCCTTGGATTGAACAGAGTCTCTCTACTATGTCATGGCTCAAAGCCATATCTATTTCTCTTGCAGCCCTGCAGGCTTCATCTGCCGGCAGTTTCATCCTGTAGAATATGTTCTCAGCTATTCTGTGATGTCTTTGATAATCGTCAAGGCAGGCCCTGCCTCTAACTGTTATTCTTGTCTTTCCTGAGACACGTTTAACCAGGCCCAAGAACTGAAGGGTTCTGACATGCTCCAAAGCTGAGGGTGGCTTGATCGATAATGAATTTGCTATATCCTCAAGAGATACGCCCTTCCTCGTTGCTGGTAATGTCTCCACCAACTGCAGCACCTCCAGTTGGCGCCTTGTCAGTCTTTGAAGAACCTCCACGGATTAGGTAATACCTAATTATTATATAACTTTTTAGATATAGCCTAATTTCTCGAGATATAGCTCAATCGATAATAAAGGAAGATTGCTTACCCTATTGTTAAAGCTAGGCAACAAAAGCTACGAATGCTTAAATATAAGCCAATAAAATATAAAATGATGATTTTCATAACACTGGCGAAGTTCAGAAAGAAACCAACAAAGGAGACTATTGCAGCAGCAGACAAAATTTTCAAGGCTTCAGAAAAGAAAGGAGTCAAGAATCTCGGTACATACTGGACACTTGGCAGATACGACGCTGTTAGGGTTGTGGAAGCACCTGACCTGAAGACAGCTATGTGGGTAGCTGTACAGCTCGGAGATGTAGTGGCGTCTGAAACCCTACCAGCAATCAAAAGAGAAGAAGCAATAAAGCTTCTCTCCTGAATAGCTTCACCATAATCTAATACCAGCCTGAAAGAGGCTGCGAATGACTAGCAATGGCCTTGCACAAAAATAATTCTATGATGCAGTGAATGCCTTGAAAAGTATTTGTTCGTTAAATCTGCGAAAGAGAATGATTTAAGAAGAGCTCTTCAAGACAAGATAGAAAGATGTTTGACCTGATAGAAATGCTGGGGGCAGTGGGTGTCTCTATACTTCCTTTTTACATTGGTCTCCTTTTTTTAATAAAGGAAGAATGGCTGCAAAGAAATCATAGCATAATCTATCCTCTTTCACTAGGCATGGTAATATTCTTCATGATAGACTCTTTCAGAGATTCTGCAGACCTTGGTGGGGACGCAAGAGTTTATCAGGGAGGACTAATATTACTTCCGTTTCTGGCATTTATTCTAATACTTGTCTTCTGGAAGAAATCAACGGTAAAAAGTACTGGGCTTGCATATCCTCTAGCCCTTGCCTTATCCCTTCACACGGCTGGCGAGTCTTCAGAAATAGTTGTTTTGTTTCAGGCTATAAGTATAAATCAACTGTTATCAAATTACATCCCTGGCTTCATAGGCTTCTTTGGTCATAAGATAATGGAGGGATTTATTCTTGCATTTTTGTTATCAGGTATCGAAGGCGGAAAGACAAACAAATATCTAAAAGCAGCCTTTCTGATTCTTATAGTATCTTTCTTTGGTGCCTTTACAGCTATTAGTTCTCTTCTGACCTCTGTCTACCTTTTCTCAGCTGGAACGGCTGGAGAGCTCTTCCTAATTGCCTACTTGGTTGAATCGAGAGATAATACATTAGCCAAGACAGCAAAATTCTACATATATTTACTGATAGGTTTTCTGACCATCTACCTGCTCGGTTACCTTCATTCAATAGCGTAAGCTCAGACCTTAAAGTAAAAAGAAATATCAGTGGTATTAAGAGCTAAAAGATGCTTAGTCCTTGAACTATCGCTCTGCTTATTCTACATTATTAACTGAAAAAACTTAATTCAGTCTAGCCTTATAGACAATTAGTTGGAAGGCAAAGAATGCGTGGTAAAGGTCTCGAATGTAGTCAAAGAATATGACTCGATAAAGGCGCTTCATGGCTTGACCTTTGAGATAAATCAGGGCGAGATATTTGGCCTTTTGGGACCAAATGGAGCAGGAAAAACAACTCTTATCAAGATACTACTTGACAAAGAGAAATTCCGGGGAAGTCAAGGTTTTTGGATATGACCCTAGAAGAGACCTATCGATGTTAGGGCAAGGTGTGGGGTTGTTCTTGAGGATACAGTTTTGGGCACTTATCTGATTGCTCAAGAAAATCTCGAGATGTGGGCGCAGTTGTATGGTATCGCTCCTGATACAGCATCAAAGAGAGTGGAAGAGTTGTTAAGGTGGAGCGGGTTGGAAAACTATAGAGATATAGTGGTTGGAAAATTTTCAAAAGGTATGAAAAGAAAACTTGACCTTTGTGTAGGCCTGCTTAACTTGCCAGCTTTACTTATTCTTTAAGAACCTACTTCAGGATTAGACGTTGTAGCAAGAAGTGAAGTTTGGAAACTTATTGAAGAATTGAAGGCAAGGAAGATATCAGTCTTGCTGACAACCCATTACCTTGAAGAAGCGAATCAGCTTTGCCAAAGAGTATGCATAATCAACAAAGGCAAAGTTGTCGCAATAGGTACGCCTGCAGACCTGAAGATGCAGCTTACGGGTGATATGTATGTTCTAAGGGTCAGGTTTAAGCTAGGAATAAGACTGGATGGCCTAGACCTACCTTTAGTGCCAGAAATTGGCGAACTGGGTGCAGTTTTTAGAGAGGCTGAGTCTCTACTTATCCCTAAAAGGATAAGCAAGTTCGGTCAAGGAAGTGAGAAGCCCACGTCTGAAAGACGTGGGTAGTTCACAGGAAAACCTCAGCAGCTCTGGCAGATAGTTGCAAAATTAAACGTTTTATTTCCCGATGGCATAGAAGAGATAGTATACTCAGAACCAACCCTAGATGATGTATTTATGGTAGCAACAAGAGAAGGATGAAAAGTTGTCCAAAGATAACGACTCAAATCGCAATGTGACACCATTTTTCAAAAGTACTATTGCACTGACCAAAAGGTGGTATAAGAGAATGAAGAAGCAACCTGCTGATATAGCGGCATGAGTAATTCAGCCAGCAGTTTGGTTGCTCCTCTTTGGAAGTGCATTTAACAGAGTAATAACTTTTCCAAGCTATTCATACATAGCATTTATGACCTCTGGCGTTGTCGTTATGACTATTTTTAATGGAGCACTTTACGGCGGAGTAGAGATTTTGTTTGACCGTGAGTCAAAGCTCATCTACAGGCTCATCAGCTCGCCTATACATCCGTCTTCGACCATTGCAAGCAGGATCCTCTTTGTTCTTGCAATTACAAGCTTACAGAGTCTAATAGTCCTAGCAGTCGCGTCTGCAGTAAACCTAAGAATAAGCTCTGGAGTTCTGGGCTTGGTTCTGATTCTATTGCTTGATGCTTGGCGTAGTTATAATTTCAATTTCTATGGCCTTGGCTTTTGGTATGAGGGACCATGGTACATTTTTCTCTTTGTTAAGCTTCATTAGCCTACCTGTAATTTTCGTCAGTTCAGCTTTTGCGCCTCTTTCGTCAATGCCTGTTTGGCTTCAGTCAGCTTCGAAGCTAAATCCACTAGCATATGCAATTGATGGTGTGAGAAATCTTGTCCTTCAATGTTTTGATGAACTGCAGATATTGTCTATAATCTTGATTCTTTTCCTGTTTGATATTATTACCTTTTCTATAGTAACCTATACTATGCGAAGAGAAGTGGAATTGTAGACCTCGGTAATAACATACTAAGTATGCATATATGATTTGAATATTGGAAAACTTGGCAACATGCCTTGAAACCGTGACCAATAATATACTTTATGAGTAACATATACCTATATGGTATTTATGAGTAGATGGTTACCTAAATGGCTGGCAGAAGTCTATTCAAAACTCTTGCTGGCATTCGGCTCGTCGCAATTCACGGTCGACCAGGCTAAAAAAATTGGTATTAAAAAACCAGCAGTGACTTTACCGAGGCTTGCTAAAGCTGGATGGATAATAAGGATTGCAAGGGGAAATTACGTTATATCTGAACCTAAAGTGGCTATAATTTCTTGCTTTCAGCATGACTGGAGAGAAATGATAAAGCAGAAAGAATACATTCCGCTGCTTGAATTTCTTGTAGCTAGGCTTTCAGAGGGATACGACAAGAAACTTAAGGGCCTAGTACTATTTGGCTCAGTTGCCAGAGGTACTGCGAAGCAAGAAAGCGATATTGACTTACTTGTCGTTGCAGAAGACATGCCTTCAAGGTATGGAGATAGAGTGAGGAAGACACTTTCGATCTTATCAGCTATTGATGTTTTAAAGAGAGAGTTCTATTATAAAATGAAGCTTTATCCAAAACTTGATTTGATACTTCTTGATGCAAAAGAGATGCAGGAACCCTATCCTTTCTTCCTCGACGTTGTCAGAGAAGGTATAATACTCTTCGATAGAGACAGCTACACATCAGGTATATTCAATAGTTTGAAGGATGAATTCCGGAAAATTGGTGCAGTTAGAGTGGAACATACTGACGGAAGGTGGCACTGGGAGATTCCTGTTGTGAGGCAAGCATAGGCATGGATATGTTTAGGCTTGGGGCAGATTATCTCAGAGGTGCAAGGTCAAGGCTTGTGGATGCAGAATCTGCGTTAAGGAGGGGTGACTATCCGGAAGTGGTAAGATACAGTCAGGAGGCTGTAGAACTTTCGTTAAAAGCATGTCTCAGAATGGCTGGTATAGAATATCCGAAAGTTCATGATGTTGGCGATGAACTGAAGTTCAACGCGCTCAAATTTCCTACGTGGTTTTCAACGGGAATAGAAGAGTTTGCTAGAATATCAGCTGAGCTAGCAATTAAGAGAGCTGCCAGCATGTATGGAATCGAAGCAGCTGGTAAAGGACCAAGCGACCTCTTCGATAAGGAAGAAGCAGAACTCAGTATCAGGGAAGCTAAACTGGTCTACGAAAATGCTGAGAAACTCTATAGTGAATATAAAAAGCAGTGATGTAGTAAGGGTGGCTTGTTTACAATATACCAAGAACCATTTTACGAAATGTTCTGCATAAGCCAAATACTTTAATCAGAAGGGTAGCTTGCTTTGGTGAGCTACTCCTCAGCTGAAGCCTCGGAGCTTCCTGCTTCCACGACCATACTCGATCCCCATACCACCAAAGCGCAGTTTCCCAGCGATGGAAACTTTTATTCGAGCCACG
>Ga0208549_101050_pt1 | contig 10205 bp, 13 predicted proteins | sample BED_host_MetaG_FD_187135 | JGI IMG/M metagenome (GOLD analysis project Ga0208549, IMG submission 187135) | Hot spring microbial mat communities from Yellowstone National Park, Wyoming, USA - BED_host_MetaG (SPAdes) (version 2) | ecosystem: Environmental > Aquatic > Thermal springs > Hot (42-90C)... | reverse complement strand
AAACAAAAAATGAAGATGAATACTTTGTTTGCAAGCAAGGCGGAAATGAAGATGGCGAACTAACTGAAGACCTTGTAAAAAACGGAACGTGGGACGAAAACAATTGGTTCGAAATAATAGTTGAAGATAACAAAACAAAAGATTTTATAACTGTGGATGTGCCAATAAGTTTGCAAGAAGCTGTAAAAATATTTTTTGATACAATTGAAAAGATTGATAATGGCAAGGAAGAAGAAATACAAAAATGGTTTTAAATAATAAAAATAATATTAAATTGGTGGTATTATGAAAGATGAAGAAAATATGGGATCTTATGCATTGTCAGAAAAAGCAACCGAAGAACTTAAGGAACAAGCAAAAAGAAGTGGTTTCGATTTACTGCACGATCTAATGCTAAACGATTACATTGAAACAAGCGATGGGTTCTATATAAGAAGAGATAAGGGTCATGTTGGATATGATGCATTTATGGGAAAACCAAATCTGAATAAAACAGTTGTAGATAGAATGAAAAAGGAAATAGAAGAGTTAACACCTGAAACCAGAAAAGAAGTATTAACAAGAATTGCTCAGAAGTTTCCAGATGTTGCATCAAAAATAAAAGACGTCTATACAAAATATGATAACGAATGAAAGGTGTAATTATGACAAACTATCGTTTTACTATAAGCGAATTGGACAAAATATTGAGCAAAGCCAAAATGAGTCCAGATTTGCGAATAGCGATAGAATCAATCAAAGAATCAATGGAAGAAGGAGATAATGAATTAGTAGCGGATTTAACATCTGTGAAATCATTTATTGTATTTGAAATAAATCCTGATAATAAAAATCATCATTTTCAAGAAGATGATGAATATAATAAAAAAGTTCTAGGATTTTCGTTATATGAATATTTGGATTCTTTAAATCATAAATACGCTGTTATGACCGATACATTACCATCAGGGACGATGGCTTTTGAAAGTGGCGGTATAGTTGAACAAAGAGGTTCATTTAAAAGAAAACACCCAATAATAAAACTTATGGAAGAGGAAAGAAAAGCAATTGAGAGTGGAAATGTTTAGATTTAATGGTGGTTTATATGGAAGCAAAAAAGAAGTTTGGAGTGTATTTTGATGGCGAATTAATAGACACAATAGAGGCTGATAGTTTAGAAGATGCCGAAGAAATTGCATACAGCGAAACAGAGCAAGTACCTTCGCAATTAAAATACAAAGGAGAGACTTTATACGAAAGTGACGAGTTGGCTGATGATGTTGAAGAAGCGTTTGATGAGTATTTTCAGGTTAAGCCATTAAAAAAGTAAAATGATTATATGCGGGCTGGAGATATAATAGAAGAATTTGCAGCGAAAGATGGTAGAAAATTTATATTGCGAGTTCCAACTATGAATGATCTAAGTACATATCTTGACTTCATAAATGAATTAGTTAGAGAAGGTGCTGAAATTCAGTTAAACAAGGAGCAAACTTACGAACAAGAGAAAGAATATCTGAAAGAAAAGCTAGAAAAGATTGCTTCTGGAGACGAAATTTGTGTATCTGCTTTTTTCAACGATAAACTTATTGGCGATGCTGAAATAGTTAGAAATCCAGGGAGAAGCTCTTCAACAGGAACTCTTGGAATATCTATAATAGAAGGTTATAGAGGCATTGAGCTCGGCACTGAAATGATGAGGATACTTCTTGAAAAGGCAAAAGAAGCAGGATATAGAATGGTAATATTAAACGTTTATGCAGATAATTTACGGGCGATACATCTTTATGAGAAATTTGGGTTTGTAAAAGCAGGGACTATCCCAAAGTATGCTTACTTTGAAGGCAAAGGATTTGTCGACTCTATTACGATGTACAAATTCTTGCAAGAATGAAATCACTTTTGTTCTACAATTATTGCTGTTTTCTGGTTTTTGTTTCTTCTTATTTCAACAAGTTTAAATTCTGGTGATTCTCTTATTTTATCAAAAGCATCTGCTAAAAACTTTTTATATTTTTCAACATCTTCCTTTTCATATTTGGAAGGCAGAACAAAACTACTTACTACATCTCCGTTTTCTCCATCTACCAAGCTGTCTTCTACATCGTTTTCTAAAACAGGTTTTACTGGTATATTAAAAACCTTTTCAAAATCCTTTTGTTCAAAATATTCGTGCTCTTTCGTATTTCCTGTTTTCAAATTTTCACTTCTTATAGTCATCTTCAACCCATCAAAATTTATTTCAGCCATGTTTTTTCACCTAATTTTACCTTAAATGCGGTATTTAAAATGATTTCACTATTACCTCACCACATCTCTTTTTTATTATTTTTAAGTAATCTTTATTTAACTCAATGCCTATGCTTCTTCTTTTAAGTTCTTTTGCAACTTTTAATGTTGTTCCGCTACCTGCAAAAGGATCTAAAACAATTCCGTTTTCAGGAGAAGCAGAAAGTATTATCCTTCTTGGCAGTTCTTCTGGAAAAACAGCAAAATGACTGCCTTTGAATTTTGCAGTTGGTATATCCCAAACATCTCCAGGATTTTTTCCAAGTGGATTTGGCTTAACCGTTTGCAGAACATAATGTTCTGCTGTCATTATCTTATCATATTTTGTCTCTTTAATTCCAAGCAACTTTTTCAACTTAAACCAATCCTCTGGCTTTGGCAACGACCTACCGCCTTTATCAACCCTAAACCAATGCCCAGCAGTATTTTTATAGCCGAAATATTTATCAATCTCTTCAATTGACAAGCCTTTTAATTTTCTATATTTGCGAAGCAACTTAATTATTTTGAGCTCAAGCTCATCTTCAATATCATAAACTCTCTGTCTTGAATAGAATTCGCCGTTTATAGACAACCTTGCCCCAGGCGATGCACCAAGATTTATTTTAGGAGCGGTTTTGAACTTTCCATTATAATCGCTTTTTCTATTTAATTTTAATTTATTATATTCTTCTATACTCAACGTAAGTGGTAAATTAGTTTCAAACTTCGTTTTGCTTGGAACTCTAATCGGGTTCAAATTAAAATAATAATCTGGCGTTAAGTAATTATCAGGCTTTTTAACAAAGAAAAATACAGGCTCGTAGGTATTTGCAAGCCTATCATTTATCGATGACGGCATAGCATTTGTTTTGTGCCAGATTATTATGTTTCTCAAAGCCCATCCATTTTCCTGCATTTTTATAGCAAGTTTATAAGGTATCATTTGAAGACCCTTGCCAATATATTTGTCGCCAATGTTTAAGAAAAAAGAACCTGTGTCCTTCAACACACGCCTTAATTCTGTGAAAGCAACAAGTAGTTTTTCAATATACTCATCTGGCGTCTTTTCCAAACCAATCTGACCTTTTACTCCGTAATCACGCTGACCCCAATATGGCGGCGATGTTATCGCCAAATCTATTGAATTGCTTGGAATTCGTTTCAATTGTCTAACGACATCTCCAAGCAAAACAACTGGCGTTAGAGTTTTGGGTAGAATTGACATCAATAATAAGATTTGGTGAAGATGTTTAGATTATTGCGGAGCAATAAATTGCAAAGCAAAAAAAAACAGTGAAGCGACCGAAGAGAGTGAAACACAGCCAAACACAGCCTTACACGACCACGCAATACGACACAACACGACAATACACGACCTAACAAACATAACACGAGTCAACACGACCAAAAGTATTGAGCACGACAAACACGACAAACAAAACCGAGCACAGCCCATAATCCTTTATGGTTATAAGACGATATAACACGACCTTGCATTAAGGAGGGAATGCGACGGTGTTCATACAAGATGTTCATTTGTATAAGTTATAATTTCATTTATTTTTTCTTTTATTTCTCTATAAGAGTAAATATTTTGATTTATAATCATTGATTTTAAGTGGTAAAGTTCTGCTTTTATGCGCCAAATATCTTCTGTATATTTTGGACTAAACAAGTAAGATGTCTTTTCAACAAAATCAATTATCTTGTCTAATAATTTAAGGTTATTTTGCAAGGCATAAGAAGTGTTTAAAAGTGATAAATTGTTTATATTATAAATTTGCTCTTTCAAAACTGCAATTGAGTTTTTTGAGCTGTTTCTGAAATTGCCTTTGCAAGAGTTTTTGTTCTATATTTTATAAATGTAGGATTATTATGCCTTTTTCGTTCGTTTTTTATCTTCATTTACTCACTTTTTAGTTTTTTTTTAATAGTGAGTTCTTAAATATTCTGCACCTTCTCTAACTATTAAATCTCTTCCCAGTGTCTCTAACTCTTTAATTTCCTTCATCAGTTCAATCTGTAAGTTTGTATCGTAAACATATGCTTCTTTTCCATACATATTTTTCAAAACATCAAATAAAGTTCTTCCGCCATAATTTCTAAATAAATCAGTTAAAAACGCATAACTCTTTTGTGCAATAGAAGTGTCGTTTGTTCGTGAACTCTTATAAATGGCATTTATATCTCCTAGATCCAGATTTAACAAGTCTTCGATACTATATTTTTTTGTTGTCATGCCGATAAAACTTAGTGCTGTTATAATTTTCTTTATTGTTTTGTCTATCTCCTGCATACTTATCAGATGTAGATAGAAATAGTGATTTAAAATAGTTTTATGGAGTTAGGATAAAGGTAGTAATCCTTAAGATTTATAAAACGATACAAAGCGACTGATTGCAAGATAGGACGAGTGAAGCAAGGATAGAGTATAAAAGTAAAGGCAAAACGAAATGTCGCATAAAAAGAAAACATTTAAATACTTTTTGTTGCATAATATTATTGATAATTATGGGAATATTGGCAAAATTAGGAGCTTTATTCATTATATTGGTGATAGTAGCAATATTGCTATATTTATATGATAGACCTTTATTTTTAAGTCTGCTCTCTTTTATGTACTCTACTGTCAGCAAACAAAATACAACAACTTCCAGTTCTGGTACAACAAGCGGTCTAATCACAAACGTTACTCCTTACTATGAAAACGCGACTGTAAAAAGTGATCTTGCTCAAATAGAAAAAGTAATACCTGCTAACGAAATAAAGGCAGTTAGAACATTTGTAAATCCGTCAACAAACTTTACTACGCAACTTGAATCTTATAATGATTTTGGTGGATTTGGAAATACAAACAACACATACGTTTATTATAATGGAACATACGCGCCATCTGGACTATTTGCAACAGGTGATATTTATAATAACGGGACATTTACAAACTATATGCCGTGGCTACAAGGTAAAATTGTTTATGTACAGTTTCCTGTTGGAGCAATGAGTGGGAATCCGCCACTAAAATATGTAAGTCTTCCGTACTTGGTAACAAAAGTTTATTCAAAAGGAGATAAATTTTATTATAACTTTACTCAGGATTTTGCATCTAACCCTATTTTATTTAACATAGAAAATGAAACCATCGCACAAGCATATAATAGAACGAATGGAGCACTTGGATTTTTCTATAATGGAACAGAATATATTGTTGGTAGGTAATTAGTTATTATGCAATTTATTTTGCTATTGTTGAATAAAATCCGTAAGCGTTTTCTTCGCTAAGAGAAGGAATTCCTGTAACAAATACCTGATATTCATTACTATTTACATAGTTGTATGCTGTATCTGTACCTTTAATTTCTAAATTCGGCGTGCTAGTGAAACCTGTTAGATAAGATGCGGAATCTCCTATTTGATATATTCCGTTAGACTCATTGGCTTGATATGTCGCTTCTTCCTGGTTTTGATAGATTGAGATAGTTAAAGTTTGTGTTGGTTGTGTTACTAATGCTCCATAAATTATTCCGCTTGGACTGGTCTTTATTGGATGAAGGTGTTCATCACATATCCAAGACTGATTATTACTCATATTGTATAAATAAGCAGATATAGTGTAATAAGTTTTTTTGTTTAAGAAATCACAATTACCTACCTGTTCATTTCCTAAAATTGTTTTATATGTTATATTATCGTTGAAGCCTAAATAAATTGGCATATAATATCCATAGTTAAGGGCTATATTCGTAGGATAATTTGTTAATTGCAAGTTATTATAAATGCCTTTCATAATATTATATTCTACTGGAACTTGTGGAAGTGAAAGATATGCGCCAGTATAACTCGGATTAAAAGTATATAAACCTCTCAAAGTATAAAACCCACTACCAATACTTATGTGCTTTTGCCAATATTGGTAAGAAGTTGTAAAACTTGTTGTTGTTCTAATATTTCCATCTGTAGCCAAACAATAAGATATTTCTGGATATGAGAAAAAGCAACCGAAAGGACTTCCATCATTTGCTATAATGCCACCACTATCATTAAAGTTTCCGTTGTTCCAAAATCCTTCATCGACATAATAAGATGTTGATGGATAATTTCCACCAGATGGGAAACTTGATGGTAGTGATGAGAATCCATATACAGTCTGAGTTTTATTCGTATCAGTATTACTAAATCCTAATAGATTTGTATTATACGGAACGGTTGACCATCCAAAATAAGAACCAAATGATGTAGGATTTCCTAAAAAGTCTGTTGTTATATTAACTGGAATTGGAAACGATACATAGAAAGTATAACTATCTCCTGCTGTACCTGTGAAAGAATATGCTTGAGACGGATTATTATTTACTTGTTCCCAACCATTAGTATTTGGTCCATCTAAATAATAATAATTAACGACAGAGCTTGATGGATAGTTATTTGGTTGGAGTTTAATGGTAAAACTTTGCGTTCCTGGAGGATAATTCAAGGCACAAACAGACGTCTTTATACCGTTTGATGTTGAATTGGAACACGTGAAAGTTACCTGTGAATTTGTGGTACTCATCACTAAGTATTCTTTTGCGTTCCCAGGTATTGTTTCTATTGTAATTATAGATTTTTTAGGAACTAATTTATAGGTCGCGTTCACAATATCTTTTTGCACCGAATAACTATACGTTGCACTTCCGAGAGAACAAGGTGTTCCATTTACAACTTGAGACATATTAATAAAGTCGGTAGGTATAGCGCTAGAATTAGTTGAAGAGTTTAACCAACAGAATCCATATACTTCTGGATGACCAGGCAATGTAGGACTTGGATATTCATATATAACTTTTTGAGAATCTTTATAGAATTGATAAGCATAAGATGATGAGCCTTGATCTGGATAGTATTCATCAAATGCTAATTTACTTCCAACTGGAGGATATAACGAAGGATGGTTAGAATTTATATATGTAGCACTATATGCACCTGGAGATTGTGATATATCTGAAGAGCCTGAAATTTGAGAACCAGTTGTATTTTCCACAGTGTTAAAAACTAATAGATACGTGTAATTAGATGGCTTACTACCGCCCCCGCCTCCATTTCCAGTAGGACATCCTGGTCCTGTACATAAATATTCTGCTATTCTTGAACTTGCGCCATACCAAGATATATATGGAGTATAAGTGCCACTGCAAGAGAACTCATAATTACATAATCCTACGCCACTAATTTCTTGCAATGTATATGTATCAGATTTAGAGTCTGTTAATGTTGTAGCTACATTGAAATATGCTGGCGATGAAAGTGAACCCGATACTCCACCCGCTGGATATGGAAACGTTGTTTCTTTAACATTAGTTGAACTTGAAGTAGAAGTGTTATAATTTCCAACCACAATATTATATGTTGTTCCATTCATAGAAGCTATACAAGTTCCTGCTGTGTTTACAACGCATCCATAAATATAATATGTTCCTGCTGGCGGAGGAGGCGGTGGTGGAGGCGGTGGAGGTTGAACTTGAAAGTTTGCTGTTTCAACTGTATTGCTATTTATAACTATACTAAACGGATTATCAGAACTGCTATAAGTTCCACTCCATCCTGTAAATTCATAACCGCTATTAGGATATGCTTGAAGTTCAACAGTAGTTCCAGCGCAATAGTAAGAAGTTCCACTTGGACTGACACTGCCCATTGTAGCGTTAGAAGTGTTAACCGTTAAACTATAAAGCTGGCATTGTTTAAACACTGCTGTTTCGTTAGTAACGCCTTTTATGGTGGCATAGAACGGATTTTCAGTTGAATAATATGTTCCGTTCCAAGATACGAACTGATAACCCTTCATCGATGTTAAATTCTCTGGAGACGGTTTAGCATAAAAGACATTAGTCGTATTTACTTCTGCCCAGCCACTTTCTTCTGCTCCGTATGGAGTCATAGTTCCATTAAAGAACTTTATTGCAACAAGACCATAACTAGAATTTGAAGATTTAGCTGTAATATAATATTCTGGTTTGTATGTAGCATTCACTGTACAAAATGCAGATATTCCTTGATCAGTTTGAACATTGCTTTGGCTTGGAAGAGAACAAGAATACAAACTTTTATAATAACCTACAAAGCCAAGTCTTTCATATGGATTTGAAGTAGAAAAATATGGAGGATATGCAAAACTAAAAGCAGTTTTGTTTTCGTGATAAACATAATATAAATTCCTTACAGAGTTATCAATGCAAAATCTTGAATTTGGCATTCCACATTGATAAATATTTTGAGAATTTATTAAATTATTCTCGTTTGAAGTGAAATTTATTGGTCCATATTGACCTAAAAATAAAACAACATAACCGCTCGCATTCTTCACATATAGATATGATGTGATATTGTTAGGGTCATATAAGTTAATATATCCAGAATAAATCCCATACTCCCAGTTGCTAAAGAAATAATTTGAATTAGGGTTAGTTTGGACTGCTGTTATTGTATATTGACCATTACCCAAATCTAAAGTTTGACCATTCTCTATTAATGTTTGATAACCACTTAAAGAAATTCCAAAGTCAGTAGTATCTGGATATATATAAAATGTTATTTGGTTCACATTTGCAGAAGTGTTCGAAACGGATGAAATTGGATAAGCAATCTCGCTAAAAATTGTTTTTCCAAAAACATTTTTATAAGATGCTAAAACAAACTCATTAGAAGTATTGTTTAATAGACTATAAGTTGAAGAATTTATTGGACCATCAAATATGTATTCATACTCACCATTTGGCATTAAAACAATGCTCATATTCATTCCAGCAACAGAGAAATAATGATTTATATCATTTATAAAAAACTTTAATGTTGAAGGGTTAGAAATTTTCTTGCTTAAAACAGCACTAAAATCTAAGGTGTTAGATGTTAGATGATTTATTCTAATGCTTGTTACAGAAAAACTACCATTGAGATTTGTATGAGAAAAGAAAAATAGCATGACCACTACTATAACTACGGCTAATGCTAATACAACAGTATAAATAAAACCACGTTCTAATACAGCCTGACCTTTCATTTCATTTTAATATTCATTTTTTGTTTTAAAAATATATAGATAGTTAATAAATTTTAAAACATTTATTTTATTCAAATATAGAATTAAATGGATAAAATAATACTTATTTCACTAATTGCAATTGCGGTAATCGTTTCAGTTTTAGTATATGGATTGTTCGTTTCTTCATCGCATCCCACAAACAATATTGCAACAAACACCCAAATAGAAAAATATTTAATATTGCATAAAACAACTATAATTAACTCAACAAAAGAAAGTTCTTCGTTTAATTTAAGTCAGTCTTCTAATACTATTCTGGTAGATAATTTTACATATTCGCAAATAATAAATTTTTCGCAAAATCCAGGAACAATGTGGAAGATAAATGTTATAATTTCATCACTACCTAATGTCAGAATTTCTCCTGGAATTTTAACTTATACAGCAACTAAGAACATGCAATTGATTGGCGGTTTTAATAATACTGATTTAACAATAAACGCAGAAGGTCACTTGATAGCTTTAGAAATTTATGGAAAAAACGATACAATAATATTTGAAAATGGAATATTATTTTATCCTTCTTCTATACCAGGAGTAACAGTCGAACTTGGAAGTAATGCTTATTTAATAAGATGATCGCTTTTCTTAATCTTTTCAAATTTTATAATATATAATAATAAAGCAAAAATAGATATTACAACTTCAATAGATATTTCTAATAAAAATTTTATCGAATAATTAGGATAGTTATATTTTATGCTAGAAAATATTATATATAACATAGCGAGAGAGAATAAAATAATTCCTATCGTCATTGATATTTCTTCTGCTATTTTTTCACTATTCACAAGATATTATTATGATTTTATTTTAAATTCGTTTTGATTAAGAGGCGAAACATATTTAAACCTATATATTCAATAAACTATTGATTAAA
>Ga0208549_101049_pt1 | contig 10206 bp, 10 predicted proteins | sample BED_host_MetaG_FD_187135 | JGI IMG/M metagenome (GOLD analysis project Ga0208549, IMG submission 187135) | Hot spring microbial mat communities from Yellowstone National Park, Wyoming, USA - BED_host_MetaG (SPAdes) (version 2) | ecosystem: Environmental > Aquatic > Thermal springs > Hot (42-90C)... | reverse complement strand
AAGATGAAAATATGCGTTCTTATCTTAGTGTTCAGCTTATTGCTGATAGCTTATGCTCCGCTCTATGCGCATTACGTTGCGGTTCAGCCAGTTTACTATGTACTGCTGATCCCCTTCTCGCCTTTCACAGTAGATCAAAACTTTTGTTAACTTTTATGATGTTTTTGCTATCTTACCAGATTTTAAATAAGATTTTAAATGCAATCTTTGCCCTAAAACTTTAGGCAAGGCTTAGTAAACCATCAAATTGCGCTGATTAACCTAAATTATCTTTATATTATGTTATAAAAATAGTCCTTTAAGCCAAAAATACTGCATTGTTTAAGCTAGTGAAAATATCTCATTGTGCTTAAAATAAAAGCTATCTGAATATTGTAACGTATATGTTATAGATTAACGCTTCAACCATTAATAAAAACTTCACATACTGAACTGTTACCTTTTCCCTTTTATAATTCATAAAAACCCATATGTTGTATAAAAGAACTGCAAGGTAGAAGTAAAGCTTCCTTAAGCTGTAAAGCTTTGACGTCGTCTTTGGCAAAAACTGGTTTATCATCCTGTAAGAAGTCTCTATGGCCCACCTCTTTCTGAACATCCTTCTTATAGATTTAGGCTTAAGGTCTGTGTTCGTTGCAAAAACTAATAGCTCTTTTTTGCATTTAACAGCTACAGTCCTAAAGGTTGCCTGTTCATTTTGCTTTTTCCTCTTGCTGCTTGTTGTGTAAGTCATCCCCATCTTTTAACTTCCCTATTGCCCTCATTATAAAATTTATTCCTTTAGCGTTAAGGTAATTTATTATATCAACTGTGTAGTATCCTGAATCTAAAAGAAGGATCTTGACCTTTATGCCAAGCTCAAACACCTTGGATAAAAGCCTCTTCACGTGTTCAACCTTGCTTTCGTTATTTACAGGCGTAACAGCAACGGTTAACTTTTCATCTCCCATAACGACAGCTGCCGTTGCGAACTGATAAGCCCAGTTAGAGCCGTTTTTATGCTTAGTCCCTTTTACTCCTTCAGCTTTAGAATCGCCGTAGAACATTATGTCGTGCCAGTCCATGGCAACGATTACAGGCTTTCTGAACGCCCCCATTTCTTTCATCTTCTTTATTACTTCTCCATTGTACTTTAGAACGCTCTCTGGATCCTGTTGCTTCAGGTTGTTCCTTACAGTCTGTCCGCATACATCAATGGATGAAGCAGTCCGCTCAACATAAGAGTTCGTTATTGAAGAAAGAACTATTACTTTCTTTATCGATCCGCTATCTCGAGCCTTTATATTCATAGCCTTGTCGATCGACTCATAAATGTATAATAAGTACTTGTTACCATTATTAGATCGCAGGATGCTGTTTATGCTATCCATAACGTTAAACAGCCATCCTGCACTAAAAAAGTTTTGATCTACTGAGTATGCCCGGGGAAGAGATCGTCATGAAATTAAATCGGAGATTCCACACCTTCGGTCACTCTCTTTCGGTCCTCTTAGCATAAATATATCCTACTTTTCCTGAAAATCTCGTAGATCTAACATTGAATCCATTTTCCTTCAAAAGCCCTGGAAGGAATCTCCTCCCGTTATGGTACTCGATCAATATCTGCCTAAATTGATTAATATGGTTGCTTTCAGAGATCGCGTCGTACTCGCAACCCTGGCAGTCCATCTTCATGACGTCGAAGGGTCCAAAATTCTCAATTACTTCGTCCAGCGCGAGCACAGGCACCGCAATTCCGCGCTCCGACTCCACAATACTGGAACCTTGTGTGAAACCGGTCTCAGGATCCAATCTAACCAAACGGTGTTTTCCAATTCCCGTATTTACTGGAATTATTATATCCTCAAACCCATTGATTTTCACATTATTTAACATGTACCCATAAGGCAGGGGGTAGGGCTCTAGAGCCGTTACCCTCTTTGCGCCCCTAGTGGCGAAGTAGATGGCTGAGTCGCCTACGCTGGCTCCCACGTCCAGAACGTTCTTCCCCTTGACTTCCAGCCACTCATAATCGTTGAAAGCTTCACCAGGCCAACCGTGCTGGTAGCCATATAAAGTTATTGAGCTATTTCCCAGCTTGATGACAATTTTTTTATCATCGATGTATAGTATAGATTTGCCATCGATGTCGTTTATACATGCTGAATTCACTGATTTTAAACGTGCCCTGATTCCTGACCTTAAAATTACTTCGATTTCATTTTCATTAGATATAAGCTGAAGCAAAACGCTCATCCAATTGCTGTACGTACTTCTGTATCTTTTTATGACTTTAATCGGGTCTTTTATTATCACTTCATCTCACCCGCTGTCCGAGTGCATCGCTAATAAATGTTATGATCTTAGTTGCATCTATATTATAGATATCTGAATATAATATTTTATTTTCTCTGCAAAACTCGACGACCTTACTCTCATAAGCGATTCCATACGATGGAATGCCTTTAGAATAAGCAAATATTATCGAGTGTAATCTCATTCCTATAACGGCATCCATCAAACCGAAAATGCCTAGCATCTCGCTCGGGTGATATTTGCCCCTCAGTAAATAAAAATTGCCAGTCCTGCTCGATTTTCTTCTTATTAGATCAAACATTATTTGATCATAATTAATCAGGGGGCCGTCATACTCGTTACCCATTGGTAGAAAGATTACGCTAATGTTCCTCTCGCTTGCAAAATTGATGACCTTTGAAATTTCAGTTATAATTCTATTCCTAGTTTCGTCGTGGGGTATGTAACGCAAATTCAGGCCAATATATGGCCGCGGCGAATCTGCTGGTATGTGATTGTACAGAAGTTCGTGCGCATAATTTTCATCTATAGAATCCAAAGATAAGGCCAGATCGTTTTCAACGGCTACATTTCTTCTGACTCCCGAATTTGTTAAGATCGCTTTGCTCAATTTATCCCTTACGGAGGCATATTTGGCGGTTTCAAATAGAAATTTGACGCACACTTTGTTTATACCACTAAACTTGGAATGGTAATCATAGAAGCCGACTATCTCGTGATTCAGTTGAGGGCCGACGCTTACACCGATTATACTTAGGTCTAGCCGAAGCACCTTTGAAATGAGCGCAATAACTGAGTAAAATCTTACACTATTTCCGTAAAGTATTCCGCCGCCGCCTACGATTATAGCGGGCCTTTCCTTCATAATGAAATAGATTAGTCTGGGCATGTAAAGTATTGATAACTTTATGGAATCTTCCAAATGTAGCCGCGCTGTTTCATCGGGATCGCTAGAGGCTATTACTATTTTTGCACGTGGGGACGTTTTTTTGATTCTTTTGATTAGCTGCGATAATATTGCTTCGTCCCCTAGATTACCCTTGCCATAGTATCCGAGTATAAGTATAGTTTTCATTCCATTTCACCAATTATTATAAGTTGCTTGTTTTTTGTTGTGAATGCTATTTGGTCGTTGGGAAGTAAAGCAAAGGCATGGATGTGATTGTAGGTGCCGTCCATCAACTTGACGTATTCAAGTATCTGGCCGCTCTCGTTAATTCTGAACAGATAACTCACCGTCGAGGATGCCACCCAAATGGAGTTATCATAGTATAGTAATCCGCTGAGATCCGGTATTTTGACGTCGATCTTTCCGATGAAACTCCCATCATTGACATCGACTTGCCATACGCACTCATTCATCCAGTCATTGACAAATAACATATCATTTATTAAAGCTAATCCATGCAGATCGGGGCTGTTTTTTGGCTTCAATCCACCGTGCAATTTTTTTGAGTAATCGAAACGCTTGTTGACGTAGAGATCGCTAATGCTGAGATTTAATATGACTCTCTGGATGTCATCTGTGAGCCATATAGAGTTGCCTTGCTCATGCATGCCCCAAGGGTGAGATATGGGCAGTCTTCTTTCGTCAACAACCTTTTTATTATAGATATTTATTTCATATAATTTTCCGCTTAGAGCGTCCACATGTAGTAAGATTCCCTTATCATTGTAATACGCTAATCCTGTCGGATCACTTCCAGGCGTCGGAATTTTCTGCTTGATGGTGAATTTTCTCGTTTTAACGTTATGCGATGAGAGATAGCTGGTCAAATAGTGATAGTTTTCTATAATTCTATTTAACATCGTTGCGACCTCCTCTGATGATTTTTTGGTAAATCTCCTCATGCATCTTGGCCACCTTTCTCTCCTCATGGACATTCTTGACATAGTTATAGGCATCCATTCCCTTCGTTTCATGCAACCTGTTTTTTATGGCGTGGCGGAGCGCCTCAACGAAGTCGTCCCCTGTTACGTGCACGCCGAACCTCTCCGCCCAGCCGTCAGGGTTGACGCCGGACACGATGGCGCTCGCGTGGGCCGCTGCTTCAAGGAAAGTTATGGGCAATCCCTCCCTAGCTGAGGTGTTCAAGAGCACCCATGAGTTGTTCAGGATCTCCTCCTTTTCCTTCTCTTCTATGAATCCGTGTATGTGGATGTTCCTGTATCCGGAGTATTTTTCCCTGAGGTGGCGCTCCACCTCTTTGTGCTTGTGAACGTCGCTGCTGGTCCCGATGAAGTGGAACTCGTAGTCATCGAGGCGGCTCGCCGCGGATAGTGCGACTTGTGGCCTCTTAACCGGATCCCACCTAGCTATGAACGTCACGACGGGCTTCTCGGCCTTCACCGGCGGCTCCGGCGGGACGCGCACGGGGTTTGGGAGGAAGCCCGGCGTGAAGTCCAGCCCGTACATGCGGCGCGCCTTTTCTGCTATGAATAGCGCTTCGGAGAACACCCTTTGGGGTCCCGCGCGCTTCAAGATCGATCCGAGCCTCATGTTGAAGATGCGCCTCAATGCATCGTATGTGCCATGATTATATTTCTCTCCTATCAATCCATAGTACTCTTTGTAGGCTTCGATGAGTATTCTGATGTCCTCATCATCCCATGGATCCTGGAATACGTAAAGGGCATTATCGGTAAATTTAGCCACTGTTGTAGTATAATCAGAAACGTTTTCCAACTGAACGACGTCCGGATCAACCGATTTCAAAACTTCAAGCAGCTCTGGATTGTGCGTCATCATCCTGTAGAACGCCTTGACCTGATGAAACGGCCCAGAAGCCTGGAGGTCGTTAAACAGGTGAAGGTAATATTGCCCGTACGCCGAGGTCCTTGGGCCCTCATCGAGTGCGTAGGCCGATGATGGAGCTATAACGTGCACCTCATGACCCAGCTCCGCGAGGAGCTCGGCCTTCCTCCTGGTGAGGTAGCCAAAGCCGCCGTGTATACGGGTGGGCTCTATGCCTTCCTCGCTTTTTCTATAGTCGAAAAATTCGCTGCAAACGATTGCGATCTTCATTGTATACCTAATGAGCTTTGTGGCCTAATAAGGATTAGCTCCACGCCGAAGGGTGTTGGTCAGATAAGGGGGATCGCCCGGGACCGCGATCACCTCCGGCGACCCGCGCCCTATCTCCCCGCGATAGCTCAACCCGCTGCAATGTACGAGGAGCGCGTTGGTCATCCCGGCCAGCGACATTCCTTTGCCCTGCGCGCGCCGATGTCGTTGAAAAACGCCCTCGCCCTCCTCTTCAACGCCGAGAAAGGGGTCTCGACCCCCTCTTGCCGGCGAATATCGCGCGACGGTAGCCGAGGCCGAGCTCGCGGAATGCCCGCGGGCGACGAATCCCTACGAGCCACGGGCATGCGCGAGCGCGTTAGCGCGCGTGAGAATCGTCGAGAGGCCCCCGCCCGCCTAGCGCCATCCACCTAAGCCCCGCGGCCTTCAGGACCCTCTACGGCCTGCGACTCCCGGGCGGCCCCACCTCGAATTCGTCGGCGCGCACGCGGCGCCGCCAGTGCGGCCCCGGCGTCGCCGCTGAACGTGGTCGACGTGCGCGTGGTCGACATCTTTCCCCTTCAGCACCGTGAAGTGCACCCTACCCACCCGCGTCCCGGACCATCTCCCGCGAAGCCCGTCCCCCTCCGCGCAGAGGGGGTTAAGCGCCGACGCGGCCCGCTGGGCCCTCATGAGGTCTGGCACGCCAGGCAACCCGTCCGAACTCGGCGAAGCCCAGGGACTCCTGCTTCGCCTCCAGGGGGCGAACGCCAGAGGGGCGCGGAGAAAAGCGCGCGATCGGCCTCCTCCTTTTTCTCCTTCACCTCGACCGCCTTAAACCCTCCCGCGGCGCCGGCGCTCCCTTGGCCCGTTTTTGCTTCCGCCTTTTCCGGTCGCTTTTCACCGAGCGACAACAGCGCGGAGCTGGAAGAGCATTTCGCGCGGCGCGAACGATGGTAATGCACGCCCGTAGGGGTACGGGCGTCCGCGGGCCGCCATGAGCTGGCCCCTTGAGGTCCTCCCCAGTTCTTGCTCTAGTTTCTAGAGCTATATTATGGCACTTATTGCTCATAGATTCAATTCCACTCCCCTCATAGCGCCATTATTCCTCCCTCATAGTATCATTTCGATCCCCTCATGGTATCATTTCGATCCCCTCATGGTGTCATTCCCTCTGGCATTTAGTCCCTCAATCCGTCACTTTCTCGAGCAACCTGGCGCCTCAATCCGCCATTATCCCCTCATGGCGTCATTTCCGCCTCGATGATCCATTTCTCCTATCGATACATTTCCCCCCATCGATTCACTTCGCACACCGGTCGACCGCCCTCTAAATGCTCACTGGCTCATCTCGCTATGTCGTCCGAGAAGAAGGAATTCGATGAAAAGCCCTTCGAGGAGCTCGTGGGTGAGGGCCGGATCAACAACAGGGAGATCGCTCAGATCATGAAGGTATCCCTTGGGACTGTCGGGCGCAAAAGGGCGGCGCTGTACCCTGGGCCAGTCCAGAAGGAAGAGACAAACCTTCAACAAGAGAAAGGGGGTGAACGGAGGCGAACCACCCGTCGACTCAGAGCAGATGATGAAGCAGGACCAGGCACTGGTCACCATGGTCCCGACCAACCGGCCGCTCATGGAGGCCGTCATAAAAAACATGAGCTGGTGGCAACAGGCCGTACAGGACATAGGCTGGAGGGCGATCTTTCTCGCGGTCTCCACCGCGGAGTCGGACGAGGACGTGAACCAGCGCCTCGCGGGCTTCAAGACCGAGGAGGAATTCGTGAACTACATCTCGTCCATTTTATCCGCGCTGTACGACGCGAAGAAGGACGCCGAAAAGCTCTTGACGTTGAAGGAAGATTTGCGCGATGCCCAGACGACCGCAGACCTCTACGAGATCTACGCCAGCAAGCTGGAGAAGAGCGTCGACGCGCTCCAGACATTAGTCACGTCGCTCATAAGCGCCCTTCCCCCGAACATCGCGCAGAAGCTGGCGGTCTGGGCAATACTGCAGGCATACGGGACGGGAGCGCTTAAAAGCCGAGAGGAGGCGAAATAAGCACTTTCAATTCTCTTCGTGGGATTCCCACATGTTTAAAGCGGGCCACATGGACGGTGAAGCTTTCAATTCTCTTTGTGAGATCTAGGCCGCGGACAACCCCGCTTAAATATGGTAAGCCTGATCGATTCCAAAGCCAAGCGGCACTTCTTCGACGCAGGGGCGGGCATTTACTCATTTCATCCGGGCGCCTTATAAGTGTTGCGCAGTCAAGGTCACCAAAACGCGTGCGCATAGCCCGGTATTTATTTATTTCATCCCGCGCCCTCGGCCTCCTTCGCCGTTAGATCCAAGTAAGCCATGACCCCATCGCGTCGCCCGAGGCGGGCCGCCCTCCCCTCCAAGAGCTCGATCACACACTCAGGTATCCAGAGCCCAGTCCCCCGAAGCCCCTCAAGCGCATTTGCCAAGCGCAGGGCCTCCTCATCGCTCCGAATATTCGCGATCGTCAGCGAACTGGGCAGGTAAACCACTTCCATGTACCTAGGCAACCTGCGCATCACATTGTTAGAAAAGACCGGCCCGCCGGCCCCGGCCTCGCGCGTCAGCGCCTCGGTCGTGTCGACGTAAGCTATCCGCACAGCTACAACTACGGGACCAAACGATTTAAGTCTTTTGTTGCCGTTAACTAGCAGATCTAGGAGATGCTAGGCATAACAAGACGAAAGCAACCCCGCACCTTCACAACGCCGCCGAGACCTGGCAAACGGGCTACAGAGCCCCACATGAACGACACAACTTTTGGCTGTCCTATCGCCAGCGCAACGTCACGCGCGAAGCGCATGCCTTTCTACTAAGGCATGTTATAAGGGCTATAAAAGCCCCTGAGGGCGTGAACCCGCGAATTAGTGTTCTGGGCCTCGCATAAGGCTACTACCTCTGCATTCAGATGCCATTGCATGAAAGGCCTTGCTGGCCTCTCAGTTTACATCTACGAACATCATTAATGCCCACATCCGAGCTCTCGCTTCCGAGCTTATATGTAGCCCGTAACATATTTGAGATCCCAGACTGGTTAAACCATGTAAGAGAAATAGCAATGGAACTTCATGGTGAAGAGAACGTGAGGAAAATACCCGAAATTCTGAAGGAAAGAGGTTTTGAAATAAAATTCATGAACAAGGGCGATATAATCAAGAATACTATAAGGAACGTTATTCTGCACTTCCCATCATTCCTAAGAGCTGAAGCAAATACTAAAATATTTACTAAGTACTTGTTCGCAAGGAAATATGAAGTACCCGCGTTAACGAAAGAGGAATATAAGATCTTGTACGGTAGAATAAAAACGTAGAGATTGATTACTTTTTAATAAACTGTATTTTTATGTCCTCGTTTTTCAAAATGGCTGACATCCTCACCGCCTTAAAAGGCGATGGTTCCTTCAAGGCGGATCATAGGTTCGTGGTTTATCGCCTTCATCTTCATGACTTCATAGCTAGTGGGATTTACCCACCCCGCTCCGTTCGTCCAGCGATAGACCACGGGCTGTGCCTTCAGCCACTTACCCCTATCCTTAACGGATTCAGGGATATGTAGAATGTTTATTGCCCCGTTCAGATCCGCGTTTATTACTTTCTCTGTGTGAGGACACTTGAACAAGCCTCTTTCAATCCTTCCGTTTTCGTGAATTTTCCCACACAGGGAACACGTCTTAGATGTATTTTCCTCATCCACAAGCTTAACCTTTATTCCGTATTCTTGTGCAACGTTCTTGATTCGCTTTATTATTGATAAATAGTTCCAGAAGTTTGTATTCCTTTCATTTCCTTTATCCTGAGCTATGCCCTTTGGGTAGCCGATGTATATTTCTCCTACACCTTTGTCATACAGTGTCTCTACAACTTCCCTTGCTAGTCCTTCTCTAGCGTTCTTAAGCAAAAGAGAACGCTTTTTGTAAAGTTTTTCAAGCTTCCTGCTAGTTTTTAAGCCGTGCCTTGCGAGCCTCCTCTCTTCTATTGAAATGCGCTTTGTTATCTTCTTAAATTCTGAAAGCACTGAACCTCCTTTGAAGAGCATCCACGAGCCGTCTTGAACAGCAACGGTTGCAAGGTTTGCAATGCCTAGGTCTATGCCAGCTTTCATTTTGCCTTTTGGTTTATTATTTACTTTAACAACCATAGGAATCCTTGTGTACCACTTTCTTCTCGCGCTATCATAAAATATTTCAAGAGTTCCCTGCTTGCCTACCCACTTGAGCTTTCCAATGAACTTGAGCCTCAGCTTGAAATCCATGAGGAATATTTCGTTTCCTTCAATCTTGTACCTGTCATGTCTAATCAGCAAAAACAAATCATCTCTCTTTTTATGAGGAGGTTTTGGCTTCATCCACTTAGGCAATTCCCCTTCTTTCTTCTTTTTGCTTAGCTCGAAAAAACATTTCCACGCAGAAGCGTTCTTTCGCGTTACTTGTTGAACGTTTGCCCCGTGCAATACAGCTTTGAATTTTTTATAGACGATTTTTTCTGTTTTATTAAAATCTACAAGCTCGTGCCTTTTGTACTGCTCAAGCCTCAACTTATTAACTTCGTTCCAGCAATCAACGAATGCCTTTCCGAGAGCCTTTAGTTTAGCTTTTGTTTCTTTCCCTGCAATGATGCGCACTGTATTCGATCGTCGCATGCTTTCTGTTACGTTATGCTAATTAAGAATATAAATACTTAGCCTTTTTCATGAGAAACGCGTTAGCAAGGACGGAATAGTTTAGCATCCCCGCCTCTAGAAGAGGCGAGGCTTTCGTTCGTGTTGTAAAAGTTTAACACATGACCAATATCTTAATTTAAAAACGTCATACAGTATTGTAGTTAGTTGTTAAGCTAAGACAACTTGCAGGAACTTTACGCTAAGG
>Ga0208549_101047_pt1 | contig 10215 bp, 6 predicted proteins | sample BED_host_MetaG_FD_187135 | JGI IMG/M metagenome (GOLD analysis project Ga0208549, IMG submission 187135) | Hot spring microbial mat communities from Yellowstone National Park, Wyoming, USA - BED_host_MetaG (SPAdes) (version 2) | ecosystem: Environmental > Aquatic > Thermal springs > Hot (42-90C) >... | reverse complement strand
CCACGCTTAAAGTCACGGTAATGTTTTACCATCTCATCAAAGAAGCCCATAACTTTATCCCAGAAAAGGTTGTGCCATGATAAATCCCTTTCTGGGTTGCGCGGATGGTGTCCGGATAAGACTTCATCCGTGTCACCTCCACTCAGTGTACCAGTGCACGAATAGCTCCAGGAAGTCTACGAGTGGTGTGAGGAGTGTTTTCTTCGGGTTTATGTTGTTGTAGAAAGCCCTCGACCTATCCTTGAGGTACCCGAAGAAGCGCTCCACCAACAGAGCTACTCAACCCAAAGCTCTGGTGAACGTGGTTTCTAAAACCAGCTCTGGTCACAGCCTCACGCTACCATGGTCCCCGCTCGATCCGATCCGATCCGTTAGGATCACAGGGTCACCACCAGTATAGGCACCTCCCCCCCTCAGCCTGCGCGGAAATCTGAGCGCGTTCGCCGTGGTGCTTGTGAGTGAAACACCCAACCAACCAGACAGATGGGTTGCCTCGTTACAGCGTCCACACCAACCCACACGTACAGTGGTTGGCCCCTACACTTCACCACACACCCGTCAACAGCGATGAATGAATACTCATGTGGCTTTGGGTCGAAGCTCAGCTTCTCCTCCGAGAACCTTTCTCATCCACTCCTCAACACTCGACTTCGAGACTGGCTCGCTCTGAGAGTAGACCAAAGAAGCTTGAGGTCTTCCTCGTTGAGGCTTAACCCAAAGGCGTTTAGGAGCATAGCCATCACCTTGAGCTCGTGAGAACCTCTTCTTGTCCCTCACGAAAACATTTAAACCCCTAAAGAATGCAAAGACATCCACGCTGTGGTGGGCTCCACGGTTGGTCGCAAAACTCAATTCCGCGGCGCCCACCATGTTTAAGCCTTATCCGGACACCATCAGGATTCCACCCCAAGGCTTAAAGGCGAGCTTGTAGGCTCAGACGACTACGAGAAAACCAAGGCTTTGGTCAACCTGATGAAGAAAGTGGGAGGGAAAGGTCTACTACCGCGTACCGAGTAATCAAGCCTCCCTGAGGAGCTCATGGAATTCGTGGTTGCAAGGGGCGGAGAGCCGCTCTACCAAAGCAACTTTGTGGGCGGAGGTTGGGACAGGCTGGTCTTTGCGGTTGAGACAAGCGGTATAGAATGGCTCGTAATTTACGTCTCAACTAGGCTTTACATGTGGGCGTCCCCGCCAAAAATCTTGCTTTAGCTTCTTACACCGAGCCGGTGCACAAAGACTTACTGAAAAGTTAGGTGCACCTGTCTTAAGATAGCTTTCGGAAGCCGTTTAGCCTTAGCATCTTCTCAATCACCCTTCTTTCTTCTTTCTTTACGAAGTCCCCGTCGAGCTTTGAGTATAGAAGCTTGTAGAAATCCCTTCCGTGACCTTCGCTTCCTAGTTTATAGTGCGCAAGCTCGTGGTACACGAGGTACCTTAGGAGCTCGGTGTCTGCAGCAAGCTCCCTGTTGATTCTTATCGTCCTACTTTTGAATGATATTGAGGCGGCCTTTATCTTCATACTTTTAATCCTTACCCTAAAGTCCTCTTTGAGCTCAAATGCCCCTTTCGCTTCTTTAAGCACTTCTTTGTACGTCATTTCCTCTCCTTCCTAATCTCGCCCACCACATAGTCAACGATTTCCTCCGAGAATTTCACAAGCTCCCTAGGTGGGTTGGAAGTCCTCATGAGCTCCTTTAGCAGCGCCGTGTTCAGCTTCTTCCATTCCTTGTCCCCGATCATCCTTGATTTCTCAACCTCCTCAAGCGCCCTGCTAAAATCTCTAAGATTAAGGGTACCATTTCCGAATCTTAACTTGAACTTATACTTCACCGTTTCAATAATCCTTTCACTGAACGATTTGTTTTCCATGTCCTCCCTGTAGTTTTCGGCTGTTTCAGCAAGCTTCTTCATCTGCTCGCGTAGATAAGACAGGTCCAAGTTTCTCCCGACCCACTCCTCCCTCAGCCGCTCGAGCCTCTCGTATATAACCTTGTAGATCGGGTTTGAAATGTTTTTTAGAAGAAAGGACCTAAGAATGCTATACGCGTCCGCCACCCCTTCCTCTGTAAGCTCACTATCCAAAACATTTACGGCTTGTTTTAAGTCCACCACTTCTCTTGGTTCGATCCAGTACTCCGCTATCTTCTCAAAGTCGCTGACCAGCGTCTTGCTGTGAATGAGATCGACTAGCTGCCTCCAGAACTCCATTGGGATACGTTGCCCAGAAATCCGCCTTAAAAGCAACGTATATATGTAGTTTATGATCATTATGTCGTCCTCGTAGTGGACCCTGTCCCTGTGGGCGCCCAGCGCCTTAAACTCTTCTATCACCTCATGCATCTTTTTCATGATGTCCACCACGTCCCAGTATAGCGCCATCCTCCTGATTCTTGAAACAATCAGCTCTTGAACGAGTTTTTCAAAAAGCGCCCGGTCGTTCCTATACACCGCTTTAAGCTTATCCACGTCGAAGGAAAAGTCTTCGTCGAGGTATCTGAGGTTCTTTAGCTCTTCCTTCAGGTCCTGAAGGTTCTGCTTGAAGCTCTCCGCCTTCTGGTCCACATCACAGAAAACGTTCCTCAGAAGTTCCGCTCTCAGCGTTTTGTCTGCGAGAAGCTCGTAGCTTTCGATGCTCTTCTTCAAGCTTGTAAGGAGCCCCACCGAGTCCACTATAAGACCGTACTTCTTCTCACCTGAGAGATCCTCATAGGGCCTGTTCACCCTAGCTATCGCCTGAAGAAGCCTGTGGTCGTACAGCGGCTTGTCAAGGTACATCACTCTGAGCCTTGGCGCGTCAAACCCAGTGATGAGCATATCCGTGACAATCAAGATCCTTGGGTGTTCATCTTTTTTGAACTTGTCCTGTATAGCTTTGTTTATTTCGTCGTAGTCACCCGTGTACCTCTTTCTGAGGTCCTCCTTGTACTTCAAGATGTCCCCCACGTCGTTCTGCTCGTACGTCATCACGACCTCGGTCCACCTTTCCGTGTCCTCGCCAGCGAAAGCCTTGGAGAGCTCGGCATCGAGGTGTCTCTTCATTTTCACACATGCTTCCCTGTTCACCATAACGACCATGGCTTTGTACCTGAAGTTCTCTGTGTCCTCCTTAATCCTCTGCGCAATGTAGCCGGCTAGCTTCTTTATCCTGTTTTCGTTTGAAAGAAACACTCTTATGCTGTCCAGGTGTTTCACAACCTCACTCTTCGTGATTGTGGCCACCCCTCCTTCAAGAGCACCTTCATACTCTTCCTCCGTGATTTTACCCCAGTCTTCTATGAACCTTCGTATGTCTTCGTCTTTAAGCAGTATGCGGATGCCATCTTCCTTTTCCGCTCCCTTGTTCTCCTCTATAACGCTGTAAACTATGGGCACCGTGAACCCATCATTCACCGAATCCTGAATAAAGTAGACGTGCATGTAGGGTTCATCTGAATACCCGAACTCCATGAATGTGTTTTTCTCTTCGTACTTGAACACGGGCGTCCCCGTGAACGCGAGCCTTACGGCTTGGGGAAAAATGTTCTTTGTAACCGAAGCGAGTGTGCCGTACTGGCTCCTGTGGGCTTCGTCTATCAGGAACACCACTTCTCTCTTGTTTATAGCGCTTTCCTTACTCAGGAACTCTTCAAAGTCCCGCTTTCTGAACTTCTGGATCAGAACAACGTATATCTTCCTAGATATCACGTTCGGGTTGTGGACGCTTCTCTTTATTTCCTCAAGCTCGTTTTTTAGCTCATCGATGCTTTCAATCTTCTTTAGGTTGCTTTCAAACACTGTGGCGTCAAGCTTACTTATGAAGTCCTCTACGAGTTGCTTCTGGAGGTCTTCCCTGTCGACAACGAAGAACACCACGGGGTTCCTGTGAAAGTAAGTTTCAAAGAACTTGTTCGCCGTAAATATCATCGTGTAGGTTTTACCGCTTCCCTGCCAGTGCCAGACCAACCCCCTGTTTCTCTCGGCTGCATAGTCGAGGTACTCCGAGATCCTATGAAGAGCCTTCTCCGACGCGTAGAACTGGTTATACCTCACAATCACCTTTGACCTCCCGTCTTTGAAGTAAAAGGTGTACCATCTCAACACGTTGAGCAGGGTCTCCGGCTTCAGAAGCTCAAATATGTCGTCCGCCTTGCTTCCGTCTTGCCTTTCAACCTTCCAGCTGAACGGCATATCTTTTACCTTCTCGTGACTCCTGTTGGGCTTTGTCGGAAGATACACCTGCCTGTCGCCGTACGCAACCCCGAGCTGAACGTACCTGAAGAGCTCAGGCGATTCCTCCTCATACCTTCTAATCTGTCGAACGGCTTCCTCAAAGGAATCCGACTTAGTCTTTGACTTCGCTTCAATAACCACGATAGGTATACCGTTTATAAACAGCGTAAAATCGGGTTTCGTATTCTCAGGAGACCCCTCAAACTTGACCTGTGGGGCAAAAAGGAAGACGTTTTCCTTCAAGTTTTCGTAATATATGAGCCTGAAAACCCTCTTGCTCGATATCCTGTGTACGTAGTACTCTACCCCATACTTTAAGTACCTCAGTATTGCCCTTTCATCGTCGCTCTTCAGCCTTTCCTTCACATAGGTCAGTATCTCGTTTTTCTCTTTCTCGTTTAAGTCTCTAAAGTGTGGCTCATTGATCCTTTTAAAGATGTTTTCGAACACGTCGGTCAGGATAAAACTAGGAATCAGCTGGTTCTCCTTAATCGACTGGAGCTTTTCCCAACCTATCTTTTGCAGTCCTTCCTCTATTTCTCTGTATACTTCTTTCTCGGGCGTCGAGGGAATTGGTATCCTTTCATCGAAGTCAATCACTTTGGCCTCACCCTTATCCTACCAGAAAGAAGGTCGTTCATGAAGCCCTGTTTGAGCCTAGCAAGCTTTGCCCTCTCATTTCCCACAGTTTCCAACTCTCTCTGGATCAACGAGAGAATTTCTACAATATTTAGTTGCTCCTCCAGAGTGGGTAACGGGATTACTAGTTCTCTGATTTCAGTGAGATTTATACGTTTTCTCGTGGTTCCCTTTGCTTTAGCCGTTGCTGATTTTCTTGTAACAGAGTTTATAACGTACTGGACAAAATAGGGATTCGCTATCTTTCTATTAACACGTAGGCGCACACAATCAGCCACAATCATGTATTTCTCGAATGTGGCAGGAACTACTGCTGCTTGGGCTATAGGATCCCCTAACTTTGTTATCACTATATCCCCAGGCCGAGTCTCGTGTCTTTCTAATGAAGCAAATTTCTCCTCAGAGATATACTTTAGACCTTCACTTACAAATACGCCGTCCCTTATATTATGAAGCTGTATAACTGGTATTCCAGATTCTTGGAATTCTTCTTTTTTTAAGTCGGAACCGAAAGGACCATCAACAAAGGAGTTTTTTCTCTCTTCAGCAACCTCCTTAAGCTTAACAACTTTCCACTCCTTCGGTATCCTACCTATCTCTGTATCCTTGAACTCCTTGTGCCCTATACCCTTCGTCAGTAGCTCCCGCATCATTCCTCTCTTCAAGCGCTCTGTCTTCGCAATTACTTCGTCCGTCTTCTGGATTGCTTCGTCTATGGTTGAGAGAATTGAAGCGATCTGCTGCTGTTCTGAAAGAGGAGGAATTATAACATCTAAATCCTTTGCCCAAGAGTCTACTTTTAGTCCCCATACACCAGTACCAGTATAATATTTTCGTGCGATTGGTTGAGTAGAGCAAAGGTAGTAATAGAAGAAGTTAATATCTAGACTCCCTACTTTCAAGGTCAGTTTAGATATGTGGTGGGAGTATACAGCTTTATCCTTCTTATACCATTCAGGGAAGTGAACAATTGCAGGAGACCCTATCAATGAACCATCCTTAGACTGCTCAGTGTTTGCTATTACTATATCGCCTTCTCTTACGAAGTGCCTCTCCTTTATTCTATCGCTCTTTATCCAGGTCCATCCGTCTTCCTTTAATCCTCCTCCTTCCTTGATGCTGTTCAAGGTGAGGAACAAGTACCCGTCGGCTGTTTCGGTGTTTGATTTCTCCTCACCACTGTAGCTTAAACCTCTTTGCGGATCTGCGATTTCATCAAGTTTTTTTACTTCCCATTCCTTCGGTATCCTACCTATCTCTGTATCCTTGAACTCAGTCTCTTTGTAGAATTCCACTTTTTCAGTCATTTAGCTTCTTCACCTCTGAAACGTAATACTCTATTCTTGCGAGCAAATCCTGCCTCTGCTTCTCTAGCTCCTTAAGCTCCTCGAACTCTTTAACTACGTCTATCCTTTCTTCGTCCTGGTCTTTTTCGACGTATAGAGAAACGTTGAGATTGTAGTCTTTCTTCTCTATCTCCGTGATTCCAACCACTCTGGAAAGACCGCGCACGTCGTTGAACTCCCTGTACACCTCGACTATCCTCTTTATGTGCTCATCTGTGAGCTGGTTGAGCTTCCTGACCTCTGGGTGCTTAACGAACAGGGAGCTCGCGTCTATGAAGATCACTTTTCCTTTTCTCCTCTCCTGCTTTTTCTTGTTGAGCACCATTATGATGCCCGCCGAGGAAGTGTTGTAGAACAGCTTTTCAGGTAGAAGGATCACCGCTTCCAAGAAGTCAGCTCTCACAACGCCCTTCCTGATGTTCTGCTCCTTCCCTCCTCGAAACAGAGCTCCTTGGTCGAGCACAACCCCGACCTTTTTTTCGGCGTAGTAGAGCATTAGCTGAACCCACGCCCAGTCGGCGCTACTACTTGGCGTGTATCCTCCGGGCACTATGCTGTTGTAAATGTGCTTTACGCTGTCCTTGCTCAAGTTGTCTTCAGGATAGTCCAAGTTCCAAGGCGGATTGGCTACCACGTAGTCCGCTTTCTGGAACTTCGGATTACCCAAGCTGTCCCCGTTGAATATGCCGAAGTTCTCTATCCCCCTTAAAACCATGTTGAGCTTTGCTATGGTGACCATCGTGTCGTTCCGCTCCTGACCCACAAGCAGGAGGTCGGGGACTTCGCCCTTCTCCTTTATATAGTTATAGGCCTCTATCAACATTCCTCCCGAGCCGCACGCCGGGTCGAGGACGCTGCTTCCGTTTTCGATTTCAAGAAGCCTCACGAGTAGCTTGATCACCTCTCTCGGCGTGTAAACTTCTCCTTCCTTGGCTCTGGTCGGCGCAAAGTACGAGAGGATCCACTGGTAACCGTCCCCTAGAGCGTCATACTCAAGCTCAGAGAAATCGTACGAGTTAAAGAGTTGAACCAAGCCGTGGATTATGCTCGCGTTCTCCTCTGAAATGAAACCGTAGAGCCCGAGCACTTCGGCCAGTTTTCTGAGGTCGCGTAGCTTATCGTTCATGTTTGAGATCGCTGTAACCGCGTTTGCAAGCTCCTTTAGCGTGTCCACACTCTTAGTCACAGCGTGCCACGTGTACAGCCTACCATCTTCTTCATTGTAAAGCTTGATGTATTCGCTGTTCGCAAGGAACAGAGACCTCTCCTCGCTATAACCTTGAGACTTATAGTTTTCAACTATTTGGTTGTACCTGTCGCTTACCGATTTGTAGAAGAGGAAAAGCAAAAGAATTTTGTAGTCGACCGATGTTCTAATAAGGTCCGCCGCCCTCTTTAGCAGCCTCACGAGCTCATCCCTATCTATTCTCTTACCCTTTGGTGCCGCGGCACGCAAGAACCTGAATCTGTATATATTCCTCCGGCTGTCGTGCGGGTTCTCTCTGACTTCGATAAGATTTGCGTCTCTCAAAGCAGAAAAAAGCTTGCCGATGTTTTCGAGCTTCAAGTTTTTTCTCTTTAAAATCTCTTCGGCGTCTTCGCTAGTGAACTCCCTGTCCCCCAAGTTTTCGACAATGACGAGGTAGCGGCTTTTCGCCCACTCCTCCAGCTTTCCTACCGATTCCCAATCAAGATTCAACATATACCGTTAATGGATATTTAGTATTAAATACAATTTAAGTCTTATGGGTATATTATTGTGAAGGACGGTTGGCAAACGAAAGACGCACACGCTTAAACATTTCAATAGCTTTTATGCTATTGTTCAGATAGGGATAAAGTAGCCAGTCAACCTCATGTCATTTATGTGGGGGTTGAACCAGTTAGCACGCTCGTAGTGGTGGGAGACTTCCGCAAAACACATGTATTCGAAGGAGAGAAGAATAAGGAAGCCCGGTCAAAGTGAAAACCAAGTAACGCACTCTTGCATGATGGGGGCTCTCTGCACGAGTTAGTGGATAGGAGGTGGTCTACACGTTCATTCGCTCGGTAGACATCTCCCTACCTCCGTACGCATCCCTCACGGATGGGACAAGCTCATGCGCAAAGCGGAGGGGGCTCAGCTACCTACGTTAGGCGGGGTGGCGCCCAGCCTCCATTGGCTGTGGAAGCTCGTAGCCTCTGGGTGGTCATCCGATGGAGCCGAGCCCCGGGTGAGCGGTGGGCTGGATGTACGTGTCATGTGGGTGGGTCGCTAAGGGTGGACGTGGACACCCACTCGGGGAGGAGGTTTTGGTAGCCAAGGCAACGTGAACCACTCGGAAGCTCCAACGATACACACATGCCCTAATATTTCCTCTACCGGTGAGGGGCGGTTTTGATGGGGGGTTGAATGGGAGGGAGAACAGGCCGGAGTTCTATTGTGGGTGGGTGGATGGATAATAGGGATGGGGATCCATTGTGTATGTGGCTGGGCTTCGGTTACCACCCATCCACGCGAATTCAATGTGAAAAGTAGTATCGGTTGAGCCCTTCTCTGGATACCTCAATGACAGGGCAAGGGTGTTCTATAACAATATTAACCCGATGAGCACACTTTTCTTACCCGTCCTTAGTAGACTTCTTGGAGGTTTTAGTGGCGTGGCACATCGAGTAGTGGAGGTGGCTTGGATGAATGCTTAATCGTACATCATCGGCTTCAGAAGAAATTGTTGATTATATATTAGATGAAATTAAGACTGAAAGAAAGTGGATATGTATAGGGAAGTTCTCGAGGAAGCAAGAAAAGCTCTTGGCCTTGAAGGAGACTTCAAGATAAGAGTTAAAAACATGAAGACGAAGGCTGCCTCGATATCCTTTAAAAGTAGGATGATTCGGATTAACAAAAAGGTCATAGAGGAGGATGCCGACGCGATAAAGTATCTTATATATCACGAATTGGTCCATTATAAATTTAAGAACAGAGGTCACGGAAAGGACTTCTGTGAGCTCCTTTATTCAAAGCTAGACGAAGAGTTTATAGTGAAAGAAGAGAAGAAGATAGCTGAAAAGATGTTGAAGCTTAACGGGCTTTAAATCCGAGTCTTGGTAATAATATGGTAGTATACTCGATGAAAAATACAGGAAAGAGAGCGGCTTCATGCTCTGGCCTTGCACACCGTTTCGTGAGCGCTTTAATCCGATCGCGACTATAAATAATAGGCTTATTAAAAGGTGTCCTTACATGGTTCTCAAGGACCGACAAAGTTACTTAGCTGACACGCCTGTTTTTCGAAAATTCGTGAGCTTAGCTATCAAATCTGCTCTTGCTAGATAGTACTGTGTAAGCAATATAACCTTTTATGCTACGCGTCCAGCGACGATGGATGCCGTGTGTGGGGAGAAGTTTCTGTGGACTGGGTGGTCGTTTCCAGTTGGGGATATTGTTTTTAGCTTGGTGTGTATTCTTGGGTGTATGGCGGCGCGGCTTTTTGCGCTTGTGGTTATTGGTTTGGTCTTGTGTTTTCTGGCTGGCTACTTGTACGCCTACCTTAGAGTTGAGGGTGTAGTTGTGGAGCTTAAGGGGGAGCTCAGCCAAGCTGAGGTGGAGCTGTCCCGGCTGAGCCCGAATCACGGTGTACTTGTGGGTGCCTACTATTATGTGTGGTATGGTTTGCCCGCCGACTCTCACTGGAATAGTAATAGTTGTACGGTGACGCGTGATCGACCAGTGCTTGGCTACTATAGTAGTTTGAATGATGGTGCGGTTAGGTGGCAGGTTTCTGAGGCGGAGGCGGCTGGCCTCTCCTTCTTCATCGTGTCGTGGTGGGGGCCGCCTGGCTCGAACGCGGATGATAACGAGATTAACCTTGCGGCGCTGAACTTCTTCAGTGTTTTGGCCTCGATGCACACCCCTTTTAAGGCGGCCATCATGATTGACGCCTACAATGACTCGCTTGGCTACTCTGGCTACCTCTATGATTATGAGTGTGTTTACCGGAACTACGTGGTTCCCTATAACTCTAGTTACCTCTACTTTGAA
>Ga0208549_101036_pt1 | contig 10323 bp, 9 predicted proteins | sample BED_host_MetaG_FD_187135 | JGI IMG/M metagenome (GOLD analysis project Ga0208549, IMG submission 187135) | Hot spring microbial mat communities from Yellowstone National Park, Wyoming, USA - BED_host_MetaG (SPAdes) (version 2) | ecosystem: Environmental > Aquatic > Thermal springs > Hot (42-90C) >... | reverse complement strand
CTTCATTTAGGATATTCTTTAATTCATCATATTTCGTACTAACAATTTTGCTATCTGGTTTTTCATAATCTGCGTCATCTATTATAAGTCTTGTTTGTTGGAATAAGGAGAGCATATATGAAAACTCGTTCGTGCCTTGCATTTTTTCCTTTACTAGAACCTCTCTTGCTATTTCTTTCATTTTTAGTTTTTGTTCTTCTAATAGTGGAACAACTCTATTCTGTGTTTCTATTTCTACCTTTTTTAATTCGGGTAACGAATCTTTTGTTCTTCTTAAATATATTGGTTTTAATTCTTCACGCAACGCTTCAAGGTTTCTAAATCCAACGATTTTCTCAATTCTTTTATCACCGAACCTAAGAATCTTTCTTATGACAAATCTATTGTTAAAATCGACATAATCAAAATAATCAAAAAACGTATTTACTATTCCAAAAATATCAAGAGGATCTTTTTCAATGATCTCTCCACTTAAAAGCCATATTCTGTCTATCTTCGTTCTTTCAATTCCTCTTCTAAATTGTGTGGCGTTTCTAAGTCTTGAAGCTTCATCGAAAATGCCAACATCATAATGCTTGTTTATTATTTCGTCTTTTTCTGCTGTTCTAAATTTTTCATAATTAACAATTTTGAAATTAGGAAAATCCTCTATTGACTTTCCAAAAACCAACTTAAATTGTGGCTTCCAATTACTATCTATTAAAGATAATGGAACAACAATTATCGCTTTTAGTTCTGGATTATCAAGATAAAGTTTTTTCAAGGCTATAAGAGACTGAATAGTTTTTCCTGTTCCTAATCCGTCTCCGAGTATCGCAAGTCTATTTTTTAACAAAAATTTAACGCCTTCAATTTGAAACTCGTAAGGTGCGAGTTCTGGTGGAAACAAACTTTTAATTTTTTCACTTTCTATATTTTCTACATTTTTTATTATTTCAAATTCATCAAAAGGAGCATTTTTAATATTAGAGAAAAAGTTGTTATAATAAGCTTTACTTAAAAACCATTTTTTAGTCTCTGGATCATATCTGCACTTGTTTTGCTTAAAAAACTCTATTATTTTCTTGTCTTCATCGTCATAATTAAAACCAACAATTTGCAACTCATAAGCGGGGTCAGAATTTTCTATAAGTTTAACTACTTTCAACTAACCACATTAAAATATATAAACCACTTACTTAAATTTTAAATACTAAGGTAAGAAGTTAAATAGATTTTTGTGAAAGAGAACAATGAACAAACTGAAATCGAATTAAGAACTCCTAAAAAACTAATTGTACATAATTACTTTTACGTTTCTTTAGATGAATTTATAGATGAGGTTTTTTCATATCCCGTTCCTGTAAATGTTTTTTGGTCTGATGGTATATTATTTATCTTTTCCGCGATGGACATAAATGCATCTGAAAGGTTGGCAAATGATTATATGGATGGAATAATGCACTGGGACACAGTTACTTTCTGTAAACAAGACGAAAAAATAACGGAATTAAAAGGAAATGGAGTAGGTATGGAAGCCAAAGTAATAGATGCTTCTAACTTTCATCCACATTCGGATTTTGCAAAATTCGTTAGAAACTCATTTTTGAAGCGAAAGATTTAAAAACGTAAGAAACCGAAAGATTTATATATCTTTTGGTCCACCTTATTAATTAAGGCAAGAAAGGTTTAAAAGCTTTATGCTTTTAACCTTCGTGACCTGGTTTCTACCAGGTTGCCATTCTTGCGTATTTAAATTTTAAGGCAACGCTGTCTATTTTTTAAAAACAAAAACAAAGAAAAGTATTTATACTAGATAAAATGTTGTATAAAGGTGATAAAATATGACAAAATCGACAATACAAAAGCGTTTAGATAACTTTAAAAATCACACATTGGACGAATATCTCGCTAATGCGGTAAGAAAGCAGGAGAATATAAAAGTCGCACCCGTAGTACAAGAGTTATATAGAGGGCTCAATCTTTATATTGATTTCACATCTTCTCCAGAAGCTTTTAAAAACGCCCTAAATGAAAAGAAGTTAGATATAAAGCAATTTAATCAAAACATAATACTGTTTGCTTTGACTTTAAAACATATTGAAAAAATTGCAGAGAAAGACGAAGAAGTTAAAAAATCTTTGCCTAGTCTGCAAGAAAAGATGAACACTATAAATGAAAATATAGTAAAGATTGCGCCAAAACTTGGTTACACTGTTTCTTACTATTCGCTTGATAAATTAGAAGGCAAAAACTTTAAAGAAGTAAAAGAAATATTAAAAAATGACTTTGGAACCGAACCTAATTTTGAAGCCATTTTTAGTGCAGAAATACTAAATAAAATATCAGATTTATTCGCATTTATTGGTGGACTATATACTCAAAATAATCTTTCTGTTCCTATATTATCTGATAAGAACGAGCAAGAAGAGAAAAAAGAAAGCAATAAGACTAATGTAAAAATCATGCAAGAACCACAAAAAACAGAAAATAGTGTGCCTAATAAAAAAGAGCAAAAACAGACAAATGGAAACGCATCTAACGCTCTTCGAAGTTATGGCAAGAAAATATTTATTGCTGGATTAGTATCAGAACTTGTAGGAGGATTATTGGTTGTAGGGGGCTTTTATTATCTACCAATTTTAGGCTTTGGGTTAGCAGGATTAGGTTTAGTTACGCTTGGCTCTATGGCGGTTTTTGTAGGCGGTGTATCTTGGATAGCTGGTTTGATAGGAGATGCTATTCATAATAGGAATGAGAAAAAGAAGGAAGAACAAGAGAAAAAGGCAAGTATAAAGCCATTAGAAAGGGATAAAAAAGATATATCAGATTTAAAGCAAATATTAGAAAAGAAAGACAAAAAAGCAGGAAAGGAAGCCTTATCTATTTTTGAATATGCCTTTAAACAACCAGATCCAGCCATAAGAAAAGAGGCTATGTTTTACTTTGAGAAGGCTCTATTCACATTCGATGAACCAGAAGATATATTAGACTTATATAAGGTTGCCTTAAAAAGCCCGTATAAGGATGTTAAATCAAAGGCTAATAGCTTGATTAAAAAGGTTTTAAGTGATGGAAAGCAGTAATGTATAGAATTGTCATAAAAGTGCTTTATTTTGACCAAAAACAGCGTAATTTTTAGTTTTTTTATTGATGGATATAAAATATATATCGTGATAGATCGTGCGTATAAACGCAAATAAACGCAAAATATAAAAATCTGATAAAAAAGTGCTTTTTCTATACTGATATACAACTATATAATATAGTTTATATAAACCTTATATTTTAAACTATATAAAATAGTATATATATGGTGATACAAATGGAAGCCAACGTAAATTTGGATGAGTGGAAAGGGAAAGATGCGAAACCTTCGAAAGAGATGCTAAAAAAGCCTATGGTTATAGTAGCAAAGAGGGATTTTCCAAAGATTGCGAAAACTAAAGACGGAAAGCAATATACTGCAACATATCATATTATATATGCAATACTCGACGAGAGTGGAGACAAGATAAAGATATTTGCGTCAGACAACTTAAACAAAGCAATAGAACAAAGGAAGGATAAACTACCTCTTCACGGGCATATAGAGTTTGTTCCAAACGCAGGAAAGTATGGAAAAGGATATTACAAGTTTGTCTCTGAGACAAAGCCAGAAACAAAAACAGAACAAGAGACTACTAAAAAGCAATAAAATTAAGCTTTTACTTTATTTTCTTTTTTATACCATTCTTTAAACTCATCTATACTTTTGAACACTTTTGTAGCTAAATAAACAAGCCAAGGATGATCTCTAATATAAGGTTCTTCAATTATAAGATATGTTGGTCTATGCAAATAATAACTATTGAAAAATATTTCCATAAATGAACCTGCACTTGACTTGTTGTTCACAATGGCGATTATTCCATCGCACATTTCAACATCTTTAAGATCTTCTTCAACTATTATTTTTGATGTTTTCTTATTGTATATTATTTTTTCTCCTCTATCCATTTCTTTTGTAAATTCCACATTCCCATCGTAAAACGGATTGTGAAGTTCTATATTAAGTTCTTTTTCCATCGTTTTTTCTTCTTTTTTAATTCTTAATCTGTCAGCTGTTGGATTGGTCAAATAATACCACTTTTTTGATAAAGAATTAGTTACATAGTGTTTCAAAAGTTCATAATCATTTTTTACTTTTAGATTTCTTAGAATATTTTCTCTATTCACTATAACATAACCTGTTTTTTGCTTAGTAGGATTATTTTCCATAACGCTTATTATTTCTCCAGTTATAAGTTTGTTAAAGTATACCTTTTTATTTCCACGTTCTTTTAAAAGTAAATGTCCGCCAAAATATTCTTGAACGATTAGAGATGCTAATAGAGTTTTATTAACATCAGTTTTCTTAGAAGTTTTAAAATAGCCTTCTATTGCTCTTCTAAGTCTTCTTAAAAATCTTGAAGAAATAGTGCTTCTCGAAATTCTCCAAATGTTCTTTTCGAACTCTCTTTCAATTTCGACTTCATCCATTAAATGCCACAATTTTTAATTACCATTTATATTTTAAAATTTAAAAGCAAATCAAAGCAATAAAATTATGTTAAAATTATCAAAAATTTTCTCTAAAACATATGAAATTAGAAATGGTGTTCCTTATTTTAAAAATTTTTATAATGGGAAATGGCAGTTTCCAAAAAATGCCGTTTTTCAAAAAATAATTTCACCTATTGATGGTGGTTTAATTGGAATGATTCCAAATGTAGATGAAAAAACAGCTGATGAAATTATAAAAAGTCTTGGTTCTCAAAAAGATAACGCGAAAAATGTTCCATTTATAGAAAGAGCAAAAGCAATGGAAAAGGCTAAAGAGTTGCTTGAAGAATACAAAGAAGATATGATAAAAACAATAATGATAAATTCTGGAAAATCAAGACCTGATGCAGAAGGTGAAGTTAATTCAACAATAAGCCGATTGTTTCTTACCTTGGAAGAAGCATATAAATTAAAAGGAGAATTTATACCTGGAGACTTGGCAAAAGAAAACATTGGAAGATTTGCAATTGTTAAGAAAGAACCAGTTGGTTTGGTTCTTGCAATATCACCTTTTAACTATCCATTGTTTATTTCATTCACAAAGGTTATACCTGCATTATTAGCTGGAAATGTTGTTATTTTAAAGCCAGCAAGTGCAAATCCAATTCCTGTTATTTTAATGACAAGAATACTTGAAAGCGTTGGTTTATTTTCAAACTTTTTTGCTATGATTACAGGAGAAGGAAAAATTGGAAGTTATATGGCTTCTAATGATTTGATAAATATGGTAACATTTACTGGAAGCACAAGTGCCGGAAAAGAGCTTTCAAAAATCATAGGAATTAAAAAGGTTCATTTAGAATTGGGAGGTAAAGCACTCGCAATTGTTTTGAAAGATGCTGATTTAGAAAAAACCACTAATAACATAATAAAAGGTTCTTTAAGCAATGCGGGTCAAAGGTGCGATGCTATTAGTGGTGTTGTTGCTGAAAAAGAAATTTATAATGATTTAGTGAAATTATTAAAGAAAAAGATGAAAGATATTAAATACGGAAATCCTTTTGATAAAGATGTTACAGTAGGAACAATGATAAGCGAAAAAGCAGTTCAAGGTGTTGAAGAGTTGGTAAATGATGCTCTTAAAAACGGAGCAAAGTTGGAATATGGAAATAAAATAAAAGGTTGTATGTTTTCTCCAACATTGTTATCAAATGTATCACCAAAAATGAAAATAATGAATGAAGAGATATTTGGTCCTGTAATACCTGTCATGAAAATTGATAATTATAAGGAAGCTATAAGTTTTGCAAACTCGTTAAAATATGGATTAGATATGGCAGTTTTCACAAAAGATATATCTAAAGCTTTTGAAATATCAGAAAAAATAAAAACAGGAGAAATAACAATAAATGGTTTACCATCACACGGAGTCGGTCTCTTTCCATTTGGTGGAACTAAATTAAGTGGGCTTGGAAGAGAAGGTATTGGTTATAGCATAGATGAATTTACTGAAACAAAAACAATTGTAATAGCATAATTATACTGTTTCAATTTCTGTTCCTGTCAAAGGAAATAATGTGACATCATCGTCTCCGAAAGAGATTCCAATACCTCCATACATTATGTTAAATTCTTCATCTTGTGATAGATATACTTTTTCTCTTTTCTTAAGTTTTGATAAAATTTCTATCAATTGTCCAACCGTTAGTCCATTTTTATAATGCAAGTCCATCTAATTCACCGATTATATTAGAAATGTTAGAATTTAAAAGCCTTTCTATCTTATAAAGATATGAACGGTAACAATTATAGAGAACTTGTTATAATAAAACCAGATGGCGTTGAGAGAAAACTTGTTGGTGAAATAATAAGCGTTTTTGAAAAAGCGGGCTTCACTATTGAGAAATTACAAAAGACAATTTTAACAGATAAAATAGTAAAACTTTTATATAGAGACACAAAAGAACAACTAATTGGTATGGGAGAGAAGACAATAAAAGCGATGGAAGAAAAAGGAGAATTAGATAAACTTGATGAAATTTTTGGAACACGAGATCCTTATAAGATAGGAAAACAACTTATAGAAAGGCAAAGAAAATTTATGACTTCTGGTCCTGTTGTTGCTATGATACTTGATAAAGAAAACGCTCCTGCTGATGCAAGGAAAATTGTTGGAAACACGGATCCAGTAAAAGCTGAAAAAGGAACAATAAGAGGAGATTTTGGAAATGATTCTATTTATATTGCAAACGAAGGAAAAAGAGCAGTTCACAATTTAGTTCATGCATCTGATCCAGAAAACGCTGAATATGAAATTGGAGTTTTTGAAAAATATGTGTTTTAATTTTGTTATTTATGGATAATTAGAAAATCCTGCATAATAACTCTGTATACTGTATTGATAATCAGAGTAACCATAGCCGTAATTCCACGAATCATAATAATCATAAACTTGCATTGGCTGAGCATCATTGTAATTATAATAGATTTTTGTTCCCGATAAACTAAAAGATAATTGAAGCGTTCGAACATAAGATATTGAATTATTATATTGGATTCTTTCATCAGGATATTCTTGTTGCATTGTTGAAATTATATCTTTAACAATATTTTGATATTCAGACGGCATATAAGAAAGTTGCTGTGATGTAAAATTATTAAGTTGGTATTGAACTTCGTAAGATACTCCACAACCAAAACCTGAGTAGCACTCGTCTGCATACCATGCGCCTGCAAAACCTAGATAGTAAATTGTTTCCTGTCCAATTCCAGAACTATAATTAGAGAAAGAAGTTATATTAGTAATAGTTATTACTTCTGTTCCTGATTTTATTAATTTTATATTATTCTGAATTCCTTCATCTTCTTGATAATAGCCCCATCCTGATCCATATCCTGAGTAATAATTTGTTGTTTCGGTCAAATTATAATAGGCATAATTTACATATACGTTAATTGTATTTCCTGTAATATTATTTGTTTTGTAATAGTTTGCATTTTCGATCACTGGAGTATTCATCATAATATGAATAGGAATATATTGCACAGCTGAATAATCAAATGTTGAAGAATACTCATCTGCACCCAAAGCACCTGGAAATTTACTACTTATTAAATTATACCCGCTACTATATTGGCTTTGTGGGGGTGGACTTGAGTAATAATACTGTTGATTATTTCCAACTGGAATTCCAGGAGAAGAATCTGCTCCACTAATTCCGCTGTAAGCAACTCCATCTAAACTTGAATTTGTTCCACTAAATCCTTGAAACGCATATCCAGCCTTGTCATTAGTAGCATAAAAAGTAACATTTGTTCCAGCATTTATCCAAACCTGGTTTGATGTCATTGGATTTCCGTTTAAATATACTGTTCCATATGCGAAATTATTCGATTCATTGACGCCATTCAAAAATTCGTTCATTATAAATAAATATTGCGTAATTGGAGGGCTTAAATATATTACACACGTTGAACCACCAATTGAAGGAAGATTTATCGATGATGTAGATGCTTGGCAATCGTAACTTGTCATATTAATAATGCTTCGTTCTCCCCAGTTAATTTGGTTTAAATGATTTTCTAGTGTTAGCGTAGAATTCCCTATAGCTACAAAACTACTATTTGTAGATCCGTTATAAAATGTTCCATAACTAGATTTGAACGAATAAGGTATTGTTTGTGATGAAGATGACGAGTAAACATACACATATACAATTGGTTCTAAAATTATGTTTTCTGTAATCGGCGAATCCATTGTGACATAAAATTGACTTGCATTACCGGTATAACTAACATTACCGCTACCAATAGCTTTTGCATATATGTATCCATTATTTGGAGATACTTTTATTTCTATCTTGCTCCCAGCATTGTACCATCCACTAGATGGAGATACAGAACCTTCTGAAGGATTTAAATTGATTAATAATGAATATTGACTAACATAATTAGCAGTAAATTTGCAATTATAATTTGCATATGAAGGAACAAATGTCGTAGAGTTGCTATTTGGAGAAATTGAAATACCGCAATCATCTTGCAAGTTTGTAAATAAATATCTTTCTCCACTAGAAATAGAAATATACATTGGAACTGATAATGTATATTTTACTCCTGGCATAAGATAAATAGTTCCATTTGTCGTAGTATTTAAAACACCATTAACATATACAGGAATTCCATTATATGTCGCATTTACATACATCTTTACAAGCTTTACATATTTAGCGTATTCTGTTATATTGCTGTTCATTTCTATAATAGCTGTTTGGTTTGGTCCTGTATAATTACCGTTTCCAAAGCCAGACCAACCAGAAAAGGCATAGCCTATATTCGGTTTTTCACTTATTGCGACTTTTGAACCAGCATAGTAATATCCATTGCCAGGCACTAAATCACCAGCACCAAGTGGCGTTACTGACATATTAAGATAATAAAGCGGAATATTTTCAAGAGAAGACTTTGTGTAATAATACGATGAATAAGTTATTGAATTATTTTCGCTTTCAATTGTATAGTTTCCACTAATTATAAAAACATTTGAGATTTTAATTGGTTGAGAATTATTTGAAATTGCTGGAAAATCAGTAGTTTCAAAAGCATAAAGAAAACCGCCTCCAGATGTAGAAGCCATCTGTAAAATAAAAGGAATACTATAAGTTTTAGACGTTCCGTTATTAAATGTTATCATTTCGCTTATTATAACGTTGCTTCCAATATTTGTTTCGTTTTTCAATAGAACGAATATGCTTGTTTTATTTCCATAAATATTATCGAAAGATGCTTGAGTTAAATAGGATTTTATTGATGTGTGCAAAACAACAGAATAAAATGATTTGAAGAGAAAATATGAAACAACTATTGCTACAACTATTACTATCGCAGAAAGAAAAAATTTTTCTATTGCCAATTGAAGCTTAAACATACAATAAGATTATATAAAAAAAGATTTAAAAAAAATAATCAAAAATAAAAAATAGCGCACCTAAAGTGCGCTAAAAATTCGCCTCTCCAAGTTTATTGTGGTTAATGACTTGATCCTGGTATAAGTAAATAGTTTCCTGATATTGGCTGTATTGCTAGTGGCTGACCTGTGGCTGTTGCTATGCTGATTGTTTTTCCATTCAGTGTGTAGGTAGCGCCTGTTACATTGCTTGAGTAGAACGGTCCACTCGCTGTGACTGAGAATGCGTACTCTGGATAGTTGTTCACATACGTTGCCGATGTTGATTTTATATACAATGGAGTTACTGTTATCGCACTGTTGTCTGTTAGTACTGATACAGTTGCGCCAGCTGGTAACGGTTCAGAAAACGCTAATGTTAGTTCGTTCGGACCTGTGCTTCCAGCCGCCAGTATTGATTCGCCATTGCCGATCTGTGTCTTGCTTATACCGCTGAAATAAGCGAATGCCGCCACTATTGCTACGATTCCGACTATTGCCAAGATTATAATCCACTCTAAGGTGGTTTGGGCTTTTCTCTTGGACAGAGGCATCTTCGCCTTTTTATTCTTTCTTGCGTTCATACAAACTCACAATAATTACAAAAAAATTTGGTTTAAATTTAAAAAAGTTTGTCGTCAATGTTTTTCATATCAATACTCAATTGTTCAAGCTCTTTGTAGGTGTTTGCTTGCTTAACAAATCCATAATATTTATATGCTATCAATTTTTTCTGAGAAATAAGCAGAGGAAAAACAGAATCCATCCTGTCTCCCATCTTACCGCTAATATCTTTTTTATTAAAAATGTGAATGCCTGAAGCTACGTGTGTAGTTATTTTATCATGCTTTATTTTTTTAACTAACTTTCCATCG
>Ga0208549_101033_pt1 | contig 10330 bp, 10 predicted proteins | sample BED_host_MetaG_FD_187135 | JGI IMG/M metagenome (GOLD analysis project Ga0208549, IMG submission 187135) | Hot spring microbial mat communities from Yellowstone National Park, Wyoming, USA - BED_host_MetaG (SPAdes) (version 2) | ecosystem: Environmental > Aquatic > Thermal springs > Hot (42-90C)... | reverse complement strand
AGGAGGGCAGATGTTTGAGCCTTGAAAAGGCTTCAGCATCTAGCTTTTGATTAATCTGGGGGATGGTTTTCATCCTGGATAGGTAGAAATTCCCTTTGGATGTCTTGGTTTCAGCCTGTGGTTCCACCACAGGGAGCAAGAGAGGGTCTGGTATGCTTGATCTATTCTCTTTTCTTCGCTTTGCGTAAGGGCTGTCTCCGGAGTCCATGCCAGAACCTACTCCAAATGTGGTGCATTTACCATTATGTTCCTCCTCATCAAATTCAGATGGAAGAAGGCTTGATAGATGTTGTGTGATGTTGCCTAAAGGCAGATGGACATAATTTCCCATATCTTCTGCTGCAAGTATCAAAGATGGAGGCTCCATCCTTGATCCTGAATACTTTCTGAAATACCAGCTTATGTCGGTCACAAATCTCCTGCGCACAAGCTCCAGCAAAACTCTGGGGTCTCTGTAGGTGAAGATAGCAAGAGAATCGATTTCGTCTCTACAGCTTTGGAAGGTGCTGGGTTCTATGGGAACGCCTCTGAGAGACCCTGAAATACCCTGAATTGCCTCTTCGCCTTTTTCGACCCACATCCCCTGTATCCCCAGCAGGACCTGATGCGAAGAAATAAGCTCGTCTATCTTCTTGCCCCTTAAATCAACAGTTCTGTACCATTCTGAGTCCAATTCCTTCCTTCTCCTTGGTTCGCCTTTTTCATTTACCTCAGGTGTCTCTGCAAACCTCTTGTAGGACAGCAGCTCATTTTTGAGCATCATGAGCTGGTGTGAATAGTCAACCTGCTGAAAGATGAACTGAATCCAGGCGAAATCAGGATCTTTTTGCTCCAATTCATGAATGAGATTGCTGATGAACTCCTGCTCTGGCTCATATCTGGGTCTTGACATGATGTGGCCATTCTTGAGGGCGACGTTGAAGAATAATGTATGGTAAGGGTCAAACATCTTCCATCAGGTGCCTGATTCGTGAGCCAAGGCGGGGGTAGCGTAAGAGCATCCTTCTTGGCTGATTGGGAAGAGGTCCAAGGTACCACTTGCAAATAAAAGCGAAAAAGTAGGAGGCAGGAATGAACTGGGATAGGATGAGAAGAGCTACCCTGAACAAGGGTGGAAGGGAAGGGATCTTTTGCAATACAAAGACCAACGTTAAGGTGATGGTCACAGAAAGAATGACAGTAACGCCGAAGCTCAGGATAAGCCTCTTATCGCTATCGCACTCTGGCCCTTTCTCAGGAAGTATCGCTTCTACTCCAAGTGCCTTCAGTACCTTCCTCCAGTCATAGATGGATGCATGCTCATGAAATGGTCTGAGAAATCTATCAACCTCGTGTTTGTAGGCAGCCAGATATATTATAAAGAACTGAAGAACTGGGGAATACATTACAATAAGAATTGGTTCCAACAAGCAATTAGCAGGACATCAAATATAACGGATGTAAATATGACCAGCAATATAAATGCAAAGTTCACACATGTGCTATTGTATCGAAATTATAATGAATATAGCTCAACGTTGAGATTTCCAGTTTTGCCATTCCATTCGCTTCTATCCTAAACCACAAATTTCAAGAAGGGGACACTTCATAAAGTATCGCTACTTTCAGATCATTGAACGGCTCTCGAGGATTAATTCTCGTAAGCTCTCCTCCCTCTTACCTTGATAAACACACGAATTCCCTTCAATCGCTTAAGCTCCTTGAAGGTTTCTGTGTAAAGGGACCTTATTTCTGGTTCCTCCGCAAAATGAAGAATCACCAGGCGATTCTTTTCAGGGCATTCTACCGTAACGTGCCTCAGAGTCTCAAACATCCTGACATCTATCGAGTCTTTGGAACCGATAAAGACTCTCAGCATCATGTGACACTCCCAGGCGACGCCGCTCGGAATGATGTCTACCTTTGGGGAAAAGAGTTTCACATTGTAGCGCCACGTTGCCCACCTTTCCCCTGTGACCCTATCTCTATCAGGTATGTCTGATTCGAATTCGCGCTCCTACCTTTCAAGTGCTTCTGCTATGGAGTCGCTAGACCAATTCATGTCTTTGATGTCATCGATCTCAACCATTTTTGTTCCCAAATCCAATATTGTATACGACTAAATCTATTCTTAAGGCTTCTCTCATCGATGCTCTGTTGTATGACCCAACCCTCAAGCATGGGACGAGCTGAAGCATCGTCTGATCCCTGCACCATCGCTGTTATGATCATGTTGTAGATTGATGTCTTCATCGCAATCTCCTTTGCCATGTTGACAAACTTTGCCATCATTTAATCCTCGAAGACCCCCTTCAGGAACTCTAAGGACGGGGTAGGGGGTTCGTACCTATATTCTGTCTAGATTATTTCTAGGAGGGCATAACTCCTCTCGCCTTTTGCTTCAGAATGCGTGAAAAAGTGCCGCCTCAGAGATTTGAACCGTGGTCGCAACCTCGACTCGCTGCATTGTTGCCTTGCCCAATTGCGTGAGGAGTATGTTGAAGCTCACCAACATGTGGGAGGCGTTAATGACTGTTATGGTGTCTAGGTAACTCCATGGGGACATCGAAGCCCCTTATCTCCACATCTCTCGAAGGCCTCGCAGTGGCAAACAAGAACCACGCGAACGCCGAGGCCACAGCGCCGCAGCCCGCCAGGGCTGGCAGGCTGTTCACCTGCACAACCATCAAGGCGACAGAACCGTGGTTGGCCTTCCGTACGGTCAGGGTGAGCCATCACAGTCAAGATAGCCTTTGAGATCAGAGGTATCCGTGATCTACTAGCCTGCGCTTGCCTAGTGTTGGCTAGGGGATTTGGTGAGCCAAAAAGCTCCGTCAACAGTTTTCTGTAAAACGATGACCGAAGAAGACTCGGCCGAGCTCGACAGAACTCTCAAAGACTTGGAAAGCGTTTCTCTTTTCCCCTGTAGTCATGTAGTATTCCTTTCCCAGGCTCAGGGATTGCAGACGCCCTCAAGAAACACGGAAAGATCACCGCTCTATCCTCCAAGGTGATTTCCCAAGATATGAGAGAGCGGAGCAGATCGTCAACACGATTCGAATGGTTGACTGCATATCTTATTTGTTCTCGTTCTCGTCGTGATCCTTATTACGGTGCTGGAAGGGATTTAGCCGGTGGCCTTCCTTGCTTTCCTGCCTGATGACCGGCAGAGTGCGATGGCCAAGTACGATGCCCTGAAGAATGGGGATGCCATTATCACAAAGAGGACAATGATCAAGCTGACCACTAAGAGGGCTCCCTCAACAATGGGCAAGAAGGAAGGCTCAGTACGATGTTACAAATACAGGAGTAATAGATTATGTGGCCTCGCATGGGCCCCATATGGCGGGCATCATCGCAAGTCAAGATCCTCATTCATTATAACAGAATTCATAACGGAATTGCGCTGGTCGCCAACCTGTACGACATAATAGTCTTTACGAACCTTGGAGGAGGGCTCGCGGCTTTCGATTCATGGATAATCGACGGAATGCAGTAGGCGCTTAAGGGACAAGACAGTATCGCAGGAAATTTCCGACTACACTAAAGTGTTAAGGTCAAACCGGGCTTCGGGAAACCCGTGTTGCATTTCTGTGCGACCTCGCTGTTTACATAAACAATCGTACAATTGGTAGGCCTGACCAGCGAATTGGTGGTAACCGTTACGGCTTAAACTCTCTCTGCGGCCAGACGCTAATCAGATTCCTAATAGTTCAGGCATATACGCCCTTATCCTTGAGGCTGGTATAGCTGACTGTCATCCATGTGCCTACTCGATGCACGTCGGCCAAGCGGCATATATTCGGGCTGGACTTGGAGATTACCTGAGGAAAGAACCAACCAGTTCTACGCGAAGGCAGAAGATTTCTGGGTTATTCATTGCAAACACTCTCCCGCCTTAGCAGAGGTGAAACAAAGCAAAGATAAAGAGGAAGTCGCCGGAAAATATTATGACGAAAATGCATGGCTCCTCTTATTCGGGCAACAGGTCTGTTACTCTCGGAAAGGATGGTCAAACGCCTAAAAGGTCTCGAAAAATTCGCATTATAGAAAGCTGCTTCGCGATTTTCAAAAGCGCCCCTCAAGTTGTCAGAGGAACCATGAGAGGGTCTACTTTGAGACTCCGCGAATTTGCAAATGATTGCCCCGGTCGAGAGACATAGAACTGGGGAGGAAATGCTTTTTCATGCTTTGGACATTGACCTGGCCAAAATCGAAGTTGAGCCAGAGTCTTTACGATACAAGCTAGCAGGCTTAATGCAAATCGACTCCCCGAGATAATCATTTGCCCAGGTATTCATAACTGTCATTTCGGTCGGTCTTTACGCTATGCCGATCATAGCAACGGAAAGTTGATAATGGAGCTAGATTCTGTTAGCGTCAGTACACTTTCCGGTTAGAACAACAATGTCAATTGTGGCTTGTAGATAATTAGGTCACTGTCTAAATGGTGGGTACCCGCCAAGAACCGTACCTTGCGCAGGGTTTTATGGTTGAAGGTATCATTGTCCGATTTGAAGGCTCGAGCTACGTGTTATGGTTATTTTGTCTACGAATCCGTGGCAGCTGGCCAAGGAGCATAGACACACGCATCGCCTGATCGGACCTTCCTCACTGTCTCATTGGTCCTTTCAAGGCCAGCTTGGGCTATCAGCTCCTCTCCAGTTAGCTTCATGTTGTTATAGGTAATCTCTCGCTCCGTCTTGTGGACCTGGTTGACGGTCTTGATCAGCTTGCCTAGGTCTCCTACTACCGTCAGAGTCTTCAAATGCCTGCTGAGCTGGACATTAAGCAATTCAGGCTCCTGAAAGTAGATTGTGGGTTGGTCTTGGGTCCCTCGGCTCTCCTTGCCTAGGATCGCTATCACGTTGTCACTCTCAGCCCCCAGCCACCTATGGATGGTACCAAATGTAACGAGGTCTTTCCTCCTGCCGTTGTCGCTCAAGATGTGTGCGAAATTCTCGTAATAGTCTATTTTCATTTGAGTCCATTGATCAGTGTAGGTTGTCAGCACGGCAGTTCTCTTGCCTGTTATTGCAGCCAGCCCTGTGGCAAAAGCTAGTCCTGCGCGGGCTCTGAAAGGATCGTAGAGAACGTCGTTCTCGAATTCATTATCAAACTTGAAGCCTGACGTCTTGACATAGAACGAGGGGATATCGGTTGTAAGCCCTTCTTCTAGCTTGCCGACGACGAACTCCATGTCCTTGTTCGCGTTCTTCACTTTGGCGGCAATGTTCGAATCCCACAACTCCTTGATCACCTCACTGGCGGTGAACTTGGACTTCAGCAGGCCATTGTAGCAGCCCTTACTTATTGGGACCTCACTAGGGTGAGGCATTCGCCAACTCGTGTTGAGAAAAGAGAAGTACTTTTGTAGAGTATCCCTAGCTGCTTGTAGCAAGTCCAGCTCTTTTTTATCTACCTGCTGTTTTGTCCTGTCGTCGAGAAGGCCTCTTAAGAACGCATTCATGATGAGGAAGGTCTTGCCCCGTTGGCCTCTGTATTCCTCAGGCAGTGCAATTGCCTGCTGGGGGTCACCGATGACGTTGATAGAAGCAAAGGTTTCACCTCGGTACGTGAGAAGGCTATCGGCTAGGGCGATGAATGGGGCGTGGACAGGCGACTTGCTTGCCTCATCAATCATGAGATGATAACTGGTGGCGCGTTCATGTGAGGCGAAAATCCTCTGATATTCTGTGGTGATTATAAGTTTGACCTGATTATCTGGAGCGAGGTTCATCTTAGCATAGGTAGGTTCGAAATTGAATTGTGAGCCATATACACGTATCTCATTGGCAATGTCGGTCTTAGATTTGCCGAGAACCTTGTAGACGAAAGCCACCTTTTCCAACATCTCCTCCACCAAGCGGTTTGTGGGAGACAAGTACACCATTACCGTGTCGCCGCCCATCCGGTCTACGCTCGCGTTGACCGCACTTTCGAAGACCGTGGTTTTCCCTGTCCCTGGTGGCCCCTGAACAAGCGCTACGTTTCTCTTCGACATGGACCCGGTTACAAGATCAAATGCTTGCCTGAAAGCAGCGATATCTACATTACGCTGTGCAGACCACCCTTGATCAATTACCTGACTTATGTTGTACAGGGCTCTGCATCCCCCTTCGGATGATTTCCTTCAGTCTCTCCTTAATCGTCTGCTCTTCCGATTCTTCGTTTATCTCATCTGCTGTCTCTTTAGTGAAAGTCAGTTCCCTCCGTAACTCATCTTCGTCAATACCAACATCGGTAGGGTCGGCATCCTGGAGAGCCCTTTGGAGGGCGTCAATAGCATTCAGTTCCATTTGAGTGAGGTCAACGTTCGTCTCGAACATCATCACGTTGTGGCCGAGCTCGGGGTTGAGCTTGATGTATTCTTGGAACAGCATCGATTGGTAGGTTAGGATCTTACTCGGAGCTCTGAAGTGGTAGCGTATCCGATTCTCTTCCGGATCTATCTCGTCTACCCGCGCAAACACACCCAAAGACAGCAATGGTGACCCAGCGTCGACGGGAGTCAGAAGGACGGGCTTTCCCTCGTTCACTACCCTGTAGCGGCGGCTCTTCTTCTCGAACTCGCGCACATCCCTCGTTCCCAGCAAACCGTCCCTCTCCGGCTCGAGCTTATCTAGCAAATCTATCCTAAATATGCCGGAATACTTGTCCCTTTTTGCTTCAATCCTCATCTTTATGTTCTGGTCAAACATAGGTGCGTGGCCGATAGTGACACGGATACCTTCTCCCCCCTCGAGTTTCTCAATAATGTACTTTTTCTCGTAGTATTCGAAGGTATCGAAGATCGCTCGATAGAGGATCAAGTTCCGTTCGTTTATGTTGAATGTCTTGAACCTGAGAGTCCACAAGGCGGTTTCATATTCATCCTGCTCCCCAAAGCTCCTCCCAAAGTAATACCTGCAGGACTGGAGAAGGTTGCAGAACTGGGCCCCGGTGTGCGAACGGCACGGCCACCTATCTTGTACCGAAGGATTACCACGTCTCAGTTGCCGCGGAGTATATCGAAGAATATTGACCCTCTGGCTTTGCCCGCGGATGATCATCTCAACCTTGGTTTCATCTCGGTTTACGCCTGTTAGCTGCAACTGGTCCGTCAGGAGCAGGCTGAGATGCTGCGCCTCAACGCATATATCGTAAGTCAGATTCTTGAAGGCGTTATACCGCGACTCCAGTTCATTTAGCTCAGCAAAGAGAATCGGGTGCGGCCTCAAGGAAGCACGTTGGGTGGGCCTTACAATGACAGGGAGGATGCTGATATCCTTGATTGACGTCATTCTGTTCGACGCGTCCCTGACGGGGTGTCCAAGGACTGCCTCTACTGCTTCTTTCTTCGACATTCCGAGACGCCTGCCTTCCATCAGGGCGTACGCCGTCACTTGGGCGTTCTCGTATTCCGCAGGGGTCTCCTTGTCAGTCTTCCAATCCACTACGATTGCCTTCTGATTCTTGCTGTCCTCCAAGATTAGGTCGGGGGTTCCTCTCATGTGCAGGTCATAATCCATGAACTGCTGCTCGACCGCAGGGAAGGCACTGGCTAAGTCCATCCCGGTAATTTGCACCATCCGCTCGAGGTTGTCGAGTAGGTTCGTGAACAGCAGCTTGGAGATATTCTTTACATCGTCAGCATCGGCTTGACGGAGTTGGTTTTTCCGTCTCAGCTCGGTGGTGACATCGTCAACAAGGTCCGAAATACTGTCAGATGCCTTTTTGTACCCGAAGAATTGGAGTGAGGCCATGCCCATGATCTTGTGAACATCATTCCCCTTGCCAGCTATCCTGTCGGTAAGGTGCCCCCATAGCTTCTTCACGCCTATAGCTTCAGAGAGACGAGCATAGTAGCAACAGAAACCTGCTCCCCGCGAAACGTTGGTCACAATGGGAATGTGTCCTGTCTTCTCCAGGAGCTGCTTACCAATGTCTAGGATGAGGTTCCTCTTGGTGGCATTGGGACCAGCTTTGTCTCTGATGAAATCGAGTACATCTTCATAGTGCTCGGGCTCTGCCCAATCCCGTGACTCTAACACAGTAATTCAGAACCTTTTAATATAAATAAAGGTTTTGGGATTCATTAACTTACGCGGGCCATCAGGGCGTCAAGCAGTTCCTTGGTCGGATCGAACCCCTTCTTGAGAGCTAGGGTGCGCGTTTTGTCCCCCATAGTCACCTTCTCAATTCGTCTGATTGCCCTTTTGACAAGTGTCTTGTACCGATGGATGTCCCTGATATCGGCTATACTAACATAGCGTTTCGGGTTGAGCCCCGGGTCGGCCAACCGGACGACTTTTCGAGCACTCCTTCCATCTAGCTCAAAGAATAGTTTTCGCAGCGAGACCCCGTTCACCTTTGCCTCATCCAGGCCATACATACGTATCTTCGACCTCTCTTCGGTGATGCTAATCAGGTGCAGAAGCATGCTTCTGCCTGCGGCGTTGAGGGCGCCAAGCTTGCTGTAGCCTCTGTTTTTTCGCATCCGCAGGGCATGGTCATCGGAAATCCTTCTGTAGAGGAGCCTGAGCGCGTCATAGTACAAGTACTTTTTCTCAAGCGCATGAAGACCCCACTGCACCCTTACGAGCGTGCAGTGCCAGCAGCCATACCGTGCCTCATCACAACCGTAGAGGTACAAGAGGTCTGCTATGTCGAACTCTTCGGTGGCCCGAAGCACTTCCCACACATCGGCATTGGACCAGTCACGTATGGGGACGATTTTGTGGCTGGTACCGTCATCATGCGCTAGAAAATAGTAGGCGAGACACTTGGACGGACCAAGGGGGCAACTTCCATATCGTTGTCTGACTAGCTTCACTCGCTCCTTAGACTCGAACTCCCTAAGGCCCGTCATCATCAGGTTAGTGCCGAGGTTAAAAGTACCGTTTTTGGTAGGCTGCATCTTGAGGAGGTTGACGCACCATCTGAAGTTCCGCGAAGGCGCGGGATATCCTCTTACGAGTGCACGCCAGTAGAAAGTGTCAATGCCAGTTGGTGTCACAACCTTGACCGTCACCCCGTTACCTAATTCCGCCATCCTGGACTTGAAGTCCAGCATGAATTTCCGAGCCCATTTCTCCATCAGGTCAATCTCGCTCAGAGTGTCATTGTGAAGAAGTGTAATGTTTAGCCCTGTGATGCCGCGCTCTTTGACCCAACGGTAAAGCAAGATCGCCAGGACCGTGCTGTCCTTGCCACCTGAGTAGGCCAAGGTGATATTCGAATTTATTGCAATTGATTTGTCGAAGGTTGCGTATACTTTCTCGCACTTATCGGTAATACTCCAGAGGAGCTGGGAAGTCAATGCCTCAACGAACCTCCATACTGGCTGCGAACTGTCTCTTTCGCCTCATATGCTATCGAGGACACACCACAGGAACCTCGCTGGCTCAAAGGGGCCTGTGAAGATGTATATTCCATCGACCGGAGCGGTTTTCCACAGTCCGGACAGAATAAAGGCGATACCTCATATGATTTACCATTATCATGACAGAAAAGCAAGTAATTTCACCAAGCTTCAGCAGATATTTAAGGTTAACTAGCTAAGAACCTATCTCAATGCTGCGTTGACCATCTCGTCTATCTTCTTTGACATCCGTTTTTTTTTGGTAGTTCTTTCCGTCCCTGTCATATGAAGTTCCGACCTCTGACGGACGAGCAGTGGAGGTACATCGAGCCACTCCTACCGCCGGGGGCCAAGGAGGGCAAGCCCAGAGCGGATGACAAACGTATTATTGACGCCATCCTCTACGTCCTGAAGATTAGCAATCCTTGGAACGATCTTCCGAAGGAGTATTGAGATAACTCTACAGCGAACAGGAGACTGAGGCGGTGGGAGAGGGAAGGTGTCTGGAAGAGGATCATGGATGCCCTGCTATCGGACGGGTACTCTGAGGGCAGACTTGGCATCGACGACCTCTCCATCGACAGCGACATATACCAGTCAAAAAGGGGGCCGGCTCATCGGCTTCGACGCCCACAAGAAGGTCAACAGGACGAAGATACACGCGGTAGTCAATGAAGAGTCAGCTCCTATCGCAGTGACGATAGGGAAGGGAAGCGAGCATGAGGGAAGGAAGCTGATCCCTCTTATGAAGTCCATCAGCATCAGACACGGTAAGGGAAGGCCGAGGAAGAATCCAAGGCGGGTTTACGGAGATACCAAGTACAGCATGGACCTCAACAGGTTCTACCTCGACAAGAGGAAGATCAGGTCTCAGATACCAAGCATGGCAAAGAAGCGTAGGCCAGGAAGACCAAGGCTCCTCGACAAGGAGACTTACAAGAAGGTCAGGTACACAGTCGAGAGATTCTTCGCATGGATGGAGGACTTCAGGAAGCTGACAGTAAGGTA
>Ga0208549_101032_pt1 | contig 10354 bp, 19 predicted proteins | sample BED_host_MetaG_FD_187135 | JGI IMG/M metagenome (GOLD analysis project Ga0208549, IMG submission 187135) | Hot spring microbial mat communities from Yellowstone National Park, Wyoming, USA - BED_host_MetaG (SPAdes) (version 2) | ecosystem: Environmental > Aquatic > Thermal springs > Hot (42-90C)... | reverse complement strand
TAACATAAAGCAAATTTTAGAGAAGTATTTAGATGTAGAAACCTTAAAAGATTTCTCTAAAATAGAGATTAAAGGCACTGAATACAACTTTTATGATTTGTATAATGCCATACCATACGCTAAAAATACCGAAGAGATAAGGCTATTATGGGATTACATTAATCAGATATTCGATAAGTTTTTAAAGACTATTCTTAAAGTAGCCTTACCTACTGAAAAGACAAATATTAAAAAAAAAGTAATTAACTCTCTCTATGCACTCATACCACAACGCTTTAAGAAATCATTAACCGATAGCATTTTAAAAGATTTTGAGGTATGGTATCAAAAGAATAATCTAAACAAATCGCTACTTAACTTCTTATCTTTTAATATCGCAAGAATGCAAAATTATGATTTAGACGCTCATATTCTTATCATAGGACAAGCAAGAAGCGGGAAATCTACACTCTCTTTAAGATTTTTAGAGAGAATTTATTCGATAAAGCACGATATACCACTTAACGATGTAGATAATTTTATAGTAGAGAAGGACTTCTTTAATAGGAATATGATTTATAATCCTAATCAGAAATTAGATTTAGTTAAGCAAAACTTTAAAGACGTGATTATAACCGACGAGGCTTTTTTAGTAGCGGATAAACGTGAAAGTATGACGGGAACAAATATTAAATATACTAAATTGCTAAATGTATTCGCAAATCGCAATAATATAATCTTTACTAATATGCAAGATTTCACTGAATTAGACGCAAGAATTCGCAAAAAGGCTAATCTTATCATACTTATAACGCAACGAGGTTTAGCATATTCTTATCTACAATCGGTTAATTTACCGATAGTTAAACAACCCTCTATTTTTGAGTTTTTTGAGAATAATCCTTATTTCTTATATTCAAGTCAAGAAACTATTGATTGGACTTTAAGGCATAGAATAAGAGGCTTTATAGGTATAATAAAATGGAAACCTTTTGATGTTAATAGCCCTCTATGGAAAGCCTATAATGAAGCAAAACTTAAATATCAAAACGATTTAGATTTAAGCACTAATGAGAGAGAAGTTAAAGCACAAGCACCACAACAACCGCAAATACCAAAAGAGATACAAGAAATTTTAGATAATGAATATATACCCGATAGCATAAAGCAAAAATATTTAGCAAAATTGAATATTACTAAAAACAACCCTGATCCTACTAACGTCGATAACAAAAAAGAAAACGAGAAGCCACCAACCGATAAATTTACTTATCGATGTTCTTATTGTGGTTTAACGCTCTATGTAGCAAAAAACGAGCCTAAACCCGAATTTTGCCCTCGATGTAAGAGAAGAGCCTTAAAACTTATTGCTAAACCTATTGAATAAGGTTTATATTTTTTACTTACATTATCTAATATGAGTTTATGAAGGCTCAATTAAGTTATTTAGTCATATTCTTTATATTCTTTATATTCCTATTAGGCTTATTCATAGCCTCATTCTTTATAAACAACTTTTTACCTAAAAATAGCGTGGCTTATACGTCGGCTAATACTATCTACACCACATTAGACTCTTTTACTGATAACTCTTTTATTCTAATCTTTTTTGTAGTCTTAATTTTTGATGTAATAGCCTCATACCTTAACCCGTCTAAAACATTAGGGATTTTAAATATTTTATTGCTTTTTGGCGTGGTTTATATAGTCTTATTCACTCAAAACTTCTTAACAACGCTTAATAGCGTCTTAAATGCTAATAGCATTTTACCTAATAGTTATACATTTTTAAGTAGTCCTTATATGCCTTTTATTGTATTTATGTTTTTAATTGCGTCTATTGTATTGAATTTTAGACACAAAGAGAACGAAAGTGGTATTTATGAGGAATAAAATAGGCTTTCTTTTAGCATTTTTAACGCTCATAGGCTACCTTATTAGCCAAAATTACGCAAGTTTTTATATGCTTAAAGGCTTTCAAAACGCACTTTATCTAAATGTAAGTCCGCAATCTTTTGTTTTACAATATCCTATAAATAGCATAGCAACAACAACGATAAATGTTTATGCTACTTATATACCTTATTCTGATTTCGGCAACGCTTCTGTTTATCTACAAGGCTTAAACAACATAATGTTATCGGGAATTAACGGCTCTACTTTTTTGGGAAATCTCTCATTTATACCTTATCAAAATGGCATTTTGATACCTAAATATACCTTACAAGGAAATACATATAAAACCCTTGCATTTTATTATAACGGAAATGCCGGCTATTCTCAATATCCTTTTGTTGCTAAATCCTATATCGATAGTTTGCAAAACAATTATGAATTTGTTTATTTGAATTTCATAACCGGTTTTGATGCCTCAAATTTCTTTAAGGCTCAAACGATACCCGCACAACCTAACAACAACACGAATACGGGAGGCACTTTTAAAGTAAGTTTTAATCAATTACCCTCATATCCTTATTTCTTACTTACAAGCCCTAATACCTCATACTTAAACCTTACATATTATAGAGGCACGGGGGCAGTAGCGAGACAAATACAAGCAGTTTATAGCAATAACAACGCTCTCTTAATAGGAAATAGCAACGTCTATAAGCAACAAGCATTAGTAGATAATGGCTTATTGCTTAATCCGAATGGTTTTGTATGGCTAGGCTACTTAAATATGCCTCTATATTATTACAACTACAATATAACGAATGTCTCTACAAAAAGTAGCGTCCCTATCGGCTTATATTACTCTACTTATAATTATATTCTTAATATTCTAATGCCTAACACACAAAAAGTTTATTCAAGCCCTAATTATTTCTACTATCTCATACCCGCATACGCACAAGCAAATGTAATAACGCAATCTACACAACAACAAAACATAACGAATTTACCTAATTTTGAATATCAATTTAACTTAACTAATATAAATTGGACTATGCGAGTAAGTGATTGGCTTAATTGGAGTGGAGGCTACACAATTAAAGGCTTTTATAACCCGAGTTTTCACACGTCTTATGTAATGTTTTCTTTACCCGCTTATCCTTGCTTAAAATCGGCTAATGGGCAATATGGGAATATACAAGCATTCGGTTATGAAGGCTCTACAAATCTAGGAATGATAAATGTAAGTCAATTTATGGTTAACAATAACAAGGTTTATTATGTAATGCCAAGCACAACGCAAAAAGGTTTAGCATATTCGAATGCTACTATTTATATTTGTAGCCCTATACAAAACGCACCATCACAATTAAGAAATGTGAATTTTATACTAAATACTTTTTATGGCTCTGGAAATGCAACCGCAAAAGGCTATGGTTTAGACTATACAAAACAATACATTATATTTATAAATCCTACTTTATTCTATGGGGGAGAGAGCATTTACGATTGGTCTTATTCTGCTAATATAGGGATACAGGCTCAATTTTTAAATGGAACGATTGACGCACCACTAGGCAAATTAAATCAATTAGCAAATAATCAAATCTACATTTATGGCGGACTACTACAAGGCTATATGGGTTTTTATACAATTTGGGCTTGGGCTAATAATGAGGCTTATGAAATAGAGGGAGATAATCCGAATAATGGAGTATCGGGGCCAGTAGTTTTGTTTAATTCAACAAAAAATCAAACTTTTAATTCTCAATATACAGGAAACCCTATCGCAGGTTTATCTATTAACTTACCTTACAACGCAACCGCAACGATAGTTAATTACTTTACTACAAAATACACGCAAGGCTTATTAGAGCCGGTAGCAACAAGCAGTAGTAGTGGTAGTAGCAGTAGCGTGAGTAATCCGGTTATATTACCATCAAGCCCTAGACTTAATCTCTCTATAACGAATACAACATTAAAGAATAATCTAAACAACCTTAAACAAGAGTTTAGTAAGCAAGTAGTAGTCTATGGTATGAGTATGTCTATCGGCTTAATTTATATAATCGATTTGTTTTTGATTATAGCATTAGCAATATTTAGCAAGCACGAGGGAGCATTTATAATCGCATTAGCAATCTTTTGGATTAGTGGTTTATTGTTTATACAACAATTAGTTATAGCAAGTATAATAACGATAGCCTATGCTACATATAGATTAGAAGGGATATTTCATAAAGAGAGTGGTTAAATGAGTGATACTTTACTAAAATTGATTATAGTAATGCTTACGATTGCTACAATATTTACGATTATGGGCTTTGTTATAGGTTATAATAGCCCTCAAATGCAATCAGTTTTTAATCAAATAAATACAACGCAAGGCTACGCTTATAATATGACTAATGCTTTTAATGATACGAATAACATTTTTTCGCAAACAAATACGGGATTTTTAGCACCGATAGAGAATGTTTTAGGATTTATAGGTAATTTCTTTTACAAAATCGGGCTTTTAATTTGGAATTTCTTACTTCTCATAGGCTCTATATTTTTAATTACTTTAACTACAATTGCAGTAGTATTTAGTATTTTTAATGCAAGTGGTTTAGGCTCTTTAAGTAATATCGCAAGTCTGATTTATGGCACAAGTTTAGGTATTGTAATAATTGTGATTGTTATTTACTTTATAAACTTTTTCAGAGGTAGAAATAATGTATAACTTAACCGCAAATAGTATAATTGGCGTCTATTCTTATACTCTTGCTATACCATACTTTACCATCGGCTTTATTTTAATGGTTATTGGTATTGTATGGTTAAGCACACATAAAGAACAATTAGCCTTACTTTCTGGCTTAATTACATCGGCTATACTTACGGGCTTAATACCTAATGTAGTGAATACGGGCATAACATCAATACTTTTAACGATATATTTTGCTACTTTCTTTTTGAGTATGCTACACAAAAGAAAGCATAGGTTATAGAATGCGGGATTATCTAAAAGGCTATGCGGTTATGCTTCTCGCAATCGGCTTTTTCTTTCTTTCGAATGCAAAACGCTTTCTTTCTTTTGAATTCTAAAATGTTTTTAGAATGCGAGGCTGACTTGCAAAAATCTTGCATTAGAATGCGATTAGAGGCACGATTTTAAGCCTATGCAATATTTTATAAGGCTAAAAAATCTTTTGTTTTATGCGATTTTGTAGATGTTGCTATTGTAGAGATATTGACTTATGTAAGCATAGCCTTTTATAAATCTTTCTATGCTATGCTTTAATTGAGGTTGATAGCATGGCAAAATGGAGTAGGGAAACGGAGAACATCGTGGAGTTCGCAATATTAGCCATCTTTGGATTTGGCATAAGTTTGTATCTCGGTAGCGTCTTTCTGGGAGCATTACCATCTGGCAGTTCGGCATATACAGCAGTAAATAGCCTAATCGCAGGGTTCAGCACAGCAATAACTAACATTTTAGTTCCTATAATAGCAATAGTCTTTGTCCTCTTCTTGTATCTCATAGTAAAGCACTCTGGGATACTAGGAGGTAAGAAAGGCACACACGAGTAAATTGCGAATAGAGAGCCTTTAAAGGCTCTCTCATTTCTTTTTTGTGATAATATGAGAAGGCACAAAAGAAGGTTAGAGAGAAGATATTTGGGAAGGATAGGCAGATACGAGATTGAAGCAGTTGTTCATAAAAAGAAGCACAGAAAAAGACACTACTAAAAAAGAGAAAGAAATATAAACTTTAATTGCTATTTCTTTTTTTGATTATATGCCCTATGCCGATATTGTAGCAGTTATAATTGCTTTTATATTCGCATATCTATATGCACAAGAGAAGCAGTTTATCTTAAAATACGTCTTTTTGTTTATCTCTCTAATGATAATGATATATGCCTCTACTCAAAACTACGCTTTAACACAAACAACATATACCGCAACGACGGGTATAACAACTTATACTTATACAGCAACGAATTATAATATACCACTAGTTTATGGCATAGGTATGTTTTTGATTACGCTCGTGGCTTACTTTGTTTATATGCTTATTAAATCGGCTAAAAGAATGATTTAATGCCCGATTGGATAAGGATAACTATAAGCGTCAGAAAAAGCACAGCCAATAAAGTTTTAAGAGTTAAAAATGATTATGGTTTATCTTACGACGAGTTATTTAACGAGTATGTAAGGCTAAAATCTATGATTAAGCCACTTTTTAAGCCTAAAAATCCGATATTCGATAAAGAAGCAATAAAGTATTTAAAGAGTAGATAAATTTAGCGTGATCACCTAACGAGAATAAATTTTTGAGGGGGAAATGGGAGAAAGCCCCCTCAAAAAAGAGTGTGGGGAAGTTTAGCCTTGTATGTGTCGATTGTAAGGTATTTAGATGGTAGAATTGCGATAAAGAATATAACATTTATGATATTTAAATCTTTCGATGTGATAATATGGCTTTTGAAATCAAATATATAAAAGAGTATGACGGACAAATACCACGAGAAGAAGAAGAGAGATGGCTAAATCAAGGCTATAATGTGATTTATAACATTAAAGAAAACAAAACTTATATTTGGAAAAAAGTAGAAATGAAAAAAATAGGCTCAAATGAGCCTTTATAAATCAAAAGGTAGCCTTACAAGTAAGTTATGCACTTTCTTTTGTATTCTTTCTTTTGAGGCTTCTGATTTAGCCCTCTCATATTTCTCTATCATATTCTCTATATATTGTTTTAAGCCTTCGGTATATTTCTCTATTTCTTCGATATCGTCAAAAAAATCGTCTATGCCTTGCATTCTATCACTCTTTTATTGAATCTGTGTCGGGATTACTATCGGCTCTTTATTTGCTTCTTTATCTTTTTGCGAATAGGCTTCTATTACTTGCATAAAATCCTTTTTTTGCTTCTCGCAATCTTTTAGCCTTGCTTTAAGGTATTGTATATATGCGTCAATTGTATCAAAGCCTAGACTTTGAGCCTCTAATACGATGGCTTTCTTACAAGTTATGGCTATACGCCTATCATTCTCATTTGTTATCTTTCTCATATTCTCATACCTCTTTAGCATTCTCGCATTCTTTAAGTTTAGCCTCTAATTGTTCTTTCTCTAAATTTGATTGCTGTAATTCATTCTGAATTAGTTCTCTTACATTTTGCAATTTATCTATTTGCTGGTTTAATGCGTCTATGTAATCATTTATATCAGTATAGCCCGCTTCTTGCATTTTACCGATTATTCTTACTTTGATAGCAAAGCCTATAACCTTTTTCTCTTTATCTTGCAGATTGTTTTCATTCATATTCTCATACCTCTTTTTGGATTATCAATATTAAAGTTTTGACTTTTTTGAAATGCAGACTCTATTAATTGCTTAAAGTTATCAAAACGCTCTGGCATACGCCACGCTTCTTTTGTAGCCTTTTGCGTCATTTCATACTCTCTTACTATGCCTTCGGTTATAAGATGGCATACAACCGCACTGAAAGAATATTCATTCTCTTTATATTTTGGTATTCTATGCCTTGATGGTATATCGGAAGAATGATAATATAGGTTTAAAGCCTCTTGCATATCATTAACCGCCTCTACTAAAAATTTTGGTATAGAAATAAGTTTTTTCATTATATCAATCCTTTTTGCTATAAATATATTATAGCAATCTGATATTTAAACTTTTCGCAATATATATATATTTATATATTAGAAACTCAAAAACTCACTCACTTACTAAGTAGATATATAAGTAGTAAGTAGTTGTCTTTTTTTCAAGATACATATATAATATATATATATTTGCAAACTTCCACTATTCCACTATTATCTAATAATATTTTAGAATGAAACTTCCACTACTTTTTATTTAAAAACTTTTCGGTTAATGAAACTTCCACTATTCCGCTAATTTAAAAACTTTTCGGTTTGAAGCATACATTTATAAAAGCATATGCTTACAATATCTAATTATGGAAATGCCTATCGATAATGACGCTAATCTTAACATAGAAGCCGAACAGCCTAATAAATTAAATGCCGAATTGCAACGATATATATTAGATACCGACGCTTTACATCTCGCATTTTACCAAGCCTTTTGTGGCTGGCAATTAGACGCTAAGAGAGTAAAAGAGGAATTTCTAGGCAGTGAAAGAGAAGTTATAAAGAAGGAATATAAGATTAATCAAAATGCGAGAATAATGAATGAGGCAGGAGCAGACTACTTATTTAACTCTCTCATACCTCTCATAATGCAAACGACAACAACGAGTAATCTCTCTTACAAGGTTATTTATAAAATGTGGAATGGCAGATTAGACGCTATAACATTCGCATTACTCGATAGTATATATTTAGAGGGAAATCCTTACGAGTTAAAGCAACATAGAATAGCAGATATAATAAGCACTTTAACCTCTCTTGCAAACATAACAATGAAAGCCTTAGAGGGCTTTACATTAAGACAAATAACCGAGACTTTTATCTCTACATATCTACAAAAGCAAAATATTGCAGAGAAAGAGAATAAAGGGCTTTTAGATAACCTTAAAAAGTCGATGGGATTTAAGCAGTGATTAAATGTTTAAAAAGATATGTGATTATTGCGAGAAGCCGATAAAAAGCAACGAGTATTATATACACGCTCATATACCTAAATTTGACGGGATTGCAGATAAATATTATCATTATAATTGCTATCGCAAAATGCTTAAAAATATAGAGGGATTAAAATGAGTATGCCGAATATAATAGACGCCATACATAAGCCTATGTCTAAAATTGATTGGGACTTTCTAGGGATAAGAAAGCGTGAAACGATAAATGCAAGTAAAAGAGTAAGTGAGGCTTTTGATATAAAGAATATAACTGAAAAAGAGTTTATGCTATCTTTACCTATTCTCATTATAGACTTGTTTAGATTTCTACACATAGACAACGACACACAAGCACAAGAGAAGTTTTTTAAAGATATAGAAAGTAGCGTCTATGATACGCTTAAACTTATGAGAGAACGAGGTATGATAAAATGAATAAAGAAGCCTTTATGATTTTATTAACGATACTTACGGCTATACCTCTATTATCTGTCTGTTTTTACTCATACTTTAACAATACACCATTTTACTATGGGCTTTTAATAGGTTGTGGTATTGAATATTTATCAGTTGCATTTACCCTTTTTGTTGAAATTTTTACTGATTAAAGAGGTATGATAAAATGAAACTAATAGTATTCGATAACCGAATGAATATAAGAGAGACTTATAAAGGGCATTACGATAACGGGACTTTTAAATACAAGGAAAGCCTATTCGGAAAAGAAAAAACATTACCGATAATCATAGACTATAATAATCTTTATAATTTACCGAATGAAAAAGAAAAAGTAGCATTCGCTATTTTTGATGGGCAAAACTATAAGCAAATAGGCTTATCTACTGAAAGCAATAAGATAAATGCCGATATACAAGCATACATAAAAGACTTTCAAATTGCTCATTACACAAAAGAGAGTATGCTAACTAAACCTAACGACTTTAACGAGATAATAAAATGGGCTTTCTTTATACTTACATTAGCAATCGTGGTTTTAGCCTATTTCACGTCACAAAACGCTTACAAAACAGCACAACTTAATTACAAAACATTAAACAATACAATTAACGCTTTCACTCTACAACTTAAATTACAAAACTACTTATTTATGAAGACATTTAACATAACCGCAAATCTCTCAAAAATATCAAAAATGCCGATAGGCACTTAAAAGAAAAGAAAAGCACCCGCACCCGAAAGAAAAGAAAAAGAGGCTAAAAAATGAAAGAAGAAAAAACCGCTGGGGAATTATTAATAGAATTCGCAAAAGAATTCTCTGACGCTGTCTTAAAAAGTTTAGAACTTGAAATTAAAGAATTTGCTTTAAAAAGAAGGAAACGAGGCTAAAAAATGAATATAACAATAAGTTATTTTGAGAATGCCGATAACTTGTTATTTTACTTTATTATAATACCTCTCTATCTATGCCTTCTTGCGATAACTCTTTTAAACTCTATACCGATTTACTATCTATTAATAGATATTGTAATCGGAATAATGCTTATAGCAAGTAGATTTATAAAGCCTTATGAGGCTAAAAAGTGAGAATATGCAAGAGAACGATAACGACAACGATATAATTAAAACCGCAATAGAGAAAGGAGTTTTTAATATATCAGATATCGATAAATACGCTATTGCTAAACTCATAAATTTAAAGCAAGACTTTACACTCTCTTTATCAAATTTAGACTATTCAGAAGCATACAATCAATTAAGAGATTTAGCATTTAACATAAAGCAAATTTTAGAGAAGTATTTAGATGTAGAAACCTTAAAAGATTTCTCTAAAATAGAGATTAAAGGCACTGAATACAACTTTTATGATTTGTATAATGCCATACCATACGCTAAAAACACAGAAGAGATAAGGCT
>Ga0208549_101025_pt1 | contig 10403 bp, 2 predicted proteins | sample BED_host_MetaG_FD_187135 | JGI IMG/M metagenome (GOLD analysis project Ga0208549, IMG submission 187135) | Hot spring microbial mat communities from Yellowstone National Park, Wyoming, USA - BED_host_MetaG (SPAdes) (version 2) | ecosystem: Environmental > Aquatic > Thermal springs > Hot (42-90C) >... | reverse complement strand
CTATGACCCGATCTGTTACCAACGGCTACAACTCGACTTTCAATTCCTTCTAGGATGCTTCTGAATACTAAAAACGAGAGCAGTACATATACACAGCTTTCAATTCCTTCTAGGATGCTTCAAATTCAAAGCGGCAGTGTTGGAAAGATGAAAGTATATAAACTTTCAATTCCTTCTAGGATGCTTCAGCAGATACACAGTATATCTTAATTTCTATCCAAAAAATACCTTTCAATTCCTTCTAGGATGCTTCAATGTTCTACAAGAGTTAGGAGGATGTGAGGGGATTTGCGACGAACTTTCAATTCCTTCTAGGATGCTTCTTCGAAAAAATAAAGTCGTGATGATGTTCACAAGCACAAGGACTTTCAATTCCTTCTAGGATGCTTCGAACATAAAGGAAGAGAATGAAGAACAAATAGAAATGCCCTTTCAATTCCTTCTAGGATGCTTCATGAAATATATATAATAATGCTTGCGGTGAGGCTAGAAGCTTTCAATTCCTTCTAGGATGCTTCAACTTCGTTGAAGGTAGGATCTACCCGGTCATTGTCTTTCAATTCCTTCTAGGATGCTTCAGGTAGGTACTTGAACACCTCATTGAACTCATCATATGTGCTTTCAATTCCTTCTAGGATGCTTCTTATTGCTGACTGGGTTTCATCGAAAACAGATTTAAACTTTCAATTCCTTCTAGGATGCTTCATTTTGTATTAGTACATGGTGCAACACGTGGGGTACGCTATCTTTCAATTCCTTCTAGGATGCTTCTAGCAGGTATACCAGTGGCCGTGTAGCCTGCTGGTTCCTTTCAATTCCTTCTAGGATGCTTCGCTTAGTCGTTCTTGTACACACAAGTGCAAGTGATTTTGGCTTTCAATTCCTTCTAGGATGCTTCATTTAGCAAATCTCCAACTCCAATATTTTGAATATTTCTTTCAATTCCTTCTAGGATGCTTCTGCTATAATAATCTCTCCCGAGAGCCTATAAGTCCCGTTCTCTTTCAATTCCTTCTAGGATGCTTCCAAAATAATGGACAGGGTTTAAAAAATAAACAGTATCCACTTTCAATTCCTTCTAGGATGCTTCCACAGAAAAAACAAAAGAAACACGGAAGACTTAAGGAATCTTTCAATTCCTTCTAGGATGCTTCCACCAAGTCGGCACCAGTAGGTAGATAGTCCACTCTCACCTTTCAATTCCTTCTAGGATGCTTCAGCTGCAAAGATGTGCAGTACAAAGGTTAGGGGACTACCTAAGCTTTCAATTCCTTCTAGGATGCTTCATCCAAGTACCAGTACCCCTATCTTAGGGAGACCCTGGTAAACTTTCAATTCCTTCTAGGATGCTTCAGCAATTTCAGAATACGAATTCTTAGGAGGCGAGAAAACTTTCAATTCCTTCTAGGATGCTTCCACGAAAAGGACAATATATGATAGGGGAATGGATTCTTTCAATTCCTTCTAGGATGCTTCACTTTTATTACCACGGCTATGACGAGGCTTATGCCCGTCTTTCAATTCCTTCTAGGATGCTTCGTCGACATACTACCCAAGTCGTTCATTAACGCTTTCATCTTTCAATTCCTTCTAGGATGCTTCATAAAAGAGCTTAATAAATACCCCGCATTGGTAATAGTTCTTTCAATTCCTTCTAGGATGCTTCACCAAATACGTAAGCAGAGGCATACCCGGTAGCACCACAACTTTCAATTCCTTCTAGGATGCTTCGGAGATTTTATCGAGGTATTGGCACAGGGGCGAAAATATACTTTCAATTCCTTCTAGGATGCTTCTTCTGTTACGAAAGTTAGAGGAGCACCAATGGATAATGACTTTCAATTCCTTCTAGGATGCTTCCACCAAATCCTCTCAATACGTTGCACCATAATCTATTATTCTTTCAATTCCTTCTAGGATGCTTCTAGGAGTTCGCAGAAAGATACCGTCCTAACTAAAATCTTTCAATTCCTTCTAGGATGCTTCCACGCTATGAATTCCGTAGGACACACCGGAACTATTGACCCTTTCAATTCCTTCTAGGATGCTTCCGGGTGAGAAAATTACAGGAGGGTGAGGAGGAATGATTATTCTTTCAATTCCTTCTAGGATGCTTCTTTATTGACGGATGGATAATAGACAACGATGAACTAGACTTTCAATTCCTTCTAGGATGCTTCTTTATTTGTTCGTCCTTTCTTACTTCAACACTTTTCATCACTTTCAATTCCTTCTAGGATGCTTCAACTAGTGCAAAAACTGCGGCATGCGATAGAAAACACTGGCTTTCAATTCCTTCTAGGATGCTTCATAGATAAGCGATTAGTTAGTAAAACTCAAAACCCAATCTTTCAATTCCTTCTAGGATGCTTCTGTTTTGTATTTCTTCCTTGATAACTTTACTAGGTACTTTCAATTCCTTCTAGGATGCTTCATGTATCAGGTTAGACACGTAGTCCTCGCTAGATTCTTGTCTTTCAATTCCTTCTAGGATGCTTCCGAGGCTCAGGAACCCGCTCAGGAAGAAGAGGAGGAGGTCTTTCAATTCCTTCTAGGATGCTTCTACCAATATCTCCTACTAGAGAATTTCCCACTCCAACCTTTCAATTCCTTCTAGGATGCTTCAGCAAATCTCAAACAGGATGCTTAACGTATACTTAACTTTCAATTCCTTCTAGGATGCTTCTTAAAAGATACATCCGCAGGCAATTGCAACATATTCTTTCAATTCCTTCTAGGATGCTTCAAAGAACGCCACTTTCCCGGGGAATTTCCTATCATAAACTTTCAATTCCTTCTAGGATGCTTCTTCCTGACTGTCGCTTTAGACCTTGAGAGGGGTGACACCTTTCAATTCCTTCTAGGATGCTTCTGAAGGTGTTAAGAATGAAAACGCCGACACCACTGACTATCTTTCAATTCCTTCTAGGATGCTTCGCAAAAGTTACGCTCCTATGAACTCCTGCTATACAATGAACTTTCAATTCCTTCTAGGATGCTTCGAAATTATTCCAAAGACTAAGACTGTCGTTATTCTTTACTTTCAATTCCTTCTAGGATGCTTCATAAAAATACTATGACAACAATAAACATGCAAAAATACAACTTTCAATTCCTTCTAGGATGCTTCATGGAAAAATTATTAACATTACTAGTGCCAACATATTCATAACTTTCAATTCCTTCTAGGATGCTTCTTGTATATAACCACGGCGGCCTCTGGAGCCGCTAAATATACGCTTTCAATTCCTTCTAGGATGCTTCAACGAAATTTAATCTAGCGGTGGATATTAATGTACGTGACTTTCAATTCCTTCTAGGATGCTTCCTGTATCAAGTCGGGATTTATTATTATCTATTACAACAAAGCTTTCAATTCCTTCTAGGATGCTTCATGATTATGGTTTCATCCAGATCTCTGCAGTTTTAGATACTTTCAATTCCTTCTAGGATGCTTCTTCTTGTTTACTCACTTCTACCACCTGCAATATGTATATCTTTCAATTCCTTCTAGGATGCTTCGATGCTATCATGTTTAAGCCGCCCGAACCAAAACCCTGACTTTCAATTCCTTCTAGGATGCTTCTATTTCTCTAACACCAAGTAATACATATAGTAATAATTAACTTTCAATTCCTTCTAGGATGCTTCTATTTCTCTAACACCAAGTAATACATATAGTAATAATTAACTTTCAATTCCTTCTAGGATGCTTCCCGAAATCTTTTAACGCACCCCGTATCAAGTCCCCTATTTCCTTTCAATTCCTTCTAGGATGCTTCCCATCGAGTGGAACATATTATATGGTGATAGCAAGTTCAAGCTTTCAATTCCTTCTAGGATGCTTCCTTGGGGAGACGACGCAGAAGAGACCATGTCCTTGACCTTTCAATTCCTTCTAGGATGCTTCATGAAAATAATGCCAAAGTGATGTTAAGTAGGTTAGCAAACTTTCAATTCCTTCTAGGATGCTTCAATTCAGTGTAATCTACTGAATACGATATTTTTCCTACTTTCAATTCCTTCTAGGATGCTTCATCGAAAGAGACCCCGTAGCGTGGATAATGACACATACAAACTTTCAATTCCTTCTAGGATGCTTCCAGCGTTAATGAATGACTTGGGTAGTATGTCGACAACTGGCTTTCAATTCCTTCTAGGATGCTTCCAATCCGCACCGATGTCACCGATGTGGGCAGTACAGTTACTTTCAATTCCTTCTAGGATGCTTCAAATATGCTAAGTAAATTCCCTATTACAATAGTAATAGATACTTTCAATTCCTTCTAGGATGCTTCGCTATCTGGATTACATAGATGATGCCATGTACATCGCTTTCAATTCCTTCTAGGATGCTTCTTTGTAAATGAAATCTCTCTATTCCTTTTTAATAATTCAGCTTTCAATTCCTTCTAGGATGCTTCCTTGGCGTACAGGGCAAAAGGGGGAGCATAATGAGAGTAGCTTTCAATTCCTTCTAGGATGCTTCGACGTATGGGTTCTCCGTGAAGTATGATTGGTCTATGTTCTGCTTTCAATTCCTTCTAGGATGCTTCGTAAGTTTATGATTTTTTCATTTTTGGAGGTCAAAAAAAACTTTCAATTCCTTCTAGGATGCTTCAGCGTATTTTTCCAGAAAAACCTTAGTATTCTCTAGCTTTCAATTCCTTCTAGGATGCTTCGGATAGCGAATGAGGTCTGCAGTCCTTAATGTGAAGTATCACTTTCAATTCCTTCTAGGATGCTTCCTAAATGTCCAAAAGTCCCCACGATGGGTATGGCCCTTTCAATTCCTTCTAGGATGCTTCGAGCAATGATCGTTACTATTCCTTATTCTGTCATAGACTTTCAATTCCTTCTAGGATGCTTCTCGTTAACGATATGAAGTTTGACGCCACCCGTTTCACGGCTTTCAATTCCTTCTAGGATGCTTCCCAATTGTAGCCTTTATGGAAACTCTGTTTATTTTTAACTGCTTTCAATTCCTTCTAGGATGCTTCAGGTTAAGGCTTTATTGCGTTAGTACAACTAGGCTGAAGGCTTTCAATTCCTTCTAGGATGCTTCATGTTTAAGGTATTAAAGGTGAAGAAGCAAATTACCTTAGACTTTCAATTCCTTCTAGGATGCTTCAATTAGGCAATTTGTTATTTTGCCAGAAAAAGCTTATCACTTTCAATTCCTTCTAGGATGCTTCCAACATGGCTTCAGGCACCCCCTCGCTCAACGTAACCGTAACTTTCAATTCCTTCTAGGATGCTTCCGCATCCACTACACCTACAACATCCGCAGGCACTACATCAGCCACTTTCAATTCCTTCTAGGATGCTTCCCGAGTTAAGCGAATGTGAAGGCAAATGTAACGAAACTTTCAATTCCTTCTAGGATGCTTCTACTCGGGGGCGTTCGGGCGTTTACAAATGCGGGCGTGAACTTTCAATTCCTTCTAGGATGCTTCATGAACGAAAACGTAGGCCGGGGCCCACTCCCCACCTTGGGCTTTCAATTCCTTCTAGGATGCTTCAACTCCTCCTGGCTTATACTGTCTATAACAACCTTAGTTGCTTTCAATTCCTTCTAGGATGCTTCAAATTTCACGACTTTCAACAAGTAAAGGAACTAAACAATATCTTTCAATTCCTTCTAGGATGCTTCGTGAGGAGGAACACCAAAAGGAATAAAGTACATAAGACGGCTTTCAATTCCTTCTAGGATGCTTCTTAGACCATCCCTCCTCCTGTACCTAAAACTAAATATTTTCTTTCAATTCCTTCTAGGATGCTTCGAGGTGGCCCCATGGGAGATTCGCTAGGTGATGCTGATGATCTTTCAATTCCTTCTAGGATGCTTCTGGAAATACTCATAGAGAGGAAGTTCCCGCAATTCCTCGCTTTCAATTCCTTCTAGGATGCTTCTCCTAACCATAGGGGAAAATATGATACCATAGTCAATTATATCTTTCAATTCCTTCTAGGATGCTTCGGGGTGTTATGTTTCGTGTTAAAACTCTTTTTATCACTTTCAATTCCTTCTAGGATGCTTCAACATCAGCCCAACAAACACAAACTAAATAATTTATTTTTTCTTTCAATTCCTTCTAGGATGCTTCAGCTAGCAGACCTTGGACAAGTGCCGAAGGTGGTATCATAACCTTTCAATTCCTTCTAGGATGCTTCGTCCGTCCAGAGTACTGGGGGTGTGGCAAACCTTAAATATTCTTTCAATTCCTTCTAGGATGCTTCCCCTAACTTTGGACAAATTGTTAGGTGTAACCTGCCCGTAACTTTCAATTCCTTCTAGGATGCTTCTGGAAGGACAAACGGGGAAACTTACTAATGTACTTAGGTGACATAACTTTCAATTCCTTCTAGGATGCTTCTTAAACAACTCATGAAGTCCTCACATTCCTCACTTTCATTACTTTCAATTCCTTCTAGGATGCTTCACCGATCCAGATGCCGCAACACTGGCACCAGGTGAAGGAGTCTTTCAATTCCTTCTAGGATGCTTCAGACTGGAAGAGGGTAAAGTTCTGCGTGAAGAAGAAATAATCTTTCAATTCCTTCTAGGATGCTTCCTATTGATAAACTTCCCACTGAAATTCACGGAATTCTAAACTTTCAATTCCTTCTAGGATGCTTCGGCTTGCTTTCCTCTTCCCTCCTATGTTGCGATATAAATAACTTTCAATTCCTTCTAGGATGCTTCGTGCCCTAACGACGGAACGAAACTCGTAGGTGCTTCAGCTTTCAATTCCTTCTAGGATGCTTCCTAGGGAGTATAAATTACTCCCAGGCCGGTACATAAAATACTTTCAATTCCTTCTAGGATGCTTCAGTTAATTAAGCATACCCGCCTGGACATGTACTATGTGCGCTTTCAATTCCTTCTAGGATGCTTCTTCCAATATACCGTCTATTCTCCCCATCAGCACGTATTCACCTTTCAATTCCTTCTAGGATGCTTCTACTTATGAACCAAACAAGGGGATTATAATGGAAATCGCTTTCAATTCCTTCTAGGATGCTTCCCAGCCTTATTGACGAAGGTGTATAGGTAGCCCGTTGTTGCCTTTCAATTCCTTCTAGGATGCTTCGACGATTAAAATCAGTAGGTAATGCTGGCGTAATGTTAAACTTTCAATTCCTTCTAGGATGCTTCTTGTAGTAATAGAGGAGGGCGTTTACCTCAAGTTAACTTTCAATTCCTTCTAGGATGCTTCTTGAGGGGGTAACGGCACCAGAGTGTGCCGTCACTCTTTACTTTCAATTCCTTCTAGGATGCTTCAAGAAAATGTTATTGGAAAGGTAAAAGTGCAAAAATACAACTTTCAATTTCTTCTAGGATGCTTCCCCTTAAGCTTTTTTCTTCTCTGCCCAAAAGAAGTCAACCTTTCAATTCCTTCTAGGATGCTTCATCCTCCAGCACCCAATTGACTGTTATCACTGGCCTGATTTCTTTCAATTCCTTCTAGGATGCTTCCTCTAGGTACAGTATATGTATACCTTCTAGAGTCCCACTTTCAATTCCTTCTAGGATGCTTCCTATGCCCATGAACTGGTATTCTTGGTTTGCATATTGGTATCTTTCAATTCCTTCTAGGATGCTTCACCGTGCCTAAGCTGGTACAAATTAGACGTTCTGAACTACACTTTCAATTCCTTCTAGGATGCTTCCTCAAGTGTCCTTTTGTTACATTTATAGCATTTATTATTATCTTTCAATTCCTTCTAGGATGCTTCGTAACTTTTAGTTTGGATCCTAACCTAAATACAATTTTAATACTTTCAATTCCTTCTAGGATGCTTCCGAAAATGGCGTTAGCGAAGAATGCATAAGAGAAGGTATAACTTTCAATTCCTTCTAGGATGCTTCCCATTAGAAAAAGCGGGGGAGGATGTAGCTGGTGCGTTTAGCTTTCAATTCCTTCTAGGATGCTTCAACTCCTGGCCGAGGCCCTGGCCCGGGGCTATATAGTAAGCTTTCAATTCCTTCTAGGATGCTTCTTCTCCTTAGCCCTTCAACGCTTCCTCCAGGAAGTTCAGGACTTTCAATTCCTTCTAGGATGCTTCATTATATTATTTCTTTTTATACACGTGAACCGCGTGAAATTTTTCAATTCCTTCTAGGATGCTTCCTTGGTAATCCCACGTCCCACCCTCTCAGTCCATTCCTTACTTTCAATTCCTTCTAGGATGCTTCACATAGGAGATGTGGCCTACGGCTCTGGCCGCACTCCAGGCTTTCAATTCCTTCTAGGATGCTTCCTAGGAAGTACACGTAAACCGTGCCTAGATCCCCTACTTTCAATTCCTTCTAGGATGCTTCGGCGGCAGCAGAGGTATGGCACCACAACGTGGGGCAAATACTTTCAATTCCTTCTAGGATGCTTCGCACTCTTGATCTTGACGTTAACGATGAGACGTTTGAACACTTTCAATTCCTTCTAGGATGCTTCTCAGTGTCTCTGAAAATGATGTTAAGGTCTGCTTCATTCTCTTTCAATTCCTTCTAGGATGCTTCCCCGTTGAGGCAGACATAGGATTTGTTGGAGTTCTCATACTTTCAATTCCTTCTAGGATGCTTCAGGGTGGTACGGTGATGACACCCTCGAGGAGTTAAAGCCTTTCAATTCCTTCTAGGATGCTTCTGGTGATTTATAGCGTAAATCTCAAGGTCGTGAAGCAGTTCCTTTCAATTCCTTCTAGGATGCTTCTTGAAAATATGCTATGGGAAGTGGAGGCAGTGTTGGAACTTTCAATTCCTTCTAGGATGCTTCCTTTTCTTTGCGGCATGCCACACCCTCTCTCCGTCTATCACTTTCAATTCCTTCTAGGATGCTTCCGCATCTTTAATATTGAACAAAACGCAGACGGAAATACTCTTTCAATTCCTTCTAGGATGCTTCGCCTATGTTCATGACTGGAGAACTGGACATTTATGAAATCTTTCAATTCCTTCTAGGATGCTTCGACGATTTCAGCGACGGGTATCTAACATATGTTAACAATACTTTCAATTCCTTCTAGGATGCTTCAGCCGTGAGAGAGGCCATCATAAATCTGCTGGAAGCACAAAACTTTCAATTCCTTCTAGGATGCTTCTTACTAGAATAGTAAATACCGTGAAGCGGTATTATCGGTACTTTCAATTCCTTCTAGGATGCTTCATGGTGTGACATTTCCTAACGGCGAGAGTGTGCCCTTTCAATTCCTTCTAGGATGCTTCATTCTATACTCCTTGGAAATCGTGGAAGACCTTGATACCAAACAACTTTCAATTCCTTCTAGGATGCTTCACGTCTACCGCATCTACCCAAAGTAGCGGGTATTCTGCCGGCTTTCAATTCCTTCTAGGATGCTTCCGGGGAGGAGCACCACGTCGCCCGCCAACGGTGCATAGAGCTTTCAATTCCTTCTAGGATGCTTCAGGAATTGAAAAATGTAGCGGATGAGCTGAAAGTGCAGGACTTTCAATTCCTTCTAGGATGCTTCCCATAAATATGCTAAGTAAATTCCCAATATCAACTACCATCTTTCAATTCCTTCTAGGATGCTTCTTAGGTAGGTTGTCATTTCACTCACCCTCCCGTTGATGAGACTTTCAATTCCTTCTAGGATGCTTCAACATTTGATTTTTTGAAGATGTTGAGGAAACTCATCAGACTTTCAATTCCTTCTAGGATGCTTCTTACCTTTACCAACAAACGTCTCATTTGAGGCTATAACTAACTTTCAATTCCTTCTAGGATGCTTCGAAAAATACAGTTTTTATCTCCTTCTTTTATGGTTTTTAGCTTTCAATTCCTTCTAGGATGCTTCAACTTACACGGAATCTGATGCAGAAATCCGGGCTGGACTACTTTCAATTCCTTCTAGGATGCTTCCAGGACTGTAAACCCGCCCATAATTCGCACGATACACTTTCAATTCCTTCTAGGATGCTTCGCTCCGCTCCTGCTGATGTGGTGGTTAATAGCGTAAATCTCTTTCAATTCCTTCTAGGATGCTTCCTGAACCAAAGGGCTACACGCCCGCTAGTATTTTTGTTATACCTTTCAATTCCTTCTAGGATGCTTCAGAAGAGGAAGAGGAGGAAGAGGAAGAGAAGAAAAAAGAAACTTTCAATTCCTTCTAGGATGCTTCACCCGTTCTGGTGAGCCCTGAAGCAGATTGTCCCACTCCCTCTTTCAATTCCTTCTAGGATGCTTCCTCAGCTTCTATTATTACCAAATTTGCGTTTTCCCTTTCAATTCCTTCTAGGATGCTTCTTATTAAATAGTATTTGTAGATTGTTTGAACCTTTTACAATCTTTCAATTCCTTCTAGGATGCTTCAGCAAACTTCATATTTCACTAACATTCATAGTATGCTTCCCCCATATAAAAATTACGGATATAAGCTAT
>Ga0208549_101020_pt1 | contig 10430 bp, 12 predicted proteins | sample BED_host_MetaG_FD_187135 | JGI IMG/M metagenome (GOLD analysis project Ga0208549, IMG submission 187135) | Hot spring microbial mat communities from Yellowstone National Park, Wyoming, USA - BED_host_MetaG (SPAdes) (version 2) | ecosystem: Environmental > Aquatic > Thermal springs > Hot (42-90C)... | reverse complement strand
CCATATTGTTGAGTAGTCTAGGCTTGTTGGGATGATTTTCAGTCTCTCTAGTGCTCTCAATACTCCTTCTATGGCCCTATAAGGTAGGAAGATGTGGAGGAATGCTAGGAATTCGTTGAACTCCTTGTAGGTTTTCTTTGCATCCCTATTCTCCTCTGCTAGTAAACCAGTGTTCGAAGATGTAGAAGGGGAACATTAGCTTGTATCTCGTTATGACGTTCTCGTCGTACTTGCTCCAATCCCTCTTGTACTCACTCTTTCCCATGGGTAATACTCGGTATATTAGTTATAAATTTTTGTATAATACTGAAGTAGACCACAATACACGTATATTCTAACGCTTTATATAGACTCTTTGAGAGAAAAGAGAGTTTTTACCTGATTAGAGGAATTTATCATGGTGTAGGAAATCTTTACTTAACAAGGTTTCTCAATATTCCTCCAGCAAGACTCCCTAAGGAAAGGACGTCAAGAAATGAAGAAGAAATAATAAAATCGCTGAGTGAAGCTATAGGTTCTAAAAGAATCGAAGAGGCATCTCTAGATGTTTATGATTATTTAATTAGAGAATTCCCAGAAGATACGCTAATTAAAACAATTATTAGGTCTTTATTTATAGAAGATGTTAGTTTTCATACTGCTCATACAGTGGATTCTGGAATATCGTTATTTAATGCCCTAAAAGGATACGATGAGAATTACGTTCCATTGATAGCCACAGTAAGATATTTATCAGCACATAGTCCTACTAATAGGAGGAGTAAGATAACTGTAGACGTAGCTATAAAACTATCCAAAGGTGAGGCTTTATATACGTAGAGAATTATAATACCTTAACTCTGCGTGTCATTGGTATATCTACTATTTTTCTAAAATTTAGATTCTTTATATTTATTTCATAAAACGATGTAGTTGAATATACTATATTTTCATCATCTACTTTAGCTATAGCATTAGTTCCAAAAGTTGGTCTAGGTAATTTTATTCCCATTCTTGTCAACTTTCCGCCCTCATACATCATTAATGGGAATTCACTCATCTCTTGGGCAATAATTGCATTTCCTAAATCCTCTATGCCATGAAAATATCCTTTTGTAATTAAAGAATAATTTATTAGATCGTCAGTCAAATAAAGTCCGTAAGCTGTAGCTATGTAAAGGTGATCTTTAACAAGAAGATTATGAGAATCATTAAAGAAATCTAAAGGTTTTAGAGAAGTTATATCGCCAAAAAGTAAATTACCTTCTTCTACGCTTGCTATAATTTTTCCATTATATTGAGCAAAATCTGTTATATGTGCGTATTCTGAATGAGGAAAACTCCAGCCTCTTTTCTTTCCCTCATCTCTTAGATCTATTAATTCCTTTATTCGCTCCTTATTAATAAGGTAAAGTTTAGGACCTTCTACTGATGCAATAAGTTGACCGTCAAGTTCATAAAATTTCCAGCAACTCTCATTAAGTATAGTTTTACCATTTAATATAACCCCACTTTCTGTAGAACATATGTAAAAATCATTATTCTTTAAAGTAAAATCGTAAACATCTTCCTTATCACATAGTAAGTTAGCTTCCTTATCTATTTTATATAATCCTTTAGTTGTTCCGACTAGATACATAAATTAACATTTATTTCCGAACATAATAACGTTTCTTATGATTATAAAAAAGGAAAGATATCTTATTTGCTTTTCATTGTCTTTATAAAATCTTCCACGCTCATTGCTAAGAACGTATTTGTCCTTACAGTTCCTCCGCTATTTAAATTTATTAATCCTTTTAGAAATTTTTCTGGATCATTAACTTCTACTACGTTTACGAAATCGTACTCTCCAAACATCGCATATTGATAAAGTACTTTTGCACCGTAATTCTCCAGTTCCTTATTAACCTCTAAGATCCTCTCTGGTTTTCCCAGACGGTTTTTGCTCCTTCATCGGTTAGTCTTGAAAGTACTATAAATAGAGACATTCTATTTTATACTTAAGTTTACTAGGTAATATTCCTTATTACTATAAAATTATCATAATATAGAATAACTTGTTTGAAAGATAAATAACCTTATTATTTTACAAAATGATATCAATATTTATGTGGAATCATTTAAAGGGATGGAATAGATGTGATGACGGCTGGCCTGCGTATGAAAGAGGAATACAGCATCCTAATTCTCTTTCATGTTATAAGGTTGGTATTCCCATATCATCTCTCAACGTTCCAGTCAGTACTTTTATATGAAGAAATAAAAAAGAGAGATTATGTGGCTAAATACGGATTCTTTCCTTTTCCAGTAAATTTAGTATCAAATGGAGTTCCGAATAGAAACTTTCTTATCCTAATCTTTAGTTTTTCAGATGATGCTAATTTTCCCAACTATATAACTTTATCAGTAACTTTCAATCCCTCGCTTAAACCTAGCTTAAAAGCTTTTACATTATTTTCGCCTCTAAGAGTAGTTAGAAAGCTTTCTTCCTTTATCATTTTAAATATTCCTAAACCATAAGCGAAACCTAAAATTGCGGAATTTACTACTCTCTTATCTCCAACTAAAGATGCTATATTATTGGCATTAATTTTGAAAATTCTAAAGTTGGAAAGCATCTTTATTATTTCTTCAACGCTATTTTCCCTAACTTTAGGAAGAACGGGTTTAAGAGTGTATTCGTTTAAAATAATGATTGAGTTTCTGTTTGCATAGTCTAAATTCCTGAGAATTTCGTTGGCTTCTAGTCCTATCAAACAATCTGCTCCATGTTTAGCTATAGTGGGAGAATAGACGTCGCCTATTCTAACGTGAATATTAACAGCTCCTCCCCTTTGCGCTAATCCGTGAGTCTCAGCTACAAGAACTTTTATACCTTCTTTTTCACAAGCGTTGGCTATCATTTTCCCCATTGTTATTATTCCCTGTCCTCCTACACCCGCTATTAGAATATTTAACTTAGCCATGCGTCATCCCAACCTTTTGGTTTGTCTCCTTTTATTGATATTGCCTTAAATGGGCATATGGGAACACAAGCCCCACAGCCTATACATTGAGAGAGATCTATAGATGCTTTCTTATTAGGTAAAGGAATGATGGCTGGACAAGTAAAATAATCATAGCAGATTGTGCATCCGGTACATTTATTCATATCTACTTCTGCTACTGGCAACCTACCCTCTATTTTATCTAAAGCGTCTAGTGCGCATGCTCTCTTAGATATAAGTACTGCCGGTTTAAAGTTTTTCTTTACCCATTCAGCAGTTTCTTTAATTATTCTTATCGAAGTATTATAATCAAAGGGATCAAACTCCTTAACATACTCTATTCCCATTCCTTTTGCAACATTGGCTATATCTATATATTTGGAAGGACTTGGTTGTTGTCCAGTCATTGCAGTAGATCTGTTGTCTAGAACCAGTAAAATCATAGGAGTCTTATTATATACTGCATTAGCTAAACCCGGTAATCCGGAATGAAAGAAAGTTGAATCTCCTATTATTGCTATAGGAATAACTCCAGTACTTCTATAGACCCCGTTTGCTATCCCTAAACTACCTCCCATTTCTATTAAACTGTCCTGTTCATTAAAAGGTGGAAGAACTCCAAGAGAATAACATCCTATATCACCGGAGAAAAATGTATCTTTTATTCCCGCTAAGGCTAAACCTTTTTTAAGATCTATAAAAGATGACCTATGAGGACAACCTGGACATAAAGCCGGAGGTCTTGGAACAACATCAAATGCTATATCATCTATTTTATCAACTTCCTTACCAAGGAATTTACCTACTGCGTAATTAACTTTTTCTAACGTTAGTTCTCCAGTTCTATCTACAAGATCTTTGCCATGTATTTTTAACATAATGCCTTCGGACACCATTAGATCCTTAACTTGCATCTCGACTATTGGTTCTAACTCTTCTACAACTAGAACTTCTTCTGAATCTTCAAGAGCCTTTAAAGTAAGTTCCTTAGGAATAGGAAAAGGAGTTGAAAGTTTTAGAATCTTCACTTTTGAATTTTCAACTACTTCTTTAACAAACGCGTATGCTATCCCAGACGCAATTATTAGTTTTTTGCCATCTCCTTCTATTGAATTCAGCTCTTCTACTTTCTTCTGTATTATCTCCCATCTTCTCAACTGTTCTTTTCTATTCCTTCTAGCATTTTCAGGGACTAATGCGTATCTAGAAGGATTTTTCGATAGTCTACCCATGACTGGAGGTTTAATATCCTTCATATCAACCTGGGATCTTACATGACTTATTCTTGTAGTAGTCCTAAAAATAACTGGATGCTTAACTTCTGAACTAAGCTCAAATGCGCTCATAATTAAGTCGTAGGCGCTTTGAGGATCATAAGGCTCAATTACTGGAATTAAGGCCATCATTCCATAATATCTGTTATCTTGCTCATTTTGAGAAGACCACATTGACGGATCGTCTGCAGATACTAGAACTAGAGAGCCTTCTACTCCAGTGTAGGATGAACTCATTAACGCATCTGCTGCTACGTTAACCCCTACATGCTTCATTGCGGCTAGAGCTCTTGCGCCCATCATTGCTGCTCCATAAGCTGTTTCGAAAGCTACTTTCTCGTTGGAACTCCACTCTGCATAAACTTTATCCCCATATTTCATTATAGTCTCTATTATTTCTGAAGAAGGAGTCCCAGGATATCCAGCAGCTACTGCTACTCCAGAAGATAATGCACCAAAAGCTATTGCCTCATTTCCTAGAACTATTCTTTTTGACACAATTTGTCATTATGTTTTAAACTTTAAAAATCTAGCTATGTAAATTTTAAAAGTTTACTACATTGATATAGTAGTGATAGTTGTAAGAAAAATAATATTGTAATTATTCGTGAAATTCTATAAAGATAAGTGACAGTTATTGGCAAATAATGTTATGCTATATTTATCAATATATACTAAATTTGGAGACGAATCCAATTATTCCCAATATGACATTTTACCAAAAGAGATTAGGAGCACCTAGCCTTATGATCTTGACTTTTAGAGAAATAGAGAAATGGAGATTATCAGTAAATATAAGGCTATTCTGACGGACTAGTTTAACTTAATGGGAAAACTGTTTTGATCAAGATCGATGGAAAGAAGACCATCAGAAAGAATTTTTAAAGAGAAGAAGATTCAGTTGCTGAGAGTTCAGATTTGATTTCTTCTATATCGTTGGCTGAAAAATGAGTTTACGTAACTATTAGGCACGGATTCTACGTGTATGACATTAAAGAGAAGATGCTAATATTTCCTTTAAATTCTTATGCTTTCTTAGACTTGAAAGTATAAGATTACATTAGGATAATCTGCATTCAACTACATTAAACAGTTTCCTTGACTTTTAGAGTCTAAGGAAGCATAATCTGTTAGTAGAGAGTAGACTGGGAAGACATAATACAAGAACTTTTTAAAGTACTAGTGATTTGATATTCTCGTATTGGTCTCTAAATTTGTAACTTAAAAGCTACGTAGTGAGTTTATAAGTTTTTTAACTTAACTTCTCTATTGGATATCTACCTTTCTTGACAGCAACGGTAACCATACTAATAAATCTATTATAGAGAATAGACTGAGAGAAAATGTACCAATTAGAGGGAAGAATAAGGAAACATAGCCATCCGCAATTAAAGATGATAAATCTGTTAAGGTAATTAAAATACCACTCTCTACTACTGGGAATTTCGACTTAGAAACTATTTTACCTATTAATACCGGCCATACTAACGAATTACCTACTTGCGATAATATTCCGTAAATTATCAAAAGGTAGAGGAAAGGAGTTAAAGGAAATAGGAACTCCGTAATAACAGCTAGAAATGTACCTAACGCCAAGGATAGGAGTATTTTGTTTTTCGGAAAATAAATAGGAACTAAAGAACCTACAATATTGGCTAAGATAAAGGATATACTAAACCAACCAGCATTAATCTTGTTGAAAATTAAAGGTTCAATTAGTCCTCCTACAGAAGCTAAGGACATACTAAGTATGAATGATATAAGGAGGAGTGGAGAGACTAAGGAGAGAGACTCCTTGACTTTCCTTAAACCGGACTTTTTTACTTCTGTTTTCTCTATGCTTAGAGAGAAAACTAACGGGATTGAGGATAACCAAAATATTGAAGCTATTATAAATAAATCAGCTATGTTAAAAAGGAAAATTACGATAGCAGATATTATACTCCCTATTGTATAACCGATAAACTTGGAAGATATGAAAAAATTTGCGCTTCTATATCTAGAGCTGAAAGTAGGCTCAGAATATGAGAAGTAAACTGCGTTAAGAAATAGGATTAAGGAAGATGCTATTCCATAAAGTATACCTAAAATAAGCACTAGTTTTAAATTGAGAGGTACCTTTAGATATAGAATGAGATAGAATATACTCTGAAAGGAGAAGGCCATAATTATATTCAGTTTAACAAAATTTTTTAATACTTGAGCTATGAAAGGTGCTAAAAATGCTCTTAATATGACCGCAATAGTGACAAGCACGAAAGCCAGTTCAGTATCATTATATATTTTTTCGAAATACACTGGCAAGTAAAATTGTTGTGATGAAGCAGCTGAAACTAAAATTAATAAAAAATAAATTTTACTTTCAGTTATCTTCATCCTTTTATACCATTAAATAGATTATATTTGCTTTAATCTAAAATCTTTCCTTTCTCTATGAAATATATTATTCTGCTAAGAGAAATTAATCCCCATAATTTTTGCCTTAATGTTAGTTTATTAATCCCTATAGTGTTTAGATATTCTTGGTAGTATTTATATAATTTTATAGTACCATTCAAATATTTTATATTTTTTGTAGCAACAAATACAGTGAATTCCTTAGATGAAGCTAACATTGGAATAATTTGAAGCGAATCCATGTACTCTGGAATGTTTGGTTTATTGCCTATGAACTCAAATAGAGGAACGAAATATTTGTCATCATAGTATTTAATTTTCTCTATTAAACCTGGATCTTCCCTATAATTGATATTTATTAGAGAGAGTCCTTTTAGTGATCCCATACCTATTTCTACATCAGTTTCACTTTTTATTCCGTTTTGTCTTTCTATATTCTCTAGTTTATTTAGCATTATTCCCGTTGACTTTTTGACAATTTCGGGATTTTGTGTTATATATGATAATTTAGCTAATGCTAGTAAGTCTTCTCCCCAGTATTCGTCTAATTTAAATATTTTATCAGATACTCTTGTGAGGATTAATTTATCTTTAGTAATATCATACAGTTTTAACTGAAAGAGAGAGGAATGTATAGTTGCCCTCTTTGATAATAACTCATTAACTACTTCATATGATTCATTATTTCCAGTAACAAAATAATGAGTCTATAAGAGACCATATATATAAATTGTAATCTCTATCTGCTAGGCTAAGAGCATTTATAGCAAGTATGTCTTTATTGAGTGAGTGTATAAGATTTATAGTTATACTCGTAGATATCTTTTCCTTCTGTACCTCTTCTTTGACATATCTTTTTAAATCTGGATCCTTATCTAATACAGGATTTAGATCTAATTCGACCCACATTGCTATCTAAATAAATAATACTTTTAAACAGCTTTTTTTAACTGTAATAAAGTCTAAAAAGCTGTCTTAGATTTGAAGTTTATTTTATGATGATAAATATCTACTTTTCAGATTATAAGTTAATTCAAGCAAGCTTCTTTTATCAATTCTTTATAGTGAGAATATTAATAATTAATAAAAATATCTAAGTAATGAATAATAGGAAAAATCTTATAAGTAAGTTATTTATTTAGCATTATAAAATGTTCTCTTCCTATATTGTTTAACATTTGCTTAGTTGCCAAAAATATTAATAGATGTTCTTTATTAGGACCTATAACTAATTTTTGAATTTACTACTTTTAAAAAGTTATTTTATTTTAGGCCATCCAATTGTAGAATCTCAGAACAACTATCATCTTAAGAAATTTTTTTATTTTATATACAACCCTTAATGTTATGAAGAAAATTTCTAACTTAAAAACCAAGATATTAAGCGATAATTTTGTTTCAACAGTTGTTCCTCCTCTGCTAGAGAATGGGGATTTTCTGCTCTAATTGAGGCAGATGATGTAAAAATACTTTACGATGTAGGTAATTCAGGATATCCTGTGCTATACAATTCCGAAAAAATGGGAATAGATTTAACAAAAGTAGATTACGTAGTGTTAAGCCATGGGCATGTAGATCACACTGGCGGATTAGGAAATTCGGAATTGGTTAAAAAACTTGAGGGAAAAATTGTAGTAGCTCATCCTTCAATATTTGAGAAGAAGTTGATGAAATGGTCTAATAAGTTAGAATACATTGGAATTCCAATGACTATGGATGAGATGGAAAAACATTTCCATTTAATATTAACTTCTAAACCTCTACAAATAACTGAAGGAATAGTTTTTAGCGGTGAAATTAAGCGATATGGTTTTAATGAATATACTAAAGGTCTATATACGGCAAGAGATTTTTCTTTGGTTGATGATCACATGATTGACGATACTGCATTGTTTTTGAGCACTGAAAATGGATTGGTTGTATTAACTGGTTGTGGACATTCTGGAATTCTTAACATACTTAACTACGCTAAAGAATCTTTAGGTGAAAATGTGTATGCTGCGCTTGGTGGTTTTCATCTTCTATTTTCTCCTAGAAATGAAGTTGAGAATGTATCTAAAGAGTTACTTAAATTAGAGAAAATAGGTCCAGCCCATTGTAGTGGAAATACTATTAAAAGCATAATAGCTGAAGGAAAAGATAAGTTCATTGATTCAGGAGTAGGCCAGATAATAACGTTTTAAGATTAGAAGTAACGTTTCATTTCATGTACCACGTACCTAATGCTTTAGCTCCTAATTTACCTTTTGAATCATAAAATTCTATTGATACTATAGCTATGTCGTCATTGCTTTTAATTACTTTAGCCTTAGAGTAAAATGGACCGTCCTTCATTGGTTCTAAAAAATTAATTTTCAACTCTTGAGTAACTTGATTTCTTCTCTTGTTTATGCTTAGCACTGCCATAGTGCCAGCATAGTCTAGGAGAGTCATTATTATTCCACCGTGAAGTATATTTCCGAGCCTAGTAAATTCCTTTTTAAATGGTATCATAATTTCGCAATAGCCGTTTTCTATTTTGAGAATTTTAATATCTAAAAACGAAAATAAATATTCGTTATCTTTAAGGATATTTTCGACTTGGTTTATTTCCATATGAATATTTGACACAAAAGAGATTAAGAAAGTTCTCAACTTGATAATAGCTTTTCTTAATATATATATATATCAGTAAAAATGCTATAGAATATTTAAAATAGTAATGAAATATCATTACTGAAGTGTTGTGGTAAATGTTTCTCCCTAGTAAATGCTTATTAGACACTAAGGAATTTTATACTTATGAGCATAGAGTTAGTTAAAAAGTATGAAGGTAAGATTGAAATATACCCTAAGATTCTGGTACGTTCTTATACAGATTTTCCCTGATTTTGCTTTGTGGATTAGTTCAATAAATCTCATTAGAATGATACAGCAAAAAAACGTTTCTATAGAAAATAATATCTCTACTAATTAATTTACTATGCTACTTCTTGACCTCAAAGTCCTTAGCTCGACCAACAACGAGGTTGGCCATGTACATCATCCAAGCATAAGCCCAGAACTTGAGCTTAGCCTCAACCACTTGCCCTAAAAAACTTGTAGCCCTAACAGATTCCCCAAAAGTACGCTTCACAGCATAGAATAAGGACTCAACCCTCCACCTAACACCGTAACCCCTCTCCTCCAACGATCGTAACTCCTTGAACTCCCTCACAGCCTAGCGGGATGACCGCGTCTAGTAGAAGCGTTCTCCCTAGGTGGGACCAACCCCAGTCTTGTAAACCTCGTTGGCGTCGTAAGCCTTATCTCCGTAAAACTTCTTGACCTCCTTTCCCTTATCTTGTAAATCCTTAACCGTCTTAACTGCAGTCTCAACCTCGTTGCTGGTCACTTCAGCGTTTATCACGTTGAATTGGTCCTTATCAATTACTATCTCTATCTTAAGGAATTTTGAATCCCTCCTTTTGCCCCATTTTGCAATGACGTATTGTCCTCCTCTTGTTGTGCTTATTCCAGTACCGTCTGCTATTACTTCAAGTTGGTCACCGGCTTCAGGGAAGGTTATGTCCATGTTTCTTACCCTTTCCCATATTGTTGAATAATCTAGGCTTGTCGGGATGATCTTCATTTCTGCTAGTGCGCTTAGTACTCCTTCTATTGCTCTGTAAGGTAAGAATAAGTGTAGGAATGCTAGGAAGTCGTTGAACTCCTTTGGTGCCTTGTACTTGGTCTTAGCATACCTGTTCTCTTCCTGGAGTAATTCCCACCAGTGTTCGAAGACGTAGAAGGGGAACATTAGCTTGTATCT
>Ga0208549_101018_pt1 | contig 10437 bp, 16 predicted proteins | sample BED_host_MetaG_FD_187135 | JGI IMG/M metagenome (GOLD analysis project Ga0208549, IMG submission 187135) | Hot spring microbial mat communities from Yellowstone National Park, Wyoming, USA - BED_host_MetaG (SPAdes) (version 2) | ecosystem: Environmental > Aquatic > Thermal springs > Hot (42-90C)... | reverse complement strand
CCCCCCCCATTATATTTTACCCGGATATACCCCTTAGTAATAAATAATATTTACTAATAGTTAATAGTAGAGAAGAAAAATGGGCAGAAGGGGAGCGTGAGGGGAGTTTGACAGTTCTTCTTGGGTTTACGTTTGCAAAGGGGTATGAAGCGAAAATCGAAAAAAACGCTTGTTCCTCACACCAAGGGGTTGACAAAATAAAGTTATTAATACCCTTTGAAAAAGGGAAATACCTCTTTCGGATAAATGTAAAGGGGAAGGGATGAGGGTGGGATTCAAAGGGAAAAAAGGGGAAGGAAAGAGGGGAAACAGCATCAAGGAAAAAACAGAACACACTCAACCGCCACCAAACAAGCGCCTAAAACCGCTAATAATCCTTTCGCCGAAGCTTTTTAGCGCATCATAAACCCTGCCGAATATACTTTTGCTTTCTTCCGCTGCGAACGCTGGTTCTTCACCACGAGGAAAAGCGGTAGGAGGCAGGTTTTCAGCTGCCTCTACGACGTCCTCGGAGGCACCCGCCTCACGCAGTAGTTGCGCGAGTCGCTGGTCAGCGATTTGCTGTGCCGTAGGGTTCCCAAAATCAAACGGCAACTCACCAGAAACGATGAGGTCAAAGTTGTCGTCTATCCACGTTTTAATCGCTTGGTAGCCTTCACCTGCTTGGTGGGGCAATCATAATAACCTCCGCGACAAATGTAAAACTGTCACGATGACAACAAGCAGTAGCATAACTAAGATGCTGAACGCTATCGTGTCAACTAGCATCATGTACATAGCTTGTTCACTAAAAGCCGTAAAGGGTTGGTATGATAGCGTTGTCATCGCGCGCCACACAGCTAATAACTCAAGTGCTGTGTAGTACATTAGTGCGAATAAAGAAGCTATTGTAACCAGCACAACTGTTAAACGTGGTACACTCATACTAATCACTTGTCCTATACCATTTCTTTGGGTACATGTCTTGCCGTATCAACTCGTAAATATTGATTTTTTTGGGGTTGTCAATGATTTGTGGCATGGCAGACACAACCTTGCCTGTCTGCCAATCCCATTTTTCGCTGATACGCAAGAATAAAGGAATATCCCACAGGTAATCGCTCGGAAACTGCGCTTGGAACTGGTCGTAGTACTTCCGCAGTTGCTCGAAGGGAAAAGTGAGTGTGGTCATTACCATGACACCATGCTTCGTGCGGAACAATACGTAAGCAACGTAAAAGTTGTGTTGTACGTACTTGCGAAAACGCTGTACTTCCGCTTCGTTCTGTGTGTCGTAATCGTAAAAGAAATAGCCTCTCCCCACCCTTCGGGAGAGGTTACCAGTGCCGTAGGCGACACACGGCAGTTCGTTGTTTTGTTTGTGTTTTAATACACTACGAATTTTTGATAGGCTAAATATGCGGTTTGACAGCAATGTCCTCATCACCTTTCAAATGCATGAGTAAGTCATTGGCGTCATTAAACTCTTGTAAGCAAATCGGGCAGGTAAAACGCAGTGTACCATTGTTTGATTGTTGCGTGCGTTCTTCACGTAACGCGTAAAACACCAGCACTATAATAGTTTGATTAATTGGCAAATGCAACTTTTCGGCTATCTGAGCTACTTTTTCAAGTAATGATAAGGGTACCCATACAATTTGCATGGTTTTGTGTTTTGTTGCAAGCAGTCGTTTAATTTCCTCTGTTAACCTATACATAGCTGGTCACCTGTGGTGCGCATGGTATATGTGTCTGGGTAAGTAGGTGACTGAATATTTTTTCCCACAGATGGGACACTTGACAAGCTCGTGCACACGAATGCCTGTCATTTTCTACCCCTCCTCATAATAGCATCCCACGCAAGCTTACGAGGGTGCGTCTTAACTCCGATAATCTTCCCACAACTGAAACACCGCAGCAAATAGTGGCCGTTTGGAGTTCTACCCGCAAAATTAAGCGGGTACTCGCCGCACCGTGGGCAAACAGGGAACACCATGCCGTCCTCAAATATCCACTTCATTTCACTCACTATCGGGTATAATAATGTCATACGGGTCAGTGGTGTAAAGGTCTGACCCAAGTATAATTATATGTGGGTTACTTAGTTGGCCATCAAAGTGTTCTCGATACCACCTTTTTGCTTTCCTTATTGCTATTAGTGGTTCTCGAGTGGTGAAAACAGTGAAGTCGTTGTCAAACTCTATTTTAGTTATGGTAGTAATTTTTCTAGGGTCGACGCGCTCTAAATCGAACATCGCACCACAGTTTGTACATTTAAACGTTGAAACTGGATACACGTTAGGTGTTTCCGAATCAGGTGGAACACTAGGGTCAACAGTTTCAGTTATAGTAATTAAATAAATTCTGTTGGAAGTGTTGCAATTTACGCAGTAAACTACGCCTTCAGGAAGTCTTTCCATGTCGCTCATGCTACTCACCTTTTGCGAATCTCGCCAATAGAAAATCAGGCACAGCAATAGACTCTATTTCGTTTATTCGTTGCCAACGAAACGGTTCTTCGACTACTTCGAAATACAAAGTAATGTTGTTTTGGAACAATGCGTAATAGTAAAACGTTTTTTCGCCGTATTCGACATTGCCCAGATACACTAATCTGCCCTCTTTCGGAACAAGTTTAATTATTGGGCTAGCTGGGTCATGCGTGTTGTGGTTGCAATTGCTATTTGTGCAACCTTCGCTATCGCTTACTATGGCAACATAGAAAAATTCTTGAAGCTCTTCCGAAACACTGGGAAGCCAAAGCTCTATGCCCTCTGCTTTCATTCGCTCGGTTGCTTGTTTAACTCGTGCCAAAAAGTCCTGCGGGACAAACACTTTTTTGCTCATTTTTTTCACCTCATTGAGCATTCGTGTACACCCATGCGATTGACTAATTGACAACACTTGTGTTTTTGCTTAAAGCAAAGTTCAGCACTGACACAAAGACAAGTGCAACAGTCGCACGAACCCCAATAGGCGTCAATCTGGGGCACGCTTTGAGGGTTGAACCCCGAAGCCCCACCGATTGCGCTACCTGCCGAAAAGTCGTTTGCGGTCATGTTTTGTCATATATCACATATCATATGTAATATATAAGCCTTTCGATTCACTTCACGAGTAAAACTATTAAATTTACAATCGTGGTTATGAGGCTGATAGCAAGAAGTGCTAAAACGTAGTTTTGCCGTTCTAATTGCCTTAACTGCGTTGCGCGTATATCGTTAATTTGTGCTTCTAAGTTCTGTATCCGTTGTTCAACCGCGCTTATTCGTGTACGTGCTACTACGTCTTCACTCATTCTGCGTCTTTTCTACTTTCGCTCTCCGCTTTTTATGTTTTTCGGGTTGCGGTTGTTCTTGCGGTTGTTCTTGTTGTTCTTCTTGTAGTTCTTCCTGCGGTTGTTCTTGCGGTTGTTGTTCTGTTTCAGGATGAATTTCACCAACCATTAACGTAAGAGAACAACGTGGGCACACGTAAAACAGTATATTATTTTTCACGTCCTTAGTCTGAAAGACAAAGTGCGACATGCAGTTAACGTGTATGAGGTCTAAGTCGTTCTCGAGCGGTACCTCTATCTTCGCGCTCACGGCTTAACACCTTTCAACGCTTTGTTTACCTGAAGATAAAACGTTGTTTGCATACATTGTGGAACACCAGCCGCTTGTAACATTCTTAGCATGTTTATATTCGTGATTTGTTGAAGTTGCACGTTTAACACTGTGCAATCTGTTTGAGCTATATACTGCCTTATTTTCTGTAGCACTTGGACACGCTCAGCGCCGAACGCCAAAACGGCTTGTTGTAACAGTTCAGCCAACCTGTTTGGTTGTTGAGACATACTTATACTATTTTTTTCTTACTTATAAACATACCCACGGCGGCGGTACGCCGTCGCCGACACGTGGTAGGGTTATACCCGTATCATTAAACAAAGGGGATTTTTTTAAAAAATTAACAGAAACGTATATATACTTCAAACTCATTAAAGAAAAAAGGTGTAAATGTATGGCTAAAACCATACGTAGTCCTGAAACTGCAGTAAACAATTGGGTAAATAGAGCGGGCGCAGCAGCTGGCTTTTACACTCAGCAAGTTCAAGCAGCCGCATGGAAAGTGTACGCCGCATCAAACACGGCTGAGGCAAACTTTGCAACTGCGATGCAGGCGGTAATAGCCAACAAGTCGAGACAAGCGGGTGTGAATGCAAGCAGCGATGAGGCGTGGAAGCAAGGTGTAGCAACGCTTGGGTCACAGCGTTATCCACAAGGTGTGCAAGCTTCGCAACCGAAAATGGCGGCCGTGATGTCTAAACTCATACCCGACATTGACAACATAAGGAAAGGTCTGCCGCCAAGAGGCGTTGCTGGTTCGCAGGCTAATATCCAGAGGGTGACGCAGTTCATAACGGCATTACACGCGAATAAAGGCAAGTACAAGGCTCGCGGCGTCCCACGCTAGGTGACAGCTATTGGCAGCTGAAGCAGCAGCGGCGCCATTCGTATCGCCCACAACCCTACGGCGAGTATCAGGCAGCTCTACCACACAGCTAACTATACCAGCGCGAATCGGGTACAGGCATATACTGTACGACTTGTTCGTTACGAATCCACCATCGTACGGCTACGCTGATATCGCAGTTGGTACACGTGTTTTTATTCGGCTACCTTTTCAAGCGGCAAACTGCGTGACTGTTTCTAACCCCGGGCAGAAACATGCGGGTAAAGGCTTCCTGTGGGGTCTCTCTGACCTCTTCGGCGCCGAAAATCTGCCAAATGCGGCAGAGGATGAGGACATCAACATAACACTGAACGCCGCAGCGACAAGAATCGATGCCTACTACGCTGAAATTCAACCGCAGGATGTATCAAGTCACAGCGTAAATGGTGGTTCAGATGCCAAAGTGAAGCCTTTTATCGAAATACTTGACACGTTAGTAAATTCAGCTGGTACTAGTATCAACGTGCTTAATGAGAATATGCCCACTGGGTTAGGGTTGTTGGATATTAGTGGGCGTGTGAAGGCAACAACGCAATTTACGTTGCTAACAATGTTCGCTGACTACGTAAGTAGCGGCACGAACTTCACGGAGTACTCAAGGTTGCACATTTTCGACGAAGACGAAGAACTATTCACACCGCTCAATCATGAAGGCTTATTCATTGATTACACTGTAACACAAGGCGACTTGTACATGAACTTCCCCGCACGTTTGTATTTCAAACCTGACCAGCCCTATATCTTCAAACCAAACCACCAAATTTCGGTGAAGGCTGATGTTGCAGCGGTCACAGGCACAGGCTCAACGCTACGTGTAGCGTTGATAGGGATAAGAGAAAGGCTCGGGTGAGCGCTATGGCTACACGTATATTTCGTTTTACCATTTCACTCAACGCAGGACAAGCGAATAATGGGGCGCAGGGTAACCCTTCACCCTTCACAATAACAGCGCCGTCGGGTATAAATCGAAGAATCGTTGAAATTCGCCCGTGGGGCACGCAGGCTTTTGAGTACCAAGGTAACTATGATACTGAGTTGTATCACGACATCGACAGTAACGACATTAACACGTATCACCGCCCTCATTATGTAGCGCTCGACATTAATGGAACACACCAATACAGTATAGTTATTACGAACAACGGTTCAGCAACTGGCACCTTTGGCGTTGACGTAGTGGTTGAAGAAAGTGCGCTTACTGGTGGTGGCGCAGCCGCACCAGCTGCACCCGCAGCGTAAGGTGTTTTCTAATGAGCACAAATTACACGTTTCTCAGGGATGATTCGCTACTTCAAACGATGGCTGAAAATGTGCAAACACTACTATTAAACAATGTATTAGTGCAATTAAATAATAGCACAGCGTACAGCCCAGCGGGCACCACAAGCACAACGCTTGTGATGGCAGGATACGGGCAAACCTTCACTCCAAGCAAAACAGGTAGAGTGTTAATAATACTCTTAGCGAACGTAAACAACAACACTGCGGGCGATGGAGTTCAAGCTGTGTTAAGCTACGGTACTGGTACGCCACCAGCTGCGAACTCTGCGCTAGCAGGTACACAGGTGGGCGGCACTGCAAAAGTGACAAGCGCCGCAGCTAGCGCGTCGAATGAAGTAGCGTTAGCAGTAGTCTTGACTGGACTTAGTGTTGGCACAACCTATTGGCTTGACGTAGCTTATTCCGCTGTGACGGGTGGTACAGCCACAATATCCATTGTGTACGCCCTCGTGATAGAGTTCTGAGCGTACTAGTGATGCATAGTGTCATACGCACAGTACGAAGCCGTTGAGGTCAAGAAAACAACTGTCGTAGCACTGCCACCAAGCCAAGCTAACGTTGTTACACGCTTTCAACGTACGCGCACGAGAGAGAGGGTAACATTACCCGCTAATCTCTCTGGTACGGTTGTGTACCTCACAGCTTTTGCCGCACTCCAGCAAACACCGCCAACATTTACTGTTTCCACACCAACACTTGCACAGGGTGAAGGTGTACCGGTAGCACAAATAGGGCAAACACAGCCCCAAGCACAACCCACACAACCGCAGAAAACACAGCTACAAATACAAACATATAAGTTGCTTGTTGGTACGAATAGCACACCTGTTTCTACCACGATTACGCAGGCAAGGCGTGTAACTATACTTGCCGACTCAAACAACACAGGTGTAATATGGATATCAACAGCACCAAACACACCAGCTGGTCAAGGGTTTCCTCTCATAGCGGGTGCAGCTAAAGATTTTGGCTCGCCCACGCTGACAGACAAATACGTAAATCTGACAAGCCTGTACGTCATAGGCACAGCTTCGAGTGACACGATAGAAGTAGCGGTAGAGATATAAAGCTGTAAAGTGGTTAAAAGCGGAAGAGGTAAAGAAAGATGAGTGTTCCGAAGGAAAAGAAGACGGTTGAGGTGCTATCAGTTGCTGAAGTACCCGCAATCGAACCTTCACGGCTGGGGCAGTTCGACACGCAAATTACGTATCGCGTTGACCCGCTACATGTGTTCACTTTTCGAGTACCCCAAACAAATCTCACAGCGCAACAAATCGCTGATGCTGTGCGAAAAGATTACGCGAAGCGGAAAGGCATCGTAGGCATGCAAGTCGAAGTGTGAACTAGTAATGCCGTGCCAGTACGGGGTTAGTGTCGACGGCTTCACGGTCTGTTTCGACCCTATCTTCGTGCCTCTGGTGGATGACGTAGTAAACCCGGTTGAGAACTTCTTTTCTTCCCTTTTCTCAACTATCGAGAACGACATACTTGGCGCTTTGAATAGTGTTTACACCCAGCTTTCATCCATTTTTAATAGTGCGTTTAATACTATCACCAACGCGCTCACACAGCTCGGTCAAACTGTGTATAACGCTTTATCAGAATTTATTAACAACATTGTTATGCCCGCTATTAATTCAGTTTACAATACGTTGCTAAACACATTTAACAACATAGCTAACGCACTTGAAAGTGGTTTTAATACTCTACGTGATTTTGTGGGTGGTGTAGGCACGCAAATACTGCAAAGTATTAGCGGTATTGGTAATCTTGTAGAAAGTGATGTAACAAATTTAATACACTATTTGGATGGCGTGTTCGCCTCTGTTACACAGTACGTTTCGCAGGGTTTTAACAACATTATTTCGGGGCTAGAGCATATTGGTGAAGTGGTTGTTCAGGGGTTCGCACAGCTGTTTCAACCAATTATACAAGGCGTGAACGCGTTTATCAGCGGCTTCGAGTCGTTCGGTACGTCTCTCTTATCGACTGTGCAAAAAGGGATTGAGGAGTTTGGCGCTGAGTTGTATACTGCACTCAAAACGATAGCGCAGGATATACTAGCCGGGCTGCATGACTTAGTTAACGCGTTTACGCAAAATATGCAAGGGCTTATCGAACACTTTTTTAGCATTATTACCCCTAGGGGTAGGACGGAAATTAGTAGCATACTTGACAGGGCGCTCGAACTCACAAGCATCGTGGGTGCTACGTATGTTGCGGGCGCGGTCGGTACCAAAATAGTTGAGAACCTGCACCCTTTGCATAGTTTGCACTTACAAGAGCTCTTCGATCGCATCGTCGAACTCTTCTCGGTCGACAAAATTCCAGAGAAAATAGTAGAGGGCTTTTTTGCCTTCGGGCTCTTCAAGCAGCTTGAATATGCGTTAAACTTCGAGCTACGTCCACGGTTAACCGAATTAAACACAGAAACGCGTGCGGTTTGGTATGGTTACGAGACCTTGGATGAACTGCGTCAAGCGCTTGCGCTCGAAGGGTTCACGCCTGACCTAGCCGATAAATACGTTAAAACTATTTACAGACCCATGTCGCCCTTTGTTCTGCGCTACCTTGTGGAGACTGGTTTAGCAAGCCATGACTTTTTAACTAAACAACTAATGATGGAAGGTTTCGACCCCAACGATATACCATATATTGCTAAAATTTTTGACGCGCTCGAATTAGTACCCTTCCAAAACCAAATTAAACAAGTGATATACACGTATTACAAGGTTGGTCTAATTAATGAAGCTCAGGCAACACAAATAATGGATGTGTTTCAAATTCCAAAAGCACAACAAGAGTGGATATTGAAAACCGCAACAATCGACTTCGAGAATGAGCAAAAAACACTATTGGGTAATCTCACGCTTGACTTATTAGCAAAAGCAGAGCTCACAGTTGACCAAGCTATTGCCTCACTTGTAAAAATAGGTTATAGAGAGGAAAGGGCGCGTTTACTTGCTAACATTCGCGCAGTTACAGCCGCACCACCACCACCGAAAAGTACAAGGGCGCAGCTTTTGCAAGAAGCGTTACAAAACTTGGGGGCGCTCGGCTTTGCTTGATATACGTTTACCATTTATTCGAAGTAGCTACTACCCACCTTCACTCGTTGAAAAGTATGTTTCAAGCAGCTACCGTAGTTTCAAATCTGGTGGGCTGGTGGGTTACGCCGTTGCGACTGACCCATCAGAAAACTCAATCTTTACTCTTAATACAAACATAAATGTGAAGGCGGGTGACTTAATAGTCACGTTTCAATGGCTCACGGGAAACGACCTTGGTGGTAGTCCGTTCACGCCTTCTGACAATTTGAATTCTTCGTACAACATATTAGGTTATATACCACAATATTTGGCTGGTAACTATGCTTGTTATTCAAGTGGTTACTTTTCTGGGTTGGGAGCGGCGTATTATGCAGTTGCTCCCGCTTCGGGGAAGCTACGTGTGAAATTTAGTTGGAACTATCCGACCGACAGTGTACCGGGTTACGCTGTGTATGTGTTTCGTGGTGCTAATTTTAACGGTAATATTTACTTTCCTAACAATGAAGGAGTTTTAGCTACTAGTGGTAGTGCGAGTATTACAACGAGTGGTTTACCACAAACAACGTATCACTACGCGCTTTTGGTGGCACTTGTTTCAATCCAGCCGTGTTTTAACGCTGTGCCGAGTATCACGGCGCAGGGGTTAAAGCAAGCACTAACGTGGGGTGAAAAATGTTTTCTTGCATGTGGCAACCCCAGCCCAAACACGTCTGTCGCTTTTCTATACGCTTATCAATACAGCGCGCAGGATTTTACATTCAATTTGCAGTTTACTTTTCAAGGCACAACAGTGTATGGCTATGCGATAGCGCTGGTATAGTCGAAAAACATATTAGCTTGTTCGTGCTATACGTACATGGGCAGCCCAAGGGATCACTATGTATCCCTCGATGAGGAATTGAAAGAAAGGGATTAGCCGGCTCGCCTTCATCCCGGGCTGCCTACCTAATTAGCACAACGTTTTTATATTACACAAACGTGTTTGTTTGAAGTATGAGCGCACCAACGGTTAAGAAAAGACTAGGCGCACGGATAGTTAGAGCTTTTTTTGTCGGGTTATCGGTAGGTTTTGCGGGCGGCTTCGGCGTGTACTTGTTAGCTGTTGCTGTGAACACTTTAAGCAATGCGACAGTGCTGAGTCCATTGGCATTCTTATTGCTAATACTAGGGTTTACAATAGTTGCGAGTGTGGGAATCGAGCTCTCGAAGGATTTAGCTGGCGAGTAAGTATTGATTTCACGCTGTCCACGCCTATATCCACCCTTTATAGCCAACCGCATCCCACTCTGGAAACGACCGTTATAGTGCTAGGTTGAGAGTGTTTCCCCTCTTTCCTTCCCCTTTTTTCCCTTTGAATCCCACCCTCATCCCTTCCCCTTTACATTTATCCGAAAGAGGTATTTCCCTTTTTCAAAGGGTATTAATAACTTTATTTTGTCAACCCCTTGGTGTGAGGAACAAGCGTTTTTTTCGATTTTCGCTTCATACCCCTTTGCAAACGTAAACCCAAGAAGAACTGTCAAACTCCCCTCACGCTCCCCTTCTGCCCATTTTTCTTCTCTACTATTAACTATTAGTAAATATTATTTATTACTAAGGGGTATATCCGGGTAAAATATAATGGGGGGGG
>Ga0208549_101017_pt1 | contig 10439 bp, 12 predicted proteins | sample BED_host_MetaG_FD_187135 | JGI IMG/M metagenome (GOLD analysis project Ga0208549, IMG submission 187135) | Hot spring microbial mat communities from Yellowstone National Park, Wyoming, USA - BED_host_MetaG (SPAdes) (version 2) | ecosystem: Environmental > Aquatic > Thermal springs > Hot (42-90C)... | reverse complement strand
TACATATTTGGGAAACCTGAAACTCGGTATATATTATATAGGCAATATAATGCCAGGTTTCTTATACTAATACTTATTATAACTTATAACAAACCTGTGTGATAATAAACCGTGTATACGGTACCGTACCATTATACAAAAAATATTTATTGAGGGTACCTGAGTTTTTCATATCACATTTTCATATTACCCAAGCATACCATACCATACTTTTATTATAACCGTATATACGGGGGCGTATGGTTTCATAAAAAATTTTATATAAAAAACCATGGTTTGCCATATTCAAAATATTATTAGATATAGACTACCCAACAATTACCTATAATAAAATATAACAAAACCTGGGTCCTATCTATAACCGTATATACCCACCCGTGGGGGTATTTGTTAAATATTATATAAGAAACCCTATATTTTCCAATAAACCCTTTTTAGTAATGATCAATATTTTTAATCTATTTAAAAGGCATGAGAAACCTGAGTTTTATGATACTTTAGATTTGATTAAGCAAACCCCTTTTTATAATTCTAAATGGGATAAAGATATTTATAGAGAACCTGAAGACTTTATAAAACAAATATCTTTGGACATAACAAAAACAATTAAATCTAGAATAGAATTAGATCAATGGTTATTAATTATTGGTTACCCAGGGGTTGGTAAATCATCTTTATCATTAATTCTATATAAAAATATCATGGAAAACCTGGGTTTTGATGATAAAGAAATAAAGGAAACCTGGGCTTACATAGATCTATTATTTACATCTCATAATTACAAATATAGGTTAGCATATCAATGGAATGAATTAAAAAGAAAACCTCACCCAATAATTTTAGATGATGCCCAAAATATTCTAAATATTACATTTGTAAAGAAAGCCTATGAAATTAGGAAATATAGATTAGTCCATATTATTAATACACAAATGCCAGGTTTTCTTAATAAAAAAATATTCCCGCGCATCAATTCTTTAATATATCTATGGTACTATGATGTTTCCCCAAATAATAGAAAATTGTATGATAAGGTTACTAATTATTATAAAGATTATTTAGGCGAAAAACCTGGTGAATCTAAATATATTATTACATTTGGTTATTATTTTGGTAAAGAAAAGGTAGCCCAGGTTTTGAAATTATTTAATGATTATAACATAAACAATCCTGGGAAAATAAAAATACAACCTGATACTATATTTCCTATGCTATTTATTTTACATGAGTCAAATCTATTAAGGAAAGAATTTGAAAACCTGCAAAATTTTGATTTAACCTTAAGAGATAAAATAAAAAAGTATTTTCCTTATAAAAAGAATATAGATTTATTCCTCGGGTTTTGCTATCAAATAATAAACAATGATATTAAAATAGAGGAAAAGGGTGATTACTATAACCTTAATTCTCCCATAATAATAAAATATCCTAAAAAGATAAGAAAAAACCTTTTTGCAAATATTGGCGATTCCGAGATAATAAACCCAAAATCTTTACTATTAAATGATAATTTTACCAGGTTTCGTATATATTCAATTAAAAAAGATCTTTATGACTTTATCATGAATAATAAAGATCTCTTTATGAAACGTCAGGTTCTTTATAGAGAAAATTTTATATAAAAACAAAACATTTTTATAGTACCTCTAATAATAATTATAATATAAAGGTATACGGTACCGTGTATACCATCCCGTATATAAAATATTATGATGAATCTAATAGACTCAGAATCTGAGGCGTATCAATACCAATTGGAAATAAATGAAATATGGACGCCTAATTTAGTAATAGCCAAATATAGTGCTAATTTAAATAAACCTAGAAGAATTAGTATAATAGGAAGAGATGAGGAAGATGATGAGACTGAGTATAACCAAATCTGGGGAGAATTAGTCTCTTTAAAAAGCTATCTTAATAATATATTATCAGATTCTGAGGATTGTGTTATTTTCTCATTAAATAATTTAAAAGATCTTATAAAACCTGGCGATATAATAAAAATAGAGCATCCTTACTATGAAAGACCTTATAAACTAAATGAAAATACAACCCTTTTTATATTTCATGCATATAAAGTATTATATCCAAAAATATTGGCTAAAAAAATAAAAGAGCTTATTTTTGACCCTATTAATGATACTAAAAGACCTGGGGACTTATTATTTTTTAAAATTTATACTACCTTAAGGTCTGCAGATATTTCTTTTAAAAAATTGGGAGAAGTATGGGACTTAATCTCATTTGATGACAGAGAAAGGTATTATAATGATATTAGTGCAATAAAGTATAATTTAGAGAGGGATTATTTAGAATATATTAGAAGTTACTTTATTCATCATTTCCCATTTGATAATCTTATTACTAAAGAAATGTTTGATAAAAAAACTATTCATAAGTTAATAGATAATTTAGAACCTTTGCGTATGATGAAAAAAACAAAAAAAGAAGATGGGGAAATTAAATATATTTTAGATATTAAACCGCCAAAAGGCGGGGATGTATATAAAGATTTTGAAATATTTAAAGAAAAGATAATGACAGCATTGGGAGGAGATCACCCCTTAATAAAGGCTTATCTTAATTCTATGATAAAATTTACTTAAAATGGAAATTAAATTAAAATTACACGATAATGTTTTAATCATTGGTGAGGGTTCTGCAGATAGAATGAATTTAAAAAGTGATATAGTGTTATATTTGGCAGATAAAAATTTAGAACCTCTTTTAGAAACAAAAACAACATTAAATGAATTAAAATTAGCTGGGCAAATATTTGAAATTGGTCTTTTGGAAAAATTATATAATCATTCTTTTAGTAGATATGTGCGATTAAGGGAAAAAAATTGGGAAACATTTGAAACATATAGCAAAGATCCTGTAATTAGTGCCATAGTACCAATAATTATTATAACTTTCCTTATACTGAAACAAATAAAATATAATTTAGATTTAATAGGTGGCGGGGATATATCCTTAGAAATATCTAAAAATGAATTAAATGTGGCATGGAATTTATTCAAATATATAGCTAATGGGTTACCTGCAATTAATAAAAATTTAGATAAAATAAGTGAGGATGAATTTAAGCGTGTATATGCCACTATTTCATTATTGAAATGACGGTTAATTTAATTAATGATATTGTATATATAGATGATAAAGGGAAAATTTTACATAAGTTTGGGGCTAAATTGGGTACTTTAAATGAATATATTTTCAATGCAAATAGGAAAATGCCTAAGGGTTTGAAAGATGAGGACCAGGTTTTCTATAATTTAATTATGGCTCATGTTATGGAGGAAATATTATTTAAAAAATTGGCTTTTATTGATATAGATTTAGCATATAAGTTAAGAAAAGATGAGAATATTAGGGAATCTGTAATAAGAAAATTCTATGAATTATTAGGTGGGGATCCTGGGAAATTTGCATATTTAGGCAATATTGTAAAAAAATGGACTAAAAATGAGATAATAAAATTATATTCCCAATGGAAGGCCAAAACTGGGGTTTTCTTATTATACTTTAATAGCTAAGATGGTAAAAATAATAAGGGCTCTATATAATAATAATTTAGTAGTTTTAAGGGACGAATTGGATGAGAACCCAGAATCGGATATAATATTTTACTTTTATAGAGATGCTAATGAGGGAGAAATCAACAAAATGGTAACTGCTGAGATATTAGAAAATGGAAAAACAATTATAAAAGTGAAAGATCTTTTAGAAGAGGTAAAAAAGAAAAATAAAAAGCTAATCGATGAAATAGATTTAGATTATGATAACTATATAGTATATAATTTGTTTGGCTATTTGTTATTCATCAAGATGGCATTAAGGGAATTACAAAATATAACATATAGTAAAGGATTAACTAAAATAGCTTATATTATTGCTAAAGATGCGGAAAATATAGCATATGAATTTAGCCAATATCTAATAAGTGAATGGGACTATGATAAGGGATTAGAAGAGGATGTTTTAGATATTGTAAATGATAAGAATAAATTCATTGAATATTATAAAAGAGTAAAAGAAAAGCTAAATAAGGGTAAAATAGATAGAATAGATATAGAAGAGGCTTATGATAATTTAAAAGAATCTTTTAAAAATAATTAATTTTTTGTTTGAACAACCCGGGTTTTTTGTAATAAGAATGGAAATATTTCCTTATATAATATGGTTAAATGACCTTTTAGAACCGCTAAAACATAGACATCTATATTTAATAAATTCTTTAATATCTTATATGTAGGAATATCTGATGTGTTTAAATCATATTTTTTAGAAAAGTACCTTACATAACCATCTTTTGATATTGTATTTACTATATTTTTATAATTCATCAAATATTTAGTTACATCATTTAATAATTCATCAAAATAGGATGATATTTCTATATCATCTATTTTGATTTTATTTTCTTTACCATCTGATAATATATAATTCTTAAATAATCTTATTGCTTCATTAGTGCTTAAGGTATTTAAATATTGGAAATATGCAAGGGCATGATAAGCTAAAAATTTGATTTCTATTTTAAATGGTTTTTCTTTATTTTTTATAGAATTATATTTTTCAATAAGTAAATCCTTTAAAAGCCCGGGAATATCTATTCTTAAAATACTTTCATCAATTTTTATTTTCATATTATTTATATTTACGTTAGTTGTTATAAATCTTATTTTTTTATAGCCAAAAGAAAATTAAAAAGCGGGGGCTGAGAGTACATCTTTTCCTATATCTTTTTTATATACTTTATAAACTTATAAATTTTATATATGCTTTAAAGCCCCACATTTATAATATATTTTCTTAATAATTTAAACAAAATGGACACTTAAAAAAGTTAAATTTTTGGGATATAAATTTATACATGTGTTTATAAACCCATATATACGGTACCATGGGGGTGGTATCATCTAATAAAAGTGCTTATATTTCATCATAATGTAACATTATTATTCCATTATAAATCTATATACCCATATCTCTAAAAAATTTATTAACATTTATGCCAATAATAATATATCTATTATTTTACTTTTTAAGACCATACCAAAAAATTTATAAATAAGAAACACTATATATTATATATGGGGGCTGAGAGTACATATAAGAGGGAACTTTCTTTTATAGCGGAAGAATTAGAAATGGATAAAATAGAGGCAGTATTTACTGAATTAAAGCTAATAACGGGGCTAAAAAAGGCAGAACTATATGGAAAAGCATTGGAATGGATAGCAAATAATGAAATAGCTAAAGCTAAATTTCTAGAGTATTTAATGAATGAAAAGGCAAAAACCCAAATAATGGAAATAAAAGAATAAAATGGGAGAAGAATACATATTAAAATTGGGAGACCATGGTAAAGCTGAAATAATACCAAAAGAGCAATGGGACGGCAATAAAGATAAGAATACATATAGATTCGTTCCATTGGGTCTAGGAAAGGATAGCGAGATCTTTTATGACGCAAATGATAAGCCAGTAAAAATAATAGATTACCAGGTAACATTTGGATTAATATTCGATATTAATAATGAAAAGGATCCTGGATATTTCTTTTATTTATATAAGGATGATCGGGGAAAATATTCCGGTGAGTGGGTAAGATGGGTGAGAGGTGCCTTAATGTATGAAGCAAAGAAATATTTAAAAGAAGATCATGCCTGGGAGGCTATAACAACAGCAGTAAATACAATAACAGATCCTGAAGCATTAACCGAATTCAAAAAAGTTGTAGAATCAATAGCTCTCGGAAATGTATTTGATGAATATTTAGAAGAGAGAGGCATAAAAATAGAAGAGCTTAATACTAAAAAATATTTCTACAAGATATACAAATACGCATTAAAGGGACAATTAGATTTTGATACATTTAATAATATAGTAGGTCTAGAATATTCAGATGATTGGGTTACGTTAGACTATGATACAGTATTAGATATACAATTTAGGATTGAATCGGCTTATACTAAAATGGCAAATAAAAATTAAAACCATGGATTATAAAATTATAGGAGAAAAGGATGGGGAAATTTTTTTAGAGGAAATCCCCGATGATAAAGATGAAATAAAAGAACCTGAGCCAGAGTTAAAGGAATTACAACTAATTAAAGCTAGAAAGAATATTGAAGAGGAGAACATAGAGGCAGATATAGTTATAACATATTTTGTTAAAAAGAATGGAGCAAGGGCACCAGGATACCTAGAAATAAAAGAATATAAAAATGGAAAAACAGTATATTATTCAATTAATGCGGTCAGTGCAATTAGTAAAACAGTAAATAATAGGTTAAGCCCAATATTAGGCTATTTAGGAATAAATAAAGAAGATATTTACTATTATGAAATTTATAAAGTAACTAAATCGGTTGTATACGGTAATTATATAATAAATGAATTATATAAAAATGGGTATACAATATCTATAGATCCTGAGAGTGTGGGAAACTTCTATTACAAATTATATAGAAATTTAATATATGGAGATTTACCAAAAGATCAATACCTTGAAATAACACAAATAAATAAGATTGATCCTTACGTAGAGAAGAATTTAACATTATTTTCAAATATTATTGATCGCTTAAGGCAAAAAACGGAAATAAAAGCGATAAAAAGATGAGCATAACAAAAACAAAGCAAAATTTAAGTAATTTAGGGGTTAAAGCAATATTAGCGAGTTATATAATAATAGTAGGGGAAGGTGCAGACCAAGACAAAGATATGATAGTATATATCTCAGATGAAGAATTATTCGAAAAAATCATTTTGGGAGAGGATTTTGAATTAAATAGAGAAAGTTTTCATGAAATGGAAAGTATGAAAAAAATAAAAAATTATGCACAGAGACGCATTGATAAAATATTAAATCTAATTGACAGTGATATAACAATATATAATGAAATTGAAGAGCAATACCTGAATATAATTAAAAAGTTTATTATAACAAAAGTAATACTAAAACAAATAGAAAATGACATTAACATTGTTTTAGATGAAACAATTAGCAAGATATTACAAAAAGAGAATCCTGCAATGTATATAAGACTATATTTTTATTTAACAAAACCATGGAACCTCATAGAAGCATTAAATATAAAAAGAGAGGATGAAATAGATAAGATATATCTAGTATTGCTAAAAGCATATGAAATATTAAGGGAATTAAATCCTGATGAACGTAAAAAAGTTAGCGAAATAGTTTTCAGATTAAAAAATATATTAGAATCACCTGATAAAATAGATTTAAAGATTAATAAAGACATATTGGGTTTAATAAAGATACCAACACAGATAAGGGAGCTTAAAGAAGAAAAAAGTAAATTAGAATCGGATTTAAGTATTATAGAGGAAAAATTAGAAACAAAAATGGCATTAGAAACAGAACCTGGGGAATTAGAAAAAGATCCTGAAGTAAAAGAATTAAAGGAGAGGGAAAAAGAAATAAAAAAGCAATTAAAGGAAATTGAAAATAAGATAAAAGAATCAAGGGAAGAATGGGGAAGGCTAAGATCAAATAAAGAAAATTAAATAAAATGGACAGTGATCTACCAGGTTCTGAAATGCCTGGGGCTATATTAGATTATGTAAAAGAATCAAAAGAAGAGCAAAAAATAGAAAATAAAGAAATAGATCTAAAAGAAATAAAGAAAGAAATATTTAACACAGATATATTCGCAGATAGGTATAAAAGTGGGGTTAATATAAATAGTAATGATATAAATAAAGATGAGCTGGATATAGCTATAACGTATGATAAGGAATTCTTCCAGAAATTTTACAAAGATATTGTATTAAGCATGCCTTCCAATGCACAAAAATGGTTAGAAAAAATATATACTGAAGGGAAAGGGACCTATATAGGCTCAATAACTAGCATAGAAGCAAAAGATAAAAATGAATTTTATGTTAAATTAGGGAATAATCAAAAAGTAATATACGATAAAGAAATGATAAGTAAAGATAGGGGTAAAGATATAATAGAGATAATGGACTATTTTAATAAGGCTAAATTTATTAGATTATGGTTAATATTACAGCCAGATAGCAAAAATAAAGAGATATATATTAAAGATTATGAGGATCTATCAAAAACAAATCGATTTAAAGAAAAAATAAGAGAATATAAAGAAAAATTTGGCTTAACATGGTATGAATATCTATTAAGTGCTATGGGTTATAATATATATGATTTAAATGAGAAAGAAAAAGAAACAATGGATAAATTATATATCCCACGTGTATTAAGTTTATTCCCAGTTTGGTTACCTACCGCAGATAGCTTATATAATCCTTACACGCATTTATTACAATTAACGCCACCATCAACCGGAAAGACAAAATTTTATTTATTATTGCAGGGTTATCTAAATATAGGGTATATTCAAGGGATATCATCACGTGCCAGGACTGTCTTAAATGCGGAAAAAGATTCTTTGGGAGAAATATTTTTCAGCGAATATATTATATTGGATGAAATAGATAAGGCAGAATCACAGGAATTTATAGATTTTATGAAAACAATGAGTGAGGGTTTGGATTCAGGAAGGTGGTCTGTGGAAAAGGGTAATGCAGAAAGAATAAGGGAGGTTATGAAAGGTAGAAGATTACCACGTGGCTTTATATTCCTAGGTAATATTGGAGATGAGGAAATACAAAATATAGAGCAAGTTAAGGAAGCTTCGGATATATATAAATATGATAATGCGCGTATCGCCGCAAAAAATATTTTAAAAGGTAAAGCACAGGGTAATAGTAAATATAAAAATTCCATAGATGCTTTAATAAGTAGGGTGGGTATTGTTAGTATAGTACCTGAATATTTTAATGTAAATAAAATAAAGGGAAATAGAATGTTAAACCCAATGGCAATGCATGAATTAATTAGTATCCTGCAGGAAGAAATAGATAAAATAGCTAATAATTTTGATAAGTATATAGATGCGGAAAAAATAAGGCAATTAGGACAATTTGATGATGCAAGATTAGAAGAAAATGCTAAAAAGATAGCGGTAAAAATAAGAGCATTGGAGATTGATAAATATTTAGGGGAACCTGTAGAAAAATTAGCGGTTGAAATAGTGAATGGCACATGGAAATGGCCTAAAAAAGATGAAAGATAATAATATAAAATGGTTGAAATAAAGCTATTTGATAAATTATCAATTTCAAATAAGGTAGAACCTGAAATTATAGAGTTTAACAATACAAAAATACCAAACTATAAGATAATATATAAATATAGGTCTATAGCAACATTAAAAGAATTAATAACAAATACAGATAAAAAGATTCAAAAAGAAAGTATAAAAAAGCATAATGAATTTTATATTAATATTATAGCCCACTTAATTGCATATTATATTATTAGAAAAATGAATAATATAGACCCAGAGTATTCTAAATATTTATTAGAAATGCATAAAGAATTAACAGAAAGGATATATAGAAAATTATTGGGTAGAAATGATGATAAATTTGAATATTATGGAAAGATATGGACCAATAAACAGATAGAAAAAGCTTTTATTAAATATATAGCACCCAAATTAGGAGCTTATTTCTAAAATTTTGAATATTTTTTTATTATATCTAAAAATATCATATAATTTTAATATAAGAGAGTGTGTACATTGTTAAAAGACCCTGGGGGGGTTCTATCTATATATGTTGTAGATAAAACCCTGGAGGGTTCTATACTTAACCCTGGGTATGGTTTAAGTTATACCCCTAGGAGGGTTTAGATAAACCCTCGGGAGGGAGTAATTAGACCCTCCAGAGGGGGTAATATATTAGCTATTACTCAGTGGAAACAGTAAAAAGATGAAAAACATAAAAAAGAAAGATTTAAAAGAATGAAAGAAAAATAAAATAATATTAGCGAGATAAGATAAAATACCGAAAGGGGGAGAGGGGGAGATAATATATGATCCCCCAAATCATTCTCTCATTTTCATTCTATTTCATTTCTATTCTCTCATAATTTTCTTTCTAATTTTCTTTTCCTAAATTTTCTTCTTCTTCTTCTTTATAATTTATTTAGGCACTTTTTTCATATATTCTTTTCCCAATAATACAACATGCCAAACCTGACATTTCTAAAACATGAAAACAACACATAAGAAACCACATATTCCGTGGGATCATTTCATCTCCCACGGGCTCCCCCATGTCTCACACTTATACAACCCCACCTAATTTCTCAGATATTTTAATATTCTCTTCCCTTTTTAAAAACCTTTTCATTTTATGTATGCAATATATTTGCATATACATAATTTGCTTATAACTTATAACTTATTACTTAAATATTTAGCCCAGGTTCTTTTATTAATAATTCTTATTTAGCTATTAATTCCCTACATAAAAAGATAAAATTTAAATGTAAAGAAACCAATATTTTTATATGGATGGGTACCCTTCCTATA
>Ga0208549_101016_pt1 | contig 10471 bp, 7 predicted proteins | sample BED_host_MetaG_FD_187135 | JGI IMG/M metagenome (GOLD analysis project Ga0208549, IMG submission 187135) | Hot spring microbial mat communities from Yellowstone National Park, Wyoming, USA - BED_host_MetaG (SPAdes) (version 2) | ecosystem: Environmental > Aquatic > Thermal springs > Hot (42-90C) >... | reverse complement strand
ACGAAAGCATAACTCTCTCTGCCTTGAACTATTTACAGGACAAGGGGTTGATAAGAGCAGTAAGAACAACGGACGGGGTATTTTACGAACTCACGCCTTATGCTCTCACGTATTTCAAGCCTCGCGACGTGTTTTCGAAAAGAGCAGGAGGGGCATTGCATAACGCGATGGTCGGAGAAATTTACAGAAGGTCTATCGAGAACGGTTATTGGGTTGAAGTTGACGACGGGAATAGTTTTGAAGAAAAGCCTGATCTTCTGGTTTTCATGCCTATGGAAAGCACGAGTGTAGAACGCGGAGGGCTCGTGAAGAACGTTCGCAGTTTGGAAGAATGGGGAATACCTGTCGCTTACGAGATAGAGACGCTTTCGAACTCTTCCGAGCAGATAAAGAAGAACCTATACAAGAACTTGAGCAAAGGTTACCGCGTTGTTTTTGTCGTGGAGAACGAAGAGAACGCAAAAAGGATTTGGGACATACTAGGCGAAGGGAATTATGAAGTAATAATTCTTTCATTGTCCTAAGAGGCGAGGCGCGTGAAGTTAGACAAGTGGGACGCGATCTTCGGGTTTCTCATAGCGTTTGTTGAATCTGGAGCGAAGGTTCTTACGGGCATTGCGCTTTCGGTCGGTTTTCACGAAGCGAACCCTTTCATGCAAACCCCTAAAAACGTGCTTTCAGGTCTCGCTCTTATCACGCTAGTTATTTTTGCGCTATTCTTTCTCTTAGATCCTTATCGAAAATTAGGGCTCTCAACGCTCTTAGGGGTTGTTAATGCAGACTTTGTGCACGATCTTTTGCTTTTGCTTCACTTCAACGAATACACGACGTTCGCTTTTTCCGTAATTTCAGCAATTTTTCCCCTCTTTCTTACTTCTTTCGTTTTGCTTTTTGAAAGAGACCCACGGAAAGAAGAACTTAAAAAACGGCGCAATTGGAAAATGTTCAACGTTTAGAAACCTTTTTTCTCAAGCGCTCTTTGAACTTAAGCTACTCTCTTTTGCTCAAAAATGCTTAGAGAGAAGACCCCCTCTCCCTAGCGGTTCTCTCCCCTTTCATGAAAAGTGCATAACGTAATCTAAGCGAAAAAACGAAACCAAAAAATTTTACTAAAAATATTCCACTAAATTTTACGAAAATTTTACTGTTTATGAACGTTTTTCTGTTTTTGAACCTTCTTTAGATCTTCGTATATAACAGCTTTTTTCTCGTTCTCATATGTCTTTACGGAATACTCTCTACCATTCGCTTCAAATTTTTTTGGTAATTTCTTTGCAAGTTCTAGGTCTATAAATGCATATTTGAGATCCCCATTCTTCTTCGCAGTTCTGAACGTTAGAGAGTTCAAAAGACTTTCGATATTCACGCGTTTTTCGTTACTCATGTTCTGCTTTTCCGTTCCGAAATGATTTTCTTTCTCACGCCTATATTCTAGGAATACAGTAATTCTTTCTTCTTTTTCATAATCTGGCATTCTTTCCTTGATCGTTTTCATGTCGTCTATGAGCCCATTTAAGAGTGGGTCGATTTCCTTTTCCTTTTGATCTTCCTTTTTTGCGGTCTCTTTTTCTTCTGTCATTGCAAAAGAACGTGGAAATTTGCTTTAAAAACCCAAAAACGCTCCAAAACTTAAGATCTTACCTTTAGTAACCAAACGTCCGAACGTTTGCATGTAAGATCTTTCTGGATGGATATTCCTTTCAAAAAACGACGAATAAAAGCGCGCTTCGGGGGGGAACAAATCGAGAAGGGGTAAGATCCTTTATAAGCGTTTTCCGTGCAAAGAAAAACAACACATAACGAAACAAAAGATCTTTACATCTTTACAAAGAGAGCGACGTTCTTACGCTCGCGGACGCGTTCTCTGACATTGCAATAGCACTTGTTTAAAATATAGGGTGGTGCTGATGGATCTCAAAGAGCGCATGGAGAAGGCGGTGAAGGCGAACGATCACGAATCGCCCAGGCGAGCTGGTGCCGATCCTCATATCGAAAGCCGGATATCGTCAAGCGCTTTGTGAAAGGTTTAATTATAAATGAGCTCCTAGGAAGCCGTTGCGTTGGTTGATCTCCTGAGAACGTTAGCTTCAATTAATTCAAATAATATATTTCCCATCTGCTCAATTTTTTCTCTGACATCCTGAGGGGCCATTTCAACGCACTCAGGCACGATTTCAGGCTTCAGTTTCCCGTACTCCGTGCACGAAATGGTTTCCCCATTTTTATCTTTATATGATAGTTTCATCCCAAGCCCCTTTAGGAAGCCCTCGAGCTCGCATTTTTCAGATTTTTTCTTGCAATTATTGTCTTTATCTATACATTTATTACAGTTTTCCAGCAGGACGCTTTTCAAGACACTATCATCGTTGCAGTCGAGTTGTTCAGGGACGCTATCGCCGTCCAGCAGAAGAACGTATCTATATCTACTTAACTTACCCGACTCATTTAATTCATTTAACTTACTAGGCGTTAGAACCAATAGTTCCTTGCATTTACATGCGTTGTATAGCGGATGATCCTTACTTTCATCCTCCTTCTTATATAATAACACTTCGCAAAGGGTGTCAAAGTCAAGGACCGCTACGTAGGGTATATCCAGATATCTCAGGACTCTATCATACACAGTGAGGTTATTCTTACCGTTCATCCCTACCAGCTCAATATTGCTCCTAAGCAAATCGTTCCACTTCTCCGAGTTATTCGAGAGGCGCAGTACCTCCCTCAGGAACGCGTGGTCAGCGGGTCCCTCGCAGAGCACCACCCCTCTGGCGAAAAGGACTCTGGGGTCCACTACCCTGAGGTCCTTGACAAAGGTGACTTTGGGATCTATCCTGCCTTTATACTCCTTATCGAGCTTCTCGTGATGCTCATCATACAGAGACGGCGAGAGGCGTTGGATCCCCGAGGCGCCATCGCCTTCGTTTATATCCACCCTGATTATCGAGAGATCCGATATGTCAGACAGACCTTCTTCCGCGGGGTTCTTCTCGGAGGCGCCGACGTCCGCTTCCATGAATATTTTAGCGACTACGGGCGAGTGCGTTATCACTACGATCTGATTGCGCCCGAGCTCTTTGGAGCAGTTGCCGTGTCCTAGGAGATCCATGAGGAACTGGGAGAGCAGCGTCGGATGCATGTTGCTCGCGGGCTCGTCCAAGAACACCACTGACCCCGGGCGCCCAATTAACGCCGTTAGCAAGGAGAGGAGTTCCCTGAGGCCCTGCGCCGCCATGTCGAGCGGGGTCGCCATCTCCCTCCCACCCACTTTCTCCCTCAGATAGATCCTAGGATATTGTAATTTCACTGTGACGTTTTGCAAACTTGCAGAGAGTTCGTTAATGAGTCTCTCCACAAGTGTGGACTCGGTCTCGGGCTGAAGCAGAGCCGGACGAGGCCGCAGCCGCGCTTCAAACTGCTCCAAGGTGACCTCAACATCCATAATATTATGAAAATATTTAGAGAAGCAATCTGATATCTTCTGGAAGCGCTGCCTTTCTCCGGGATCGCTCGAAAGACAAAGGTGCGCCAGGAACGGCTCCACATTCCTCAGGTAGGCGTCGAGCGACGCACTGTTCGCGCCCACCTCATTTAGTATTTTATTAATCAAATCCTCATCCATCACCAGGTCAGAGCTATGAAAGCTCCCATTTAGGGCCGCCAACTTGCTGACGCCTGAGAGCGGCTTCTCGGAGCCCGCGAAGAGCAGCCCGCCTAGGATGATCCTAAGCAGTAGGTAGACCATCCCATATTCTATATTCGAGCCTGGTTGCGAGATGTTCGCCATTTCAAATATCTTCGAGATAGACGATTGTATCTCCTCCTTATTTATCTTATCAGGAACAACATTGTCAGAAACGACGAAGCGCTCCCCCATGCAGGAGCGCATGGCATCTTTGAGCGCTTTATCGCGCTCTACGCCGCCAGAGGCCTTAAGGGTATCCAGAAGTTTCTCCAATAGCTCCTTCTTATTGCAGGCGGCATTTACCCCTGGAGGCACCCAACGCTTGGCCGGAAGTTCCTGCCAAGAGTCAGGATCGTAATAAGCTAATGCATAGTCATTCCTGCTACTGTAGAATTCGAAGCCCTCGCTGAGAAGCAGCCTCAAGTGTAGAGCCGGGAATGCCAGCTCATGATATCTATACATCGTGTGCTTGAAAGATCGACATGCTGCTTCCTGGCCCATGACATGGATATGCGCGCGTTTGGCAGAAGCTCCTTCAGCTCACTCTCGTGCTCCCCGAACTCGTACAGCTGCGCGATATACCTAACATTCCCAATTCCAGCCCCACCAACACGGTAATAGCGGAGCAGGTTGTATGCGGCCTCAACCTCCTCCTTTGAAAGCGTCACATCGAGATCTATACCAGCTAACGGCTTGCTCGGATCGTGTAGGTAGTCGATAACATTGGCCGGCTGGATCTCCTCAAGGTCGACCGCTGCCCTCATGAGGCGCAGCGCCCTGATTATGTTCGTCTTCCCGGAGCCGTTCGAGCCGACGATCAGAGTCCTCCTCCCCAGCTCTATCCAGCCCGAGTCCTCGTAAGTCAGGAGGTTGCGGATCCTCAGTTTCTTTATCTGGGGCATAAACTTTGATGTGCGCCCATACTAAAAAGGTTTGTGTGACGAGCTTGAGGTGCACACAGTTTCTACACATTTGGCGCCCGGCCTGCCTCTGGGGTCAATGAAAAATATCGCAAAAACAATAGCCTAGCGTGCACCCCCTCATGCGATTATTATGCCAAGCCTGTTGACGAAGTTCGCTAACGAGGGAGCTATAGAATTCTTTTAATCCACCTCACGATATCCTTACACGACCGATAATGTCTTGGCTAGAGACCATAGCAACAGTAATCTACAGCATTATTGGCGGATTGATGATCACACTGCTTGCAGCATATTTAGCGCGCCGCACTTTGGTTGCATCCTCACGGGAAGCTTTAATGTTTGTGCTAAAGGACTATGATAACACCTTCTCAGAACTGCTTGATGAAACTAAAAAATACATTAAATTTGTATGTCTTTGCAGTATATAGCAGGGCTTGCCACGATATTGATATTATTCTCGATTCCACGTGCATTGCCAGCGTTCATGATGAGCGCTACGACTTTTATAGTAGTTCTTATCGTGTTTGGCCAGATGTTTGCACCGACTATAATATATTTGAGAAAGCCTTTGAGAAAGCCCAGGAGATTAATTAAATCTGCACCTGATGGTATTATTAATAATGCAAGTGTAGCTGCATTTACGGTCGTTCTAGCATCTCTGCTATTATTATCAAAGCTGATTAATGCTAAGCTTCCGTGGCAGAGTGATTTAGCAACAATAGTACCGTTAATGGTGGCGTGGTATTCGTAGCGTATTCCCAGACAATTTTAGCTTTTATTTTTAAATATCTTGATTATTTTGAATTTGAAAATGATGAAACGATACCGCGGGATCTTGAGCTGGCCAACATATGGTTATCAGATCCAAATATTCGGAGAGGAGATAGCGCTTATCCGTGCCGGCCAGCCCGTACTGCGAGAGCTCGGAACTTGAGATCCGGAAGTCCTGGAGTTTCCGCTTCTACAACGTCACGGGGTACAGGTGCAGGATTGCGACGTGATCTTCAACCACTATGCTAACACGTCAGGAAAGGAGAAGCCTGAGTTTTACATCATGGCGAGGCAGCGCTAGAGCTACAGATCGTAAAGGGTCCTGAAGGCGGATATCGCCCTCATCCCGTGCGACATTATGGCGCCGTGCCAGAATGCGGCCTCGAAGTCATCAATATTCCTTATGATGTCCGCCGTTCTGGCACGATCCTTAGCATACGGGAGCACCCTGATCGAGATATAAGCCCGGGCTATTTTGTCTATGTTCGAGAGCCTAGCCGGGATCCTGCACTCCCCGACGACCGCCCTGACGAGGTCCCAGTGCCTCGCGCTGGCTGTTGCCAGCACTACACTGCCGCCGTCCCCGGCGTAAGCGAGGAGGATCCTGTCGCCCCTCCTCAGAATAACGTAAGATCCTACGCTTCCCTCTTGACGCTGATCTGCCATTTGAAATCGCTTTCCTGAGAGACGGGGCCTAGTATCTGCCTCACAAGCTTAATTTTGTTCTCGTCGAGCTTCACTTTCACGTTGAGCGCCTTCGCGCTCACGGAGACCGAGCACTTCCTATCCCTGAGCAGAACATCCAGAGCCCCTATTGCGTCGGCGAGAGGCTTATGGAAATCCTCTATCTTCGACTTGAAGCGCAGATCGCCCTCGAGGGATCCGTCCTCGGATCTCACCTGCACGTGGCCCTCGGCCGATCCGCCGCTCAGTCCCAGAGCGCTCTTCAGCTGTTGGAATACGTTGCGCACCAGCTTGATGTTAGACCCCTCCGCGGAGAAATCTATAATGTAGGCGTCAATAGCCCTCTCTAGCTCCTCCACCGAGTCCAGCAACTCGATGGTGGGCTCTTGGATCGTTGACACGGGCTTGGGCTCACGCGGTTTGACGCTCTCTAGCAGATCCTTCAGCCTCTTCAGGTATGAATCGACGTCCTGCTTGATCTTCTCCGCCAGGATTATTCTTGATGTTTCCACCAGCTTAAACTCGAACGAATACTTGTCCTCAAACTCCCTGAGGGCCTTCTCGAGCTCCTCACTTGAGCGGGCGAGCGACCTGGCATCGTCGATCACGCTCGCTTCCTCGCCGAGCAACCCCCTGCCTATGACGTATGCTCCCTTAGTCGTCATCACGACTATCTTGCCATCATTCACGAGCTGCTTGAGCGGCTTCCCCAAGACGTCCTGATTCTGCTCACCGACGAACGGGAGCGACGTGTCGTTTAGCATTTCCTCGAGCATCTTCCCGAAATCCATCTCGCCACTGCTCTCGAGCCTGCGTTTCAAGAAGTTGTCCCATAGGAGGTCGACCGGGATCTCGGGGACCAGCTTGCCCCTACCTCTCAACTCCTTCTCCAGGGCCTCAGCCAGGAGACCCAAGTCCTTCTGGCTACCCTCGGGCTTAACCTCGAGATCGAATGACGATAAGCCGTCGCGACTCGGATAGTACACTTTGCTGTACGCCTTGATCAGTAATATCATAATTTCGCGCTGATACTTGTTCAGTTTCTCCTCAATTTCCTTGACGTGCCCCTTGAATTCTTCCCTGTCCTTGAGGAGTTCGCAGGCCTTCACGTATCTGGCCTTATCGATCGCGTCGTTAAGCTGCTCGCCCGGCACGATGAACACCTTGGTGTTCCTGTGCTTCATTGCTTGGAAGGTTTTGTCTGGGTCCGCGCCCCTCCACATGATGTGGATCATCAGTTTCCCGTCGTCGACCGGATCCTCCCGCACGACGCAGCCCATGATCCTGATTTTGTCCTTTAACGCCTTGCAAATCTTATTTAGGGCATCGTTGATGATGTCTTCGGCCTCCTCAGGGGTTACGGCACTCGCCTGGTCCGCCACAGCCTTGTTCAGGTTCGGCTCCACGGAGAACCAGTAGCGCCCCCTCTCATCGCTGTATATGTACCACAGGTTGTCCGTCATGTCTTTTAGGTAGTTAGCCACGACGTCCGGCTCGTGTACCTCGGGAGTCGCGTAGGAGAGCGCCACTTCCTGTTGGGTTGGGGCCACGTCCCTGATGTCCTCCCTGCCAATCAGCGAGTAGAGGAAGATCGCGCGAGCCACTGCAAGCTGCTCCTTCCCGAGTCGCTGCGCCCTCGCGTCCCCGTGCGGGTTCTCGATGTCGCTCTCCACAACGATCTTCAGGGAGCTCCTACCCAACTTGTTAGTGAGGAGCTCCTTCACCTCCGGATCCCTGAGGGGTACATGCTTCGGCATCACGTAGTAAGCATCCTCCAGCTTCTCGCTCCAGACGTGCCTTAACGTGCGAGCCATCAGGGCCAGGGCGCCGCGCGTCCTCTGGAATCCTGGGATGGTGGACACCCTGTCGTAGAGCACGTCCATGAGCTCCGGATGTACGGGATAGTATTCGATGAGCCTGTTTTGATAGTTGGGCTCGATGACCTTCGACGGGAACTTGGAGACCCTGTCCCTGTAGTACTTGATGAACTCCATCGCGATCTCCCTGGCTTGATCATCTCCTGCATCTGGGTTCGAGAGCAACCTCCTCCTGAGGACCTTCGGAACCTCGTCCTTCTCCACGGGTACCATGCCCAAGTTCTTCCTCCCGAGGACCATGGCCACCTGGTCCAGTTGCTCCAGTACCTCCTCATCGTAGGGGGGTTTGGACAAGGAACGGGAGGCCTCTTCGGGGAACGCCACTATGAGCACATCGCGCGGTCCGAGTGCCGCTGTCAGCTGTCTGAAGAACGCCACGACTTGGCTATACATACGGCGCCTCTCGTCGCCGTTCCGTTCGCCCTCTATGGACCGAAGGAGCTCCCCCACCTCATCGATGAGGATAACTTTCGGCTCGCCCTTCCCGATAATATCCTCGATGTCCCGCTTCATTGGGGAGCGGTATTCCGCGTCAAGGTCTTTCACCAGATCCCAGGCGCCGAGCTGCCTCCCCAGCTCCCCCCAGAGGGTCCTAGGGGATGAGAGTATGCGCAGCGCGTTGCAGTCTATCGCGACCACCGTGGCCCTAGGCACCCCCTGGGCTTCACCTAAGATGCCCCTCAACCAACTCACCTTCCCGACGTAGCTGAGCCTGAACAGGTGGTAGACCGCAAGGAGGGCGTGGGTCTTGCCGCCTCCGAACCCCGAGCGGAGGATGTACGTGCCCTCCACCTTCTGGCCCTGGACACGCCCCACCACATTCTGCAGAAGGCCCTTCACCGCTTCTGTTGGGTACGTCCTGGAGAGGAACTCCACGGGGTCCAGGTAGTACTTCGGGACCCCCTCCCTCCTTCCTTCGAGTGCGTCCAGGACGTGGCTGAGCTCTATCCCTAGGTCCTCGTATCTGAGTTCACCCCTTTCAACGTCGGGGGCGAGACTGTAGACCTCCCACACCCTTTTCATTTCTCACTATCCTCCATATAGGTATCGAGAATGCCGCCTTTTTTAATTATTCCTCCGCGGCCGAGCGCGTCCAGGAGCTTCTTGGCCTCTTTACTTTCTGCATCGTCCTCGGCGGAGCTCTGCGCTATCGCCTCCAGGACCCTCTCCACGTCCTCCCGGGTGAACCCCGAGAAGTTATTCCTGCTCAAGAACGAGTTGAGGCGGTCCAGCCCTCCCCTCTCGAACTCATGGAGCGCCGCGTGCACGGCGTCTATAATTCTCGTGAGCTCCTTCGACCTGACCATCGCCTCCCCCCTATCCTTGTACGTGCGGATCCTCATGACCTTATCCTTGGCGCCTGCTGCCTTTTCTGCGAGCCCCGCCTTGATTATGTCGGCTTGGAACGCCCTCTGGAGGTTCAGGAGTTCATCTGAAGGTAGCATTATAGAGAGCTCGGATCCGGCCCTGCGATAATATTCTCTGACGGTTCTCGCGTAGACGTAGAGCCCGGTCTCAGGGTCCGCCCTGCTTAGCTTCAGCACGTCGCCCACGACAGCCTTCGGCAGTTCCTTCTTCACGAGCTCCACAGCGCTCCTAGCGCCATCGCCTCCCCCCATGCTCCGTATCTCCGAGTACTGCGTAAGCTCCCTTAAGGCTGCCCCGTACGCCGCTATCAAGAGGTCGGCGCCCCTGTATCCGCGGTCCCACGCCTTCTCCACTGCCTCTCTGATCTCATCCCGAATCCTGTCTATGATAGTCTCCAAGTAGACGGTCGGCGCGCCCTCGGGCCTGGGCCTGCAAGCCAGGACTATTGAGGACTCCATCGAGAACTTACCCCTCGACGTGACGCTCTCGCTTGACTCCGTGCGCAGGGGCGTCGCCGACTCCACGTGGAAGCCGGCGCCGGACAGTGCCTCCACGATGTGCGTCCACGCTTCGACGCTTGAGTGGGCGAAAAATAGCACCAGCAACCCGTCGTTGCTAAGGATCCTCCTGAGCCCCCTAAGGGCCACATCCAGGTTCACTGAGAAGGTGCGCTCGTCCCTGTAACCGCCGACACTAAGCTCCTCATCCGATCTGTCCCTCCATAATGTGTAGAACTGGAACTGCTCGGGGAAGGCGCCGCGGAGGACCCTCTTGAGCCAGACGTAGTAGAAGTCGCTGAGCTCCGCGTAGGGGACGTCGTCGTAGTAAGGGGGATCCGTCACCACGAGTTTCACGGAGCCGTCGGAGAATGTAGGTGTGAGGTGAAGCGCGGAGCCGAAGATGACCCTCAGCTCCGCCTGGCTCTGCCCTAACTTCTCAATTGCATAGGCCGCGCCGTCCAGGAGGTCGCCGAAAGCCCCCCAGAGGGAGCCGGAGAAGTTCGCGAATGGGTTCACCTCGACGTAGTTCCATGTGAACGCGATCCCCCTGAAGGATAGGGTATGGCCTACCTGCTCATTTAAGGAAAGCCAGGTCGTGAAGGATGAGTTGCGATCGGCATGCTTGATGAGCAAGATGGAGAGGATTCCGGAGACAGCGGATGCGCG
>Ga0208549_101014_pt1 | contig 10482 bp, 5 predicted proteins | sample BED_host_MetaG_FD_187135 | JGI IMG/M metagenome (GOLD analysis project Ga0208549, IMG submission 187135) | Hot spring microbial mat communities from Yellowstone National Park, Wyoming, USA - BED_host_MetaG (SPAdes) (version 2) | ecosystem: Environmental > Aquatic > Thermal springs > Hot (42-90C) >... | reverse complement strand
TTGTAGTTCACTCTGTTCGCTCGACGTGTTTCAAACCCTCAAAGGATCGCTACAAACCCATCCCAACCTTTCCCATACGATCTTGTGCAGAATATTTGTTTCAAACCCTCAAAGGATCGCTACAAACTTCACTCTCAGATAAATAAAATTCGATTATGACTTCTTGTTTCAAACCCTCAAAGGATCGCTACAAACTCCATAGTGTGAGGTCGTTATTCTCATGGAAAGCAGCAGTTTCAAACCCTCAAAGGATCGCTACAAACCGTTCCTTGGCATATTATATCCTTAGCAGGATTAAAGTTTCAAACCCTCAAAGGATCGCTACAAACCTCTCTACTCGTTTTGATGCTATTTTGAATATCGTTGGTTTCAAACCCTCAAAGGATCGCTACAAACTACAATATGCACCAGGAATTGTGGTTTGTCCATTAGTTTCAAACCCTCAAAGGATCGCTACAAACATACAAGGTTCAGCCATACGCCCCTAGCGTCGCATGTTTCAAACCCTCAAAGGATCGCTACAAACCAATGTCGAAATCGACCGTGATAGCCACAGAGAGTATGTTTCAAACCCTCAAAGGATCGCTACAAACGAAATATTGTAAATGGCCAGCTCTTCAAAGTAGGGAAAGGTTTCAAACCCTCAAAGGATCGCTACAAACCAGTTATCATACAAGCTGAATATAGGGGTGTATATTGTTTCAAACCCTCAAAGGATCGCTACAAACCGTCTCTATTGATTGCACAAAAAGGAATTCCTCTCACTGGTATATTGTTTCAAACCCTCAAAGGATCGCTACAAACCTTTTATGCCATTTCCTTTCTATTATCCCCTTCTTAGCGTTTCAAACCCTCAAAGGATCGCTACAAACCTCCGGACCTGGGTCATCTTCGGCCCGATGGAGTCCGGGTTTCAAACCCTCAAAGGATCGCTACAAACTCGTACCACCGTTCGCCGACAACGTCAACGGCCCTCCGGTTTCAAACCCTCAAAGGATCGCTACAAACTACAGTTTTGCCGAAAGTCATCGAGATCCCTTCGTTGTTTCAAACCCTCAAAGGATCGCTACAAACACTGGGGATCTGGCTAGGAAAAGTGGAGGAGAGAACGATGTTTCAAACCCTCAAAGGATCGCTACAAACTGTGTGGCTAAATTAGTTACTGCGTTTTTTACGTCATGTTTCAAACCCTCAAAGGATCGCTACAAACGTCTTGGCGCTATCTTGAATCCTCTGGTAATTACGAGTTTCAAACCCTCAAAGGATCGCTACAAACTCTGAAAGCATATCATTTTATAGATGAGAGATTAGCGTGTTTCAAACCCTCAAAGGATCGCTACAAACAATTACATATATACTGACACAAAGAAAGCATGAAATGTTTCAAACCCTCAAAGGATCGCTACAAACTTTCATAATAAATTCTTCTTAATAGGAATAATTGTAAGTTTCAAACCCTCAAAGGATCGCTACAAACAAAGTGTATTGTTCGCAATTTCTTCAGCTATATCATAGTTTCAAACCCTCAAAGGATCGCTACAAACACTGTTGTTTAGCCTCTTCCTCTTCAGCCTTCTTCCGTTTCAAACCCTCAAAGGATCGCTACAAACAGCCTGACTCATACGATAGAACTAACGTGTGAGAAGGTTTCAAACCCTCAAAGGATCGCTACAAACCCATAATGTAATTTCTGTTCTTCTTCACTTAATCTCGTGTTTCAAACCCTCAAAGGATCGCTACAAACCCATAAAAAAGACAGATTTGATAAAATTTGAGGTTTTGCGTTTCAAACCCTCAAAGGATCGCTACAAACGCGGCGGAGGAAGGGCCTAACGTTGCAAGGCATAGGGCGTTTCAAACCCTCAAAGGATCGCTACAAACGTATAGGTCCAGATGAAGAAAATAGTGATTTTGGGAGGGTTTCAAACCCTCAAAGGATCGCTACAAACCTTACTGCTGTCCAACCAGATGGAAGAGTTGTACCCGGTTTCAAACCCTCAAAGGATCGCTACAAACATTAATTGTATTTGCTAAACCGACAGTCGTTAAAGTTTCAAACCCTCAAAGGATCGCTACAAACAGATCTCAAAAGAGGGGGTTGAAGACGACTAGTGAGAGTTTCAAACCCTCAAAGGATCGCTACAAACTCCCTTTAGCGTCTTTCCATATCTGACGGCCCACACTACCTGTTTCAAACCCTCAAAGGATCGCTACAAACACTTTGGAATGGCTGTTGTTTTCCTTCCCCGAAAGTAGTTTCAAACCCTCAAAGGATCGCTACAAACACAACTGATGAGACATTATACGGTATCATACCAAAAAGGTTTCAAACCCTCAAAGGATCGCTACAAACTGTAATGGGGTTGGCAAAACTGAAGAAACACCGGCATGTTTCAAACCCTCAAAGGATCGCTACAAACGCATGTGGCATTGGGGCAACGTTGAATTTTCATTCTTGTTTCAAACCCTCAAAGGATCGCTACAAACGTGCTAGCAGTGCCTATGTGGACGTTACGAGTTACAAGTTTCAAACCCTCAAAGGATCGCTACAAACGGGGTGAGAAGTTTGGAAGTTACACAGCTGCTTATCCCGTTTCAAACCCTCAAAGGATCGCTACAAACAGCCTCCTGCGGGTACTGAGCCTCCTGCCGATGGAGTTTCAAACCCTCAAAGGATCGCTACAAACAGATATTCTCTTACTTTTTGCTCTCTAAATTGGTTATGTTTCAAACCCTCAAAGGATCGCTACAAACTTGATAAAACTTGCATTGATGCTTATGAAGACCTTTTTGTTTCAAACCCTCAAAGGATCGCTACAAACTGAAGCAGAGGTTGGAACAAAATTACGCTATTATGGTTTCAAACCCTCAAAGGATCGCTACAAACCGTAAATTTCGCACTAAAGTTAAAAAATACAAATTTAGTTTCAAACCCTCAAAGGATCGCTACAAACTGGGAAAGGCAGAAGAATACGCAATAGATTTCGTGGGTTTCAAACCCTCAAAGGATCGCTACAAACGAATACTACAATTTTGATGTTTCGGTTACACCAGGGTGTTTCAAACCCTCAAAGGATCGCTACAAACTCTCATTTTTTCGTTTTAAATATGTCTCCCGTTATGAAAGTTTCAAACCCTCAAAGGATCGCTACAAACCTAGCCACATCAATTCAAGGAGTAATATTTCTCTTATGTTTCAAACCCTCAAAGGATCGCTACAAACACATCGTCTTCACTTACTATGTATGTGCTAGTAGGTTTCAAACCCTCAAAGGATCGCTACAAACATACGTCCCCGTCCCTGTCCCTTGGCCCGTCCGTATGTTTCAAACCCTCAAAGGATCGCTACAAACCGGAGTGATCGGATCCTTCCTACCCGTCTTCGTAATCAGTTTCAAACCCTCAAAGGATCGCTACAAACTGTAAAAATGTCTAGGAGCATGTGAGAAGGGCCTACTAGTTTCAAACCCTCAAAGGATCGCTACAAACTTTAGGTAATTTACAGTTAGTTGGACAGGGCCAAAGTGTTTCAAACCCTCAAAGGATCGCTACAAACACAACGAATTTTTATTTAACGCTCTACTCTATCTTATGTTTCAAACCCTCAAAGGATCGCTACAAACGCCTAAGTAAAAAGTCGTAAAATTGAAAGTAAAGTGGTTTCAAACCCTCAAAGGATCGCTACAAACAATAGAATCGCCTAACGAAGTATCAGTACACCCTGAAGTTTCAAACCCTCAAAGGATCGCTACAAACCTAGATTTCCCTGCCCCTCTCGTGCATACGATCACTGGTTTCAAACCCTCAAAGGATCGCTACAAACCACTAACTTGCTTTTGAGATAGTCCTGTCAGCTGTCGTTTCAAACCCTCAAAGGATCGCTACAAACCTCCAAACCCGATCGAACATGCATTGGGACATGTAGCAGTTTCAAACCCTCAAAGGATCGCTACAAACTCACTGTCATTTGCGATTTTACCTTATCCTTTTCATGTTTCAAACCCTCAAAGGATCGCTACAAACCTACTATATTTAATTGATAAAAAGAGATAAGTTTAGTTTCAAACCCTCAAAGGATCGCTACAAACCGAATTGCCTTTTCCATCACATCGTCGAGGTTATTCTGTTTCAAACCCTCAAAGGATCGCTACAAACAAGAGGGGGAGGCTGAGGAGTGATGCAGGAGCTCTTGTTTCAAACCCTCAAAGGATCGCTACAAACAATAGTTAATATATTTGAATACGCTATAAGTTAGATAGTTTCAAACCCTCAAAGGATCGCTACAAACAAATAGTAATTGACGAATTAGCGGGAATTGAAGTTGGGTTTCAAACCCTCAAAGGATCGCTACAAACACTCACCCCAGGCCCAATATTATTCCGCCCTCCAGGTTTCAAACCCTCAAAGGATCGCTACAAACTGTTTTTTGGGCTAAGTGCAAAAAAGGCGTTCGAAGGTTTCAAACCCTCAAAGGATCGCTACAAACGGATAGGGAGGCGACATGTCCCGTTCTATGCAGCTTTGTTTCAAACCCTCAAAGGATCGCTACAAACTATTTACTATCATTGGGCTTACTCCTTGCTTTATGTTTCAAACCCTCAAAGGATCGCTACAAACCTACTTCGTCTGGCACCCTGTACTTTCCTTTTCGGGTTTCAAACCCTCAAAGGATCGCTACAAACAGAACTTGGATTGATGGCATATACTAACTGCTCGATGTTTCAAACCCTCAAAGGATCGCTACAAACAAGTGCCGTGTTCAGAGTTATACCTTTCGATCTGCTGTTTCAAACCCTCAAAGGATCGCTACAAACTCATGTTCTCACACTATATATCACATACCCACTTTTTGTTTCAAACCCTCAAAGGATCGCTACAAACTCACGGGAACTTTTCCGACTTTAAAGAGCTGTCCATTTAGTTTCAAACCCTCAAAGGATCGCTACAAACACCTCCATTTGACGACGATGGCTAGGGAGGGAAACGAGGTTTCAAACCCTCAAAGGATCGCTACAAACGATGGCACCCTTATTGGGACCTAAAGGGTATGTCTCGACGTTTCAAACCCTCAAAGGATCGCTACAAACTTCCCTTAGTTCCCTTATTGGCTTTTGGTTCTTTCTGTTTCAAACCCTCAAAGGATCGCTACAAACCCTGGAAAGAGAAGGAAAAGTAGTGAGCAGGGAATATGGTTTCAAACCCTCAAAGGATCGCTACAAACTCTTTACAATGTATCAGGACAAGGGTGGGGAATATAGTTTCAAACCCTCAAAGGATCGCTACAAACCGTAATCTACGTACCTTAACAGGTCATTATCATGATAGTTTCAAACCCTCAAAGGATCGCTACAAACGAATTCATCCAGACTATTTAGAGCTTGAGAACGGAGCTTGTTTCAAACCCTCAAAGGATCGCTACAAACTGAACTACCCCGCCCTAACGGACGGGGCTTCCTGCTTTTGTTTCAAACCCTCAAAGGATCGCTACAAACACGTTGGTGGGGTATTACGCCTCACCGACGGCGAGGTGTTTCAAACCCTCAAAGGATCGCTACAAACCTCCTTTCTAAGCTGTTTTGCTTTTTCCCGCTTTGCGTTTCAAACCCTCAAAGGATCGCTACAAACCTTTTTTTTCTTCTTCTCCTGCTCTTCTTGACTCATGTTTCAAACCCTCAAAGGATCGCTACAAACTCCGGCACCGCCGGCACCACCTGCACCGCCACTACCTAGTTTCAAACCCTCAAAGGATCGCTACAAACAATATACATGTTTATCATCTCCTAGGATTTTAGCTTTGTTTCAAACCCTCAAAGGATCGCTACAAACACTCTCGCCTGAAACGAGGCGAGAGCTACAGTCACTAGTTTCAAACCCTCAAAGGATCGCTACAAACATCAACGCCAGGACGATGAACGATCCTCATTTCGAAGGTTTCAAACCCTCAAAGGATCGCTACAAACGGCGTGTAGATTGTCACCCCTTCGCCCTCCACCGTGAGTTTCAAACCCTCAAAGGATCGCTACAAACACGAACTTCTTATACAATATTTGGAGCTCAGATCCTGTGTTTCAAACCCTCAAAGGATCGCTACAAACGAACACTCTTCTACGTGCATCGGAATTTCTTCTTTTTGTTTCAAACCCTCAAAGGATCGCTACAAACTGGGAGAAAGTAGCAGCGCGAAAAAGTACTTAGGCGGTGGTTTCAAACCCTCAAAGGATCGCTACAAACGCAGAGAGCGGACTCAGGGTAGGAGAGGTATACTCACTGGTTTCAAACCCTCAAAGGATCGCTACAAACGAGGGGAAGTTATGACGGCTAAAGTAGTCACTATCCAGTTTCAAACCCTCAAAGGATCGCTACAAACAAACCAGACCGAAGTCCCCGAAGATGAAGACAGAAGGTTTCAAACCCTCAAAGGATCGCTACAAACACCACCTGCGGTGTCGTCTACCTCCTTCACGTTCCGTTTCAAACCCTCAAAGGATCGCTACAAACCGCCGTCAATCACGGCCTCAACAGGAGTGAGGCCAGTTTCAAACCCTCAAAGGATCGCTACAAACTCGTAAGAAGGAAGGAGAGTGACTCCCTTCTTTAGCGAGTTTCAAACCCTCAAAGGATCGCTACAAACTACTTTCGCAATGAGGAGTTTAGGCACATACACAGCTGTTTCAAACCCTCAAAGGATCGCTACAAACACCTACGGCAGAACACCGTACTCGAGGAGCCGGGTCATGGTTTCAAACCCTCAAAGGATCGCTACAAACCTAGGTCTGAGTCCTTCCTTCCCTGAAGTAGCTGTTGTTTCAAACCCTCAAAGGATCGCTACAAACCTCCCCCATCCCATTATTTATTTAGATGGGTGAGGTATTGTTTCAAACCCTCAAAGGATCGCTACAAACAACATGATGGTGGTAGTGGACTTCTATCAAATGGAAGGGTTTCAAACCCTCAAAGGATCGCTACAAACAGAAAGCGAAGAGGGACATGGAAGAAATACGTTTTCTGTTTCAAACCCTCAAAGGATCGCTACAAACATATTAGATCTTGACGGGACGTTATTCGATATTTCGTGTTTCAAACCCTCAAAGGATCGCTACAAACTATTATAAATTTACGTTTATCTTTTGTCTGTATTAGTTTCAAACCCTCAAAGGATCGCTACAAACCGGAACAGTATCCCATATTCATCTCAATTATCTACTAGTTTCAAACCCTCAAAGGATCGCTACAAACCTACTCCAGTTACAGCAGGAAGATATCTCTACTGTCTGCGTTTCAAACCCTCAAAGGATCGCTACAAACTCGGTGAACGTAATCATGATGGACATGAAGTCCAATTGTTTCAAACCCTCAAAGGATCGCTACAAACTTTATTCTCTATTTTTCTCACCTTTTCAATTTTATTCCGTTTCAAACCCTCAAAGGATCGCTACAAACATTGTGGGCCAACTCAGCCCTCTTCATCAGTAAACTGTTTCAAACCCTCAAAGGATCGCTACAAACACAGAAGATCATACTATTTGGAAGTTTGGGCGGGGCTGGTTTCAAACCCTCAAAGGATCGCTACAAACACTAAACGTGTAGCCTTCACAACTGCAGGTCGACCTGAGTTTCAAACCCTCAAAGGATCGCTACAAACAAAATGAAGTACTTTCACTTACTGAGAGTGTAGCGAGTTTCAAACCCTCAAAGGATCGCTACAAACATTTTAATTTCCATAGCCATCTTTCTTCACTCTACAGTTTCAAACCCTCAAAGGATCGCTACAAACAAAGGACCTAGATTGGTTATGTGATGAGGTAAGGAGGTTTCAAACCCTCAAAGGATCGCTACAAACGGTCTCGTCCTTCTTCTTGGCGACGAATTCCCACTTCGGGTTTCAAACCCTCAAAGGATCGCTACAAACTACCATGGTGCCTAGAAACGTGATAGTGATATCATGAGTTTCAAACCCTCAAAGGATCGCTACAAACAGTCTTTCTTCCTTTGTTGCCTTGCTTTTCTGTTCGTTTCAAACCCTCAAAGGATCGCTACAAACTCTGAAAGTTCCCTTTTATGTTGTACAATATGCAGGTTTCAAACCCTCAAAGGATCGCTACAAACCATATTTTCATCTTTTAATGAAATATTCTCTTTCTGGTTTCAAACCCTCAAAGGATCGCTACAAACTCCTAACCTGGCATACCCTCTGGCCACCATGAGGGACCGTTTCAAACCCTCAAAGGATCGCTACAAACGGTAGACGACACCGCAGGTGGTCGTTTCGAATATAGGTTTCAAACCCTCAAAGGATCGCTACAAACAATATGTAAATCGTCGATGGCACACGTGGAAATATGAGTTTCAAACCCTCAAAGGATCGCTACAAACTTCTACTACTACGGCGTTCTATCACGACTCTGTAAAGTTTCAAACCCTCAAAGGATCGCTACAAACGTGAAAAGTAACGTATTTTTGTCTCTGGTCTGCGTGAGTTTCAAACCCTCAAAGGATCGCTACAAACAGATTTTCAATGTTTGAAATTAAGGCCGAACGAGTGGTTTCAAACCCTCAAAGGATCGCTACAAACGAAAGTGTTGAGGAAATTGCAATTTCTTGATTAACGGTTTCAAACCCTCAAAGGATCGCTACAAACAAAAGCACAGTCGAGTAAACTCCCCAGTTTACTGAGGTTTCAAACCCTCAAAGGATCGCTACAAACTCATGTATAGTTTCAATACTACATCTTCTGTTTTTACGTTTCAAACCCTCAAAGGATCGCTACAAACAGGTAACACTTCAGCAAACATACCAGTACGCCCCCAGCGTTTCAAACCCTCAAAGGATCGCTACAAACAGCCGTGAACACGACGAAGGTGTTCTGATGGCCGTCGGTTTCAAACCCTCAAAGGATCGCTACAAACAGCATATGACGACCTGTCCCGTCTGTCAGAAGGAGTGTTTCAAACCCTCAAAGGATCGCTACAAACTAATGTTGGGCTTCGTCTTCAACCCCCCAAACACGGTGTTTCAAACCCTCAAAGGATCGCTACAAACACTTCCCTAATTGGGGGTTTTTAAAAACCCCAAAAGTGTTTCAAACCCTCAAAGGATCGCTACAAACTATAGAAATACATAAAGATGGAAACGAAATACACGAAAGTTTCAAACCCTCAAAGGATCGCTACAAACATTTGAAAGCGATTCTCCATGAAGTCCCATCACCCTTGTTTCAAACCCTCAAAGGATCGCTACAAACTTGAGAACTGTGGTACTTTTGTAGATGTTTTCTTAAGTTTCAAACCCTCAAAGGATCGCTACAAACTTTGGATCGAAAGAGATTATTTTTACAGTTTTACTGTTTCAAACCCTCAAAGGATCGCTACAAACAATTTTCCAGTATGCCCATAGTCGCTGGATAGTTGATGTTTCAAACCCTCAAAGGATCGCTACAAACTGTTTTAGCACCGGAGATTGAAGAAAGTTCAACTTAGTTTCAAACCCTCAAAGGATCGCTACAAACTTAGGTGGGGTATCAGCTCTACTTCTAATAGTCCTGAGTTTCAAACCCTCAAAGGATCGCTACAAACCGAGTAACACAGCGCTGAGAGTCGATACTGCCTTCTTGTTTCAAACCCTCAAAGGATCGCTACAAACATGGCATCGGCGAGGTAATCTATTAAGCGAGTTTTAGGGTTTCAAACCCTCAAAGGATCGCTACAAACATCGGTACCCCTACGAGGTACCTTTGGCCCCAGCGCCCGTCAGTTTCAAACCCTCAAAGGATCGCTACAAACGACGATCACAGGGAGCAACGCAATCGAGATAGACGGGTTTCAAACCCTCAAAGGATCGCTACAAACTTCTTGTGATGGCCCCTCAATGCGTTTCGCCGTGTGTGTTTCAAACCCTCAAAGGATCGCTACAAACCGTGAAGGCGAATGTGAAATCGGCCCATGAAGAACGTTTCAAACCCTCAAAGGATCGCTACAAACACGTGTTCTGGTCGGCCCAATCGGTCACAGCTATCGAGTTTCAAACCCTCAAAGGATCGCTACAAACAATAGTCGCCCGGTGCGGTTTTTGTCACCCTTCTGAGTTTCAAACCCTCAAAGGATCGCTACAAACATTGTTTTTTCTCCCTGAGGTTCTCTTTCTTTTTCCCGTTTCAAACCCTCAAAGGATCGCTACAAACATTTAGATACGCCAAAAGTGAATATAATCAATTATGTGTTTCAAACCCTCAAAGGATCGCTACAAACCTCTCCTTCTTTCTTACGGAAGAACAGGGAGAAAGTTTGTTTCAAACCCTCAAAGGATCGCTACAAACAAAAGTTTTCTCCATGTTTTTCAGGGAGAAAGAAGGAGTTTCAAACCCTCAAAGGATCGCTACAAACAAAACTAAGCATGAAGACCTTTTATTCTCATATCTAGTTTCAAACCCTCAAAGGATCGCTACAAACCTCAAAACTCTTGCAAACGACAACAGGTAGTGATGAG
>Ga0208549_101012_pt1 | contig 10485 bp, 9 predicted proteins | sample BED_host_MetaG_FD_187135 | JGI IMG/M metagenome (GOLD analysis project Ga0208549, IMG submission 187135) | Hot spring microbial mat communities from Yellowstone National Park, Wyoming, USA - BED_host_MetaG (SPAdes) (version 2) | ecosystem: Environmental > Aquatic > Thermal springs > Hot (42-90C) >... | reverse complement strand
ACAATTGATGTCTAAACAAGTAAAGGATGATGTCCGAATAGGGGTTGAGCACAAGCGAAAATTGCTGAGCATTTCGAGCGTAACATTTGCTTCACCATTTTGAACGAGTGACCAAAGTTCGGTTCATCTACTATAAGCACGTCCACACGTGTCCGAATAAGGCTTAAAGTGAGCGAAACTATAAGTGACAGTAACGCTTGCCGCATTATCCAGATGGTGTCCGGATTAGGGGTTGGTGGGCGTGGCCTCCAAGCGTGGTGAACGCTTATCCGGACAGGGGTGAGGGCGAATAGTGTCCGGATATCATGTGAGAGGTTTATGAACACAGCGCACCCCCCCCCGACCACATTCCCTAGACTCAACACCTGTGTGGGGACACGTAGAGGAAGGCTGAAATAATGAAAGGGTGTATACCAGTTACCGATCCACATCGTGGCGCTCACCACGTTTAAGCCTTGTTCACACACTGTCTTTTTTTCTGCAGAAAAATTTAAATTCTTACGAGTGTTAAATGATCTAATTTTTTATAACTTTCGTTATTATACAAAATACTGATTCTTATTATAATCAGATGCGATCACTTTTTAAGAAAAGCTTGTAGTCTATGATGATATATATCATCAAGCTTCTTTATCTGTGAGCACCCATACGGAACTCCTTTATTACATTTTTGCATTTTCAACGCAAAAATGTCTAAAGTTTAATCAAAAAGTTTATCATGATATATGCACTTATTTATTGTGTCCCTCGAACCAGTAACTCTCTTTGAGTCGCTAAGGGTAATCGGAGAGAAATACCGCTGGCACTTAAGATACGCGAAATTCAACAAAGAGCTACATCAATCACTTCTAGCGCACAGTATAAACGTAGCCTCGGTTGCTTACACACTGCTCAAGTACGTAGCCGGATTTGGCGAAGTCAAGGCTAGTGACGATCTGACACTCAAAGTGGTATTGACGGGATTTCTGCATGATGTGGGTAAGGAGAGTGAACAATACCAAGCGGCGGTCGATTTATTTTTGGAGGGCGGTCGACCGAATCCCTTGGACTTTACCCATCAAGGCCGTGTTAAGACAAGGCCACTCATCGATGCTTTCCTAACCGAGCTCCAAACACATGCTGCGAAAAAGGGTCTAAACATAGATAGGCAGAGATTAGTAGACGAAATTGTATGGGCAATAGAGATGCTGGGACGCAGGGAGGATGCGGGCGCTGTCTCACACAGCTATGAAAAGCCCCCCACAAGAGACGCTTTGCTTTGTAAAGAACTAGCCCATTTGGCTGATGTCATAGCTTCCGCACACACACCCGAAGAATGCGTTAGCTCCGCCTCTAAGGCGGCACGGGAGGGCATTATCATAAGTCAGCTAAAGTTTGATTATAGCAAGGTCTCGACTATTCGTGGCCTACTAACCCAATTGCTACACAGGGCGGTTGAAGAATTACACCTAAAGAGTGGCTACCGAGCGGTCTACTGGTTCCCCGAAGGAACACTGTATGTCTATACGGATAAACATCACCCGCAGGCCTTTGACGGTGTATCCTTCAAACAGGCGATCAGAAAGTCCATTGAAGAATTCTTGAGAGACGTGCCTCCCTCTGCGTTGGCTCGAGCGTCATTCGGGGAGCTCAATTGGAAGGTAATATCTGCCCCTGAACTACTTATGACCGATGAAAGAACCATTAGGTCGTTCTGGAACTATATCTTTAATATGGACTTCGCTCAGCCGAACATGAGGGAACCTGTAAAGAGTGAAGCGGACAGAAAACTATACCAGCTACTAGAGCCCAAACTGAAGGAAATAATGCACCTCGACGAAGAAACACTCCATATTCAATTCGGAAGATTCAAGGCTGACTATAACATCCTAGTGGTATTATATGGTATAAGAAATCAGGTAGTAGAAAACTCGAACAAAGATGTTTCACAGCAGGCCACACTAGAGCTTCTAAACACCCTAGCCGACGGATTAGCTCTAAGCCGTGATTCCCTAGCAAAGTGGCCTGAAAAAATCGCTCTACAGACGCCCCAACCACAAAAGGTACGCGTGGCCCTAGACTTAATAACCAACCAATATTATAGCGATCCCTCTAACTGGAGGATCCTGCTCAAGGAAACGATGATCAAAGCCACCCTTAACCTAAGACAGCTCTGGATTCAAAATGGCTCTGATAAGATTTCAGAGGTGGCCGAACTACTAGTCGGCGACCTTGTCCGCCCCGTCGACCCCGCGCTACTAGGAACATATTTGGAACGATACTACCAAGACGTCTTAAAAAAGGGTAAAACGAAGGGCACACCCATATGTCCACAGTGCGGAGGGGTTGCCGACGTCGAAGCCCAATCAAAACTTTTCGGAGCCTCCCAGACATATCACGACTTAATGGTTGCGGGTAAGCGGATCGATACAAACAATAAGATAAGGGTGTGCAAACTATGCGACTTCGAGGCCAAGTTACGCAAGCTATTACTCGAAGGCATGGACACCGTGCTCATACTGCCCCACATCGGATTATCACGCAGGCTTATGGAAGAATGGCAGCTTACAGCAGAGAGGCTTACTAGCGGTAAAACCACTCTTCCAAACATACTACAGCTAGCTCAATGGGCGGATAAGATACTCAGGGAGGGGGATCAGGCCTTCCAACAAGAAAGACCAGCAATAACTGAGACTCAGCCCGGTAAATTCAGCAAAAAGATACTCCAAGAAATAGCTGAGGAATACTCGCTGCCAGACGACCTCTCAAATCTAATAGACACGCCTGACATACCTGTGACGAGTGTGGACCATTTAATCAAGCTACTTGAACAAAAAAAATGCAAACTTCTTCCAGAATTCCAGGAAAAGTACAATGAGAAACTCGTCAAGCTAAGACCCGCCTACTACTCACCCAACTATATTCTCATGATCATTGGAGGAGGTGTGAGCCCAAAAGAGGAACCCCGCAGTGCAACCGAGATAAGGTTGCTTTTCCTGAGATGTATAATAGCGAGACTCTTCAATGCGACAGTACTTCCTGAGGGTGAACACACCGGCCTCGAGCGTAGAAAGGGATACACCACGCTCCCAACAAACCTCGCTATCAAGTCCTTAGCTGAGAGACTCGGATCAGACGAAGGATGGGTCACAATAGTGGGCTTAGAAAAGGCTTTGTACACGCTGTCAGCTCTCATCGCGCTTGACGAATATCTGGAGAAACCAGAGCAGACATATGGACGCGATTCGCTCATAAAACTCCTAAAGGAGCCTCCTGGTAGGGTAGTCGCAAAAGTTATGCAGCCACGCAAACGAAGCTTGCCCAAAATAGTGGGATACTTGGATGCCTGGGTCGAGGGACAGAGGTTGAGGTGAGACCAAAAATGAGGAAACCTATAATTATGGAGGTTAGAGAAAATGAGGAAAAGTGGCCGACGGAGAAAATCGAAGAAATCCAGCAAAATCTCTTCGAGTACCTTAAAGACTATCGTGCTGAGAACCCAGGCTACACCAAACATTCGGTTATGGGGCCAGCTGGAAAACTGCTCACCATACTAAGCGCATCAATGTTTGGAGAAAACGTTGACTCATACGTTGGCTATATAGAGAACATTCATGAATCTCAAAGTAAAAAACATCTAAGCCCAGAGGGAAGAGAAAGGCTGAGATCTGCGACCCAAGCCCTCATCGAACTCAAGCAGAATGCAAGCGAAAGGTACTTTCTCAAAATAGTGCGGGCAGTGGATTACGGGGTATACTACTTGAAAATGAAGGAGATCGCAAAGGCTGTGGAAGAAAAGAAGGCGCGAGAAGAAGAAAAAAATGCTGAGGGTGAACAAAAATGACCGCAAACCTAATTGAAGAGCTAAAACAGCACACTGTTCCCGAGATACCCTTACTCAGAACGCCCAAAACAGTTCAAATACTCATGATACGACAAACACACGACTACACGATCTTCAGAACCGAGGAGACACGAGAGATAAACGTTGCCGTCACGCCTAAATCAATTGAAGACCATAGCCAAGTTACACGCGCAGTCTTCCTCGCATCGAAGCAAAAAGCTCCAGAGACAAGGGAGTTTGCCGCTACAGTTAAAGAGTACTACCGAAAATATCGTGGACAAACACCCTTTACCACCCAGTACGATTCGCTAGTAGACCAGCTAAGCAAAACACTCAAAAAAAAGGATCTAAAAACACTGCTCGAACAGGAAATCTTAGAATGCGAAATAAAGGACTCGCTGTGTAGGACCTGCCCACGTTGCACGCTCTTTGGAGCAGTTGTCACAGAGCGGGAAGCCAAGATATGGAGCAGATGGAATATCAAGCATCGAATCGAGTATAGCAGCGCCTTCTCGCTTGAGTCCTATGACTTGGTGACAGAGAACATGACATTCAACGCTGTGACCGAGTCAACACAACTAACGGGTCAGGCGCTGGGTACAACCGAAAACATAGCCCCCCTCGTAAACTTCCCTTCAATAGTGTCGATCAACTCGCCTACATGGGAAGAGCTCATACTAGTTATCAAAAACCTGATAAAGACAAAAAGCTACGGCGCCGAAGGAAGAACTAAGGGTGACACGGTGAATTATATAACGGGGATAGTGTTCGCCAACGAAGAGGTGCTCACCCCCCTCGAATACCTGCTCGAGTTGTCTCAGAGCTCTCTTCAAAACGTCTGCGAAACAACATATCAAATAGAGGAAAAATACGCTGACCTAGCCGCGTTTAAGGACGCCATCAGACTTCTCACACCGCAAGAAGTGGAAGAATTCACAAACTATGCAAGCGGCCTACAACTCACTGCGGAGTTTGTCGCCAAAGCTTTCACAGACTCCCTCAGATTCGCAGGCCAGGTCGACGAGAGAGCGAGACAAACTTCGACGTGAGGCGTAAACATTTGTCAGCCTCAGGAAAAACAGTGGGCGAAGTGCACATATATAAATGCACACTCGTCGCCCACGACTACCTCTTCTTTACCACCAAAGGATTCAGGGAGACATCACCGAGCACATACATCGGTAACTACGCATTAATCTATGCCATAAACAGACACATACAAACGATCCAGAGAAATGCGTCGGGTAACAAGCCGTTCTACGAGGAGGACATGGGGAAGGTAACTTTATATGCCACACCAGCCACCCCATCCAAAACCAACATCGTCAGACTTGGAGCTGAGACCATACGCTGGACAAATCAGGCAATCATCTACTTTACATATAACAGCGTCAACACGCTAAGCCAGACAACAGAAGTAACAGCGGAGAACCTCCCTCAAATCGGTAAGAAAGCCAAACATCCGCCACTTAACTCCTTCGAGTTCTTCGTCATAGGAGGTGAGCCATCAGGGATAGTACGCTTAGGCAAAAAACAGGTTCCCTGCAGGATATACTCGAAAAGGCTCAGCCTAGAAAGCATAGGTGATGGGGTCTTCAAGCCAAGCCATCCAGTCAACCCATTAGACCTAGAATCCTTTAAGCCGGCCAACATACAAAGCGGGGAAATAGTTTTACAAACGCCCCCCCTCCTCGTTAACAGCGCCATTCGTGGAAAACACTATATATGTAGAGACGGTTATACGGAGTACTTTATAGCCAAACCAGACGCGAGGAAATATGCATCGGTCAACCTGCCATGAGCGCAATCATTAAGCCCCTCATGCTGCCCTTAAGTGACGTCCCAGATGACGCCTTCGGAGGCGTCAGATTACGAAGGTATCAAGCCATGGTACGCAAGTGCACTGCTCCGAGAATTCTGGTCTCCGCGCCCACTGGGAGCGGTAAGACGCTCGCCTACCTCTCGCGTGCCTTAAAACCCAGTGAAGGAGAACCGTACCACACCCTGATAATTGTCTACCCCACTAACGCGCTGATATGGGATCAAACACAAGCCCTGAAGAAGCTCCTGACCTCGGTATTTAACCTGAAGGTGACCACAGTTAGCGCAGATAATCTTACCGACCTTGAAGAACAACCAAGCGAAGGTGACGTTATGCTCTTAGTGGCTAACGGTGAGACGCTTGCCGCTCTGGCGCAGGAAGCTAAGAGTAGTGAGGGTTCAGCATTCTTCCGTGTCCTGAGAAGAGAATTTGACACCAGAATAATACTCACCAACCCCGACATCCTGTTCTATCTTTTCCTTTATAGATTCGCGCGTCAGGAGTCACTCATCCAAGCACTTCTCCACGAGAAGCCCCCGAACATGCTCGTGCTAGACGAGTTTCACCTGTACTTTGGCTACTCGCTCGCAAACCTAGTCTATATGCTCACATACATAAGGGATTCATTCGACCAGATAATATTTGGCAGCGCGACACCCATACCAATAGATGAGTTAATCCACGAAAAGTTCGAAACCATATTAGCCCACCCCTCCGATGAAGGCCAAGTGGCCGTTCACGGCTACACTATAGGAACCCAACCCATCCCAGGATTGATCGGTCAAGACGAAATAGACAGAGTAGTCCAAGCAGTTGAAAAGATGTATAATAAACATATTTCAAATCCCCAGAAAGTCAAGGTACTCGTCATACTTAATAGTGTGCTCTCTTGTGTGGACCTTCAACACAAACTTGATGAAAAATATCCCGGACACGTCACACCCATACACGGATTGGTTCCACTCACAGCTAGACCCCACACACAAGAAGAGTTTGGCGACATAGTGGTGGGCACAAGCGCCATAGAGGTGGGAGTAGACTTCGACACAGCCTCCCTGATATTCGAGGCCACCGACTCAAGCACCTTTATGCAGAGGCTGGGTAGGGGCGCGAGACACTCTGAATGCGACGTCCAAGCATATATCCCAGCATTATACTATCCAAGGCTAACCCAATTCCTTACAGGAACGATGACACAATCCCAGCTAACCGAAGCAATCAGGGAAGCGCTACCGAAACCCGAAACATACCTCCACTTCCCATATTCTAAGCAAGCGGCTCCACTACTACAGGCATTATACCTCAACTGGGTCTATAAAAGGCCAGCCGGTCAGAGAACCCTCAGCATAGGACAGGCTGAAAGGGAAATGTGTGAGCTATACCAACGCGGCTCATTTAACATACCCACCGAACTAGTTCCGCTTGCACAGCACGCGTTCACCACGACCCCCGACGCCTGCGTCCATAAGATGAGTCACGAAGAGTCACTGAGAAGCACCCTAAACTCGATTCCCGCCATATTCAGCAGCTACGATCCACCGATATTCGACTACGTCTCACTTCCAGAGCTTCCGAAACTCGTATTCCGGGTGAAGTCTGCTGAAGAAGTGACGGCTAGTTCACTTAAAATACCCCGCAAAATGAGATTTGAGAGTGTATTCCTAGACGTTTCAGGAATACGCAGGAATCCCCCACGGCTATGCGTATCCGTGAACATCAATAAATATTCAGATAAACCAAGACCACTTTATGGCGCAATAGTTACCCATGACCCCGTAGACAAGGAGCTAGAGCAGGAGGTCTGGAAACTCGTAAAAGGTCAGCCGGCCATAAGGCTCGAATCAGCGCGAGATTGGAGGCTCACAGGTCTACAGATATGCCGTGGGGGCGGGTACCTAGTGATCGGGGGAGACGCTTACCTGGCATGGTACATAAATGAAAACCTTGCCTAAATAGTGCTCTGACCACTCACTGACTAACTCTGAGCTTCAAGAAACCAAAAACCTCACATAGAGGATCCCATAGGAAGATATGCATGAAGACATTCGTTTTCACTCTGGGTTTTGACGTCACCGGAGTTGTCACGAGGCTATCAGAGGCAGGGTTAGAGGGATCGGAAGACCTAGTGTTCATAACAATCAAAAATTACTCCCCCCGTGCAGCCACAAGCAAGGCTTCCCTCATAGGCCACATACAAATACTCAATTCAAGGGGCATGCGACTCACACACGAATTCGTAGAGGTTGAAGCCCGCGACTCAGGGGAAGACCTCGAAGCAATCTATGATTCGCTAAGCAAAAAACAGAACATAGTAATCGAGCTAACGGGCGGAATGCGATACATCGTTCTACTCACGTACATGGTAGCACAGATGCTAGGCGAAAAAGTCATTGAAGTCTCCACTAGACTTGAAACCGACGGCTCAAGGATGAATCTACCACTCTTACGCCTAGCAAAACTCACAAACAAAGACGCCAAAATCCTCGAAGACACCATCACACCCAAGACACAGAAAGAACTAGCACAGATTCATGGCAAAAAGCTTTCAAACATAAGCAGATCACTCAAGTCCTTAGAACAGCGGGGACTTGTAAGCAGAATAAGTAAGCACAAACCAATATTATATAAGACCACGCATTTAGGAGACATATACCTCAAAGGGTTTAACAGTAGCAGAATAGGCAGCGCCCCACAACAAAAGAACACTTTTTAACCACCTGAGTAGTTCACACCTCCAAATACGCACCTCACCAAATCCCTTAATACCTCAAAAATAGAATAATTCTTGTGACACCGACTTTCCGAAGCATATAGGAGAACTCCCTCATAGAGAGCTAATCTTACACCGGGAAGCCCCTTACTTATAACGCGAGTTCGGCACCCACGCACTAAACACGCTTTTATGGAAGGTCAGACAAGTACGCGCTAGTCTGACTATCCCCACCACAAAAGCTACTAACACTCTATAATCTAAAGAGATATCCGTGGAATAGAGATCAAACGGAAGTGCAGACACCACTAACCCAAACAAGGCTCCCAATGGGAAATCAAATGTGGGTTTCCAGTCAAAATAAATTTAACAACCCAACAAACTCCTAACACTACAAAAAGCTCAACGGTGTATTTACCGATCATCATACTGAATAAGCATGAGTTATCGCAAGCATAAAAGAACACCATGGCCAGTAGAACCATCTCCAAGTTAGCGCAAACACCATGAACCCCTAAGGCCTAATTCACCTCCCCCTTCATTTCACGTCCACCTCGAGAAATCCGAAACCACCACCTCGAGGTGAGCAGTCCACGCTATGATAAACTTTCGCTGGGACAAATAGTCACCCGGCAGCCTAAACCCTACCTTAGAGTCATCGTGCACGCAGCCGTGAAAAGGTGGGAAGCATGCGGGTATCAGGTCGCAAAGCAGGCGTAGTTCCATACTAACTATCGTGAATACTAAGCCAAAACTGCACAAGCCTAAAGAAACACCACGTGAAATACATGGTGCTGAAGTCCGCTTATGGATGGCGCCGATGACGAGCTCCTCAGCGTGACAGCTGTCAGACAATACTTCTACTGTAAGCGTGAACCCTACTATATCTACGTAGTCCACACCGCCGAGCCCCCCAGCGAGACCATGGAGACAGGTAAACAAATCCATATTCAAGACCCATTCCAAGCCTTTCTAAGAAAGCTGCAACCGAAATACATGTTCCGCTCGCCACGTCTGAGGTCCCAAAGGCTAGGCCTAATCGGCTCACCCGACTACGTGTTCGTCACAAAATTCGGAGAAATCGTCCCAGCCGAGATAAAACACTCAGAACACACTCAAGGCAACATCGGTCTACAATTCAGGGCTCAGATTGTCGCATATGCACTAATCCTAGAGGACAATTACACAGTTGAAGGAGGCCAACTCATCGAGTCCGGGAGTAGCCGACCACCTACTGGAACAGTGGTTAAAAGGGGAGCCATGTACAGCGTGCCCAAAAAGAAGGTCGAAATAATCCAGCTAACCGATGAGCTGAAGCGTGCTGTGATAAGGGGGATAGCGGACCTCAGAGAGATAATCACCACAGGTGAGCTACCACACGTCAGGCAGCCTTGGTCGAAGTGCGCCAACTGCTGGTACAGGCGTTTTTGCTATCCTTAAGCGATCAGCCTGTCCTGATCGTCGTACCTTAATTCAACGCCTAACACAACCCTCTGCGAGTAGCTCGCGGGTGTGAGGGGATAAATCTGCACGTTGGCCTTCTTACCATATATGAGTTTAGAGACCCCGTTTTCAACATCCTTCCTAGCGGACACCGTGAGGCTCCCAATGAACGCGCTCTTCTGAATCCTTGTGAGCCCCTTCGCCCTCAGGAACCTGGCCACCCGTAGCCGCACATCATCCTCAGTTATATCGTAGATCACAAGTGTGATTAGGCTCTCGGACACATCTAATATATAGTTGGTAGACATATCTTTATTATGCCTAAGGTTGCGCTCATAGTGGATTATGGGGCAACGCTCAAGGTTAAGGATGGGCGCTTCCAGCTCCATGTACCGGAGAAGAGGGAGGGGGGCAGAGAGTACATTGTGAAGTGGGACCTCTCCCCGCCAGAGGTGGAGGCTATCGTTGTAGCGGTGAAGGGGGTGTCGGTGAGCGCCGCCGCCATAGACCTGGCTGCGAGAAACGGCATCCACATATACTTCTTCTCGGGCTCCAAGCCACTCGCACACCTCCTACCAGCCACCTACTCACCCGTCCAGGAGACCTGGCTCGCACAGATACGTGCAGCCTCAGACCCCCAGCGCAGGCTCCTCTATGCGAGGCTCTTCGCGGAGGGCAAACTCGCAA